>Ga0164242_10001614_pt1 | contig 26739 bp, 32 predicted proteins | sample OricomgcompostMG_FD_108783 | JGI IMG/M metagenome (GOLD analysis project Ga0164242, IMG submission 108783) | Miracle-Growth compost microbial communities from Emeryville, California, USA - Original compost - Miracle growth compost (MG) ...
CCCAGCTGTGGAAAATTGGTAGATCCTGCTTTGACATGCCATAAAGAGTCCGGGACAAGTTCTTGGAAGGATACTAATGGACCTTCGGTCTAGTGCCAATACAAGGCGGGATATACAGTTCAAAGGCCATGGAGACTGGGCGGGGGTAGGAGATCGAGGTTTTTTCGATTCAGTTTGACCTGTAGTATGAATGGGAACGCCCATCGCGGTAAGCGGTAACTTTGATGTAATGACATTTTTGGCGAATCGAAGAGGTTCTCAGGGGCTGCCACAACATCAAGTACATCTACCACACCGGTCTCCCAGGAGACTGACAGGATCTCACCGGTGCGGTCTCGCCTCACCTCGCAGCCGAGCAAGGCCAGTTCGATAATTTAGCCACAGCTACCACTACCAAGGTGGCAGGATGGTAAAGTAAAGGGAGACGGGCACCAGAACCGGCATGTTGATCAACTTAATTCCGAGGAATCATCAACGACGGGATTCGTATCCGTAGAAAATAGGAACATCGAAAGGATCATTAAAACTCGGAAGCTTTGTGGAGACCGAGGGCGATTATTCTGGGAACCTTCCGAGGTTTCAGTTTTATATGCGGGCCTCGATCACATCATCGCAGGCCAACATTTCGTCATTAGGTACCCACTTTGTCACTTCTTCACCCATGAACCCGCCAAATACCAGCTAAAAGTACGAATTCTGGTACATACCGATGCACATCCCACCAAGTACCCCCGTACCTGATCACTGTTCCTCAACACTGCTACCTACTCTGCGACAACAACATCGTAATGTACAGAGATTGAGGGCTGGTTTGCCTCGGCTCGTAAGTGCGCAGCTACTGTCCCCATCAGAATAGTCGGGTGTAGAGCATCAAGAGTTCAGCGGCAGATACATCTTCCCCCCACGTTGTAGAAAGAAGTGACAGAGACCATAGCAGACTGCTGTTCTTCGTCGAGGTGACGATGTGATGAAGTTTGCTGCCTCGCATCCGTCACCACTTACAACAGAGCACCCTTTATACTGCTAGAGCTTAATACCGCACCTTCCGCTCTCGATCTTGGATGCACACCAGCTTCGCGAACCAGAGTTAGGAGGAGGTGGGTTACGTTGTAGGAGATACGGGACGTATTCGTTCTACATTCGTCAGCAATGCCCGTCCTTTTGGTGACAAAGGCAAAGTTGCAAAGCCGATCCTTCTCACAAGATCGAAAATCGGGTCCCATGGCTGGTGACCGTCCCCCACGCTATTCCCCCAAGGGACTAGCGGCGATGGCGCCATTTGGCCTTACCCACCCTCTGCCCAGTGGCCAGTTAACGACACATCGCTTCGCCTACCAAGTTTCCCGGCGGGAACAAGTCACTTACACGGTAAAATCGCTGGAAAAGTTGTCTTAACCGCCATGACCGTCTTAACAGGACTAACAAGGAGCCATGATGCAAATTTACCGCCCCGTTGTCATAGCCCGACATTTCTCATCAATGTGGAGAGACTTCGGTTCTACATTGAGCCACACACTTCGCCGTGTATTCTAGAGAAATCCTATATATCTCCTCTCTCACCAATTCTCTAGTATGGCCTAACCTACTGCACCCCGGATTTGTCCCTTTCAAGTCTCAGTGACTATCACATATATTCTCTATTCCCTCTCCGTGTCGATTTGCCATTTGACAACAAGTGGCATTCATTATCCACGCTTCACATTTGTTGTTGTCGTCAAGGCCTTAGACCGCCCGAATTCGGTCATCTGCAGCTGCAGTCTCAAAACAATCTACTCCTGTGGACTCAATCATAGACCTCATGTACTGAAACGTGCCTACCGCGTTTTGCGGTTGAACTCCCACGAGCTTTGAGGAGCTGTCCGAAGCGGGCTCAACCCCCCCGAGTCGACCACCCCTCCTCCTCCTCCTTCTTTATATACACCCCACGACGACACCCTCTCTAGGGAGTTACGCCGCGGAGAACTCGGGAAAGTCGCTCTCTTCTGTACCAGTCGTTGTCGATATAAATATCCTCTCCTTGGCGATCCCCCGCACCTCCGATCAGATCAGCCTCCCCCAACTATCATACCCCCAAGCATTATCGTTTTCCAACCAGGGACCCTTGACCCCCTGCATCAGCCATGGCCTCCCCAAGCACGAAAGCTGGGCACTTCTTGGCCGATATCCTAGGCATCAAGCTACAGAACCCAGAACCCTTCCAGGATGAGGTTACGCGAGGGGAGTCTGTGTTGTCCATGCAGACCTCAGACACCTTCGTGGAGGAAGAACCAAGCACTGGCAAGTTTCTCGTGGAACTCCTCCCAAATCGACCGCAGATAGTCGAATACCTATGGTCGCTGTTCCCCTTTTTGTCCTGGATCGGTCACTATAACCTGCAATGGCTTGCAGGAGATCTCGTTGCTGGTGAGCTACCCCTACTTCCCTCCCATCCCATTGGACGCCACTGACGGTTTCTGGTGCAGGCATCACTGTCGGCGCTGTAGTGGTTCCGCAGGGTATGGCTTACGCCATACTCGCCAATCTTGAACCTCAGTTCGGCCTCTACTCTTCTTTCATGGGAGTCTTAGTCTACTGGTTCTTCGCCACATCCAAGGATATCACCATCGGTCCTGTTGCCGTCATGTCCACCGTCACCGGCAGCGTCGTTGCCGATATGAAGGACGCCCTGCCCGACGTGCCATCACATTACATCGCGTCGGCCTTGGCCATCCTTTCCGGGGCCATTGTTCTCTTCATTGGCCTTATCCGCTGCGGTTGGATTGTCGACCTCATCTCGCTCACGGCCCTTTCCGCCTTCATGACTGGTTCAGCTATCAGCATTGCCGTCGGCCAGGTCCCGACCATGATGGGTATCACCGGTTTCTCCACCCGTGATCCGACATATTTGGTGTTCATCAACACCCTAAAGGGCCTACCGCGTACGAAACTGGATGCTGCGATGGGACTAACAGCTCTTACGATGCTGTATATCATCCGATCGGCGTGCAAGTACTTTGCTAAGCGGTATCCGAAGCATCAACGGGTTATCTTCTTCATATCCACCTTACGAACAGTTTTCGTCATCCTCCTATACACTATGATTAGCTGGCTGGTGCACATGAACCTTCCAAGGGGCGAGTCCAAGTTTAAGATCCTCCTGGATGTCCCGAGAGGTATGTGGTCCCTTTTTGGCAACTGAGAAATGAAGTTCTGCTTCCTAACATCATTCTCTAGGCTTCCAAAACGCTGCTGTCCCAGTCCTTAACCCGAGGATCGCCAAGGGTCTAGTCAGCTACCTCCCAGCAACAGTCATCGTGCTCTTAATAGAGCATATTGCGATCTCCAAGTCGTTTGGTCGCGTAAACAATTATACCATCAACCCATCGCAAGAAATGGTTGCCATCGGCGTCACCAACCTGCTCGGGCCTTTCCTCGGGGCTTATCCTGCAACCGGCTCGTTTAGTCGAACAGCTATCAAGTCCAAGGCCGGCGTACGAACCCCCTTCGCCGGTGTTTTGACAGCGGCCGTGGTCCTCTTGGCCATCTACGCCCTTCCCGCTGTTTTCTACTACATCCCCAGCGCCTCTCTCGCCGGCGTCATCATCCATGCTGTTGGCGACCTCATCACTTCTCCCAACACGGTCTACCAATTCTGGCGTGTCTCGCCATTTGAGGTCTTGATCTTCTTCACCGGTGTTATCGTGACCGTCTTCACCAACATCGAGAACGGCATCTACTGCACTGTCTGTATCTCGGCGGCGATGCTTCTGTTCCGCATTCTCAAGGCCCAAGGCCAGTTCCTCGGCAAGGTGAGGGTTCACTCGGTCCTCGGTGACCATGTCATCGGGGACGATCACCACCGGACATATGGCGCATACGGCACCTTCAATATCTCCAACGAACCCCCTTCTCGCAACATCTTCCTCCCGGTCAACCACAACGATGGTTCCAACCCAGAAGTCCAGGTCGAAAACCCTTACCCGGGAGTTTTCATCTACCGCTTCTCCGAGGGGTTTAACTACCCGAATGCTAGCCATTCTCTCGAGTACCTGACCAACTACGTATTTGCCCACACTCGGCGCACAAACCTCTTCAACTACACCCGCCCCGGTGACCGGCCCTGGAACGAGCCTGGCCCGAGTCGAAGGGAGCGCAAAGCCGCCAAGGCAGCCGACCGTAGTCCTGGGACTATAGGTGTGGATACGGATTTGCCGACTCTCAAAGCCATTATTCTAGACTTCAGTTCCGTCAACCACGTCGACATCACCTCGGTCCAGCAACTGATCGACGTCCGGAACCAGCTCGACCGCTATGCATCCCCCGACGTCGTCGACTGGCACGTCGCCTGCATCAGCAACCGCTGGACCAAGCGCGCCCTCCTCTCCGCCGGGTTCGGCTACCCCGCCGAGCAGCCCGACGGCCTATCACACCGCTGGCGCAGCATATTCAGCGTGGCCGAGATCGGCGGCTCGGAGAGCGCCGCGGAGCAGGCGGAGCTCGAGGTCAACGAGAAGGAGCTCGAGCGGGGAAGCAGCCACATGGCGCCCGCTGACCTCGAGGCCGGATCTAGCGAAAGCAGCAGCGGTTTCGATCCCAAGGCGAGCAGCAAGAGCCCCGAGGTCAGGCAGCGGCGTGCTATTACGGTGCATGGCTTGAACCGGCCGCTGTTCCATGTTGACTTGACGAGCGCACTGCAGAGCGCCATTGCCAATATCGAGGCGAGGGCGGAGGTACGGGGTGTAAATGCCACCAGCTCCGGGACGTTAGGGTAGACAGCATTTTCCCTATTTGTTTGGCATTTGTAAGGAGTTTTGTTTTTTTTAGGATAACCAGGTCATTACGGACGGACAGTGAATGCTATCCGCCGAGGATACCCATGCCTGGTATAGATATAGAGAGCACATATTTCCTCGTTCGCCTCGCTGCCTATTCGACCCGTGAAGATTCCCTGCCAAATTCGATCTATTATCCGGATTCATGTAGCCCTCAGTCGCGCATTGGCCTCGTATGATTACTCTGATTACTCTGATTACTCTTGCGCCAGCGCGTTATACGGTACCCTGTCTATGTGACCATATTCAGTACATTTCTTGAAGGACGTGGGATCAACCAACTCCCTGACCTGCCTCACGGAGAGTGCCAAGAAATGACTCCAAACTAGAAGGTCCGTTGTTATGTGCACCGGCCTAATATAAACGGGGTTAAAAGACGAGCCAAAAAAAACTACATAGCAAGACACGCCTATGTGTATCACCAGTCCTCAACTTGTTCCTGAGGAGGGTCCTCCACCAGCGGAGCCCCGCCCCCCGCAGCCGCCGCCTTCGCATTCATGACCTCCCACTCAAACTCCTTCAGGGCGCGCAGCTCGGCCCCGAAGAACAGAAGCGCGATCAGGCCGTCCACCGTACCGGCGGCCAGGCCGAGGGTGCTGGCCAGCATCAGCACGAAGCTGGCCCAGGGCCGCGGGCCGACAAACCAAACGGCAACGAGGCATCCTACCGCGATGGCGAGCCACGAATAGAAGTGCGCGGCCCGCCACCGCCGCTGCCGTTGCTCCCGTGCGGTGTACTTGTGAATCATGGCTAGGATCTCGTCGTATGCCTGCCGCGGGAGGGAATCGCGGTCCCTAGTCGTTGAGAGGGCGTCGCGTTGGTCATCAAGCTCGTGGGAGCTCCGGCCCTCGCTGGGGCCGGGGCTCTGGAGGTAAGTTCCATTCTGCAGGTGGGTGTCGTATTCGTCGTCTGGCGGATGAAGATTGTCCTTTCCGGTTGGGTAGGAAATCTCCTTTGGGGAGGCGGACCTCCTCCTGCTGTTGCTGTGACCGGGCTTCGCAGCCTGGAAGGATAGCGTCGCCTCGACAGAGAAGTGGTCGCTCAGCGAACACCCTAATTCGGGGTGGCGGTCCAGCATACCGACGGCGACCCGCTTGACCACCCATTTGCCATTATCGGGGGCTTCCCGATCGCCGCCCGATCCAGCGAAGATGTAGTCGAGCCTCTTGCCGAGGGGGTCAGCGGTGTCTGGCGAGACGATCTCGGGTGTCTTCCCGCGGCCGAGCTGCTTCTGCCGCGCCGAGCTCCAGCGCCAGGTGTTGTAGACGCCGTCGGAGGTGGCGCCGTTTTCAAGTAGGTTGTACTCAGCTGTGGGGATTGGCCGGCCACGCGCCTTCTCTGCCTCGTAGTCGGCGGGGCCGAGGGAGCTGTCTGGAAACATGACACGCCATACGTCGCGGACTGGGGCGAGAGTCGAGATGATGCGGTGTAAGAGTGAACCCGGCAACATGTTGAAGTCGCCCAAACCGATCACTAGATGGCCCCGCTCGACAGCGCCGCGTAGCAGTTTGGCCATCTCCCAGGCCTGTGCTGTGCGGTGGCAGATGTATGAGTTGTTGGGCCCCTTCTCATAAGGGGAATGCGTCTGCAGGATTCGTTAGAGGGTGCTGTCGGCTGCAAGAAAATTGGTGACGAAACGTAGTGCTTAGTATTGCTTACATGTGTATTAAAGACCTCGACCACGTCCTTGTGGCCTGGGCCGTACCGAATCTTAGCACAGGCAACTCCTTTACCCACAAACCAGTCACCTCTAAAGAAGGCCGTCGGCCGCCCGTTGAGGGGATACCGGAACATGGTGCTCTCCTCTATCGGCCATTTCGATAGGATGACTAGCCCACCTCCGAAGGTGCCGCCGTAATAAAACTTGCCATACGGAAGGATATACCGGGTCTCCCGTCGTACGCTCTCGTAGTCCTCCTGAGTGAAGCATTCTTGGAGTCCAACGATGTGAGGAGGGGGGTCAGCGCTTGCTAGCTTCCGACCGATCTCCGTTATCCGCTGGTTGCGGAGTTTGGAGATGTACTTGAGACCCCAGCAGTTCAGAGTTATGATGTTGATCTCGGTGGGGAGCCCGTCCATTGCGATATGCGGGAGATACAAAGAGTGGGAAGGAAACCAGTGAGAGACAGGTAGTTGATGTCCTCGCGACCGCGTCTACCTTACGCTAAAGGTGATATGCTTGAAAAGGGAAAATAACAAGAATTTCAAGCACAATATTTGGCGTATCATCACTGGGGGAAAGTAAAATACCTTAAAAAGATCATCAGCTGCCGTCGTTCTATCAAGTGGCTCAATTTCCTAGTTGCCGTGCTACTACGTAGGAGGTTAAACTCATGTCCCCTATTAATCCGTGTAAGTTCGAGACCTTCCCTCGGTTACGTAATCTATCTAGTTCATGCGCCGAGTAAATTGACCAACCAGAATGCTTGGCGGGGTTGCGCAGGGATTACCACTAGCGCGTCATCCTTGCTCAGAAATTCCCAAGCTTTCAGCCTCGCCAGCTTCAAGGGGCCATCCCGCAAGCAAGCAAACTCTCCAACCTCAACACCTCGGGAAACCCGCGGATCCACCTAGCCATGTCGGACTTCGAATCCGCGGATGGCGCGCCTCACACCGAGCCGCCTTCTAAACGCAGGAGAGTCCACGATGACAGTACCGACACCACGCCGCGCTTCGAGACGCCAGATGACGGCGATGGAAACGATGGACAACCTGGCTCCGCAGAGGCCAAAGAGTTGCCGTCGCGCAGTCTGTCGATTCGACGAGGTCGGCCCCCGAGCCGGCCGTCTAGTAGGAACTCCAATGAAAATAGCGATAGTGTAGCAGATCGCTACCACAGCACTTCTTCCGGTTCACACCCCTCGCGATCGCGCTCTCGATCGCGGCGTCGGACCAGGTCCTACTCGCAGTCCCGCTCCCACTCCAGATCGCGGTCGCGCACCGACTCCGACCGCTCTAAATCCCAATCACAATCTCGATCTCGAAGATCACATTCCGCAACCTCATCCGCATCACAACGTCGATCGCAATCGCGAACCCCCCAGCCAACAACGCCCCCTGCGCCGGCGCCGCTCCGGCCGGCATACCGCCGGCGGCTGGAGCTTCGTGGCCACTCGGCGGCGGTTAGCCAAGTGCGCATCTCTCCGGATGGACGGTGGATCGCGTCGGCATCGGCGGACGGCACGGCTAAGGTGTGGGACGCCGCTACGGGGGCGCACATGGACACGTTTGTGGGCCACATGGCTGGCGTGTCATGCATCGCCTGGGCACCCGACGGCGATATGCTAGCCACGGGCAGCGATGACAAGGCTATTCGACTATGGGACCGGGTCACTGCCAGCCCGGCCCATGCCTCTGGGGAGGTGGCTAGGAGGGGGGATGACGATCGTGGGGTCCGTGGAAGGACTCAGGCTCAGGCCCGGACCAGGGTGGCGGCCACGAGAGGAGGGCGAACTGGTCGGGGCCCGTTACTGGGGCATCATAATTATGTTTACTGTGTTGCGTTCTCCCCCAAGGGAAACATTCTGGCTAGCGGGAGCTACGACGAGGCCGTCTTCCTGTGGGATGTGCGAGCTGGGAGACTGATGAGGAGTCTGCCGGCTCACAGCGATCCCGTCAGCGGTATTGACTTCTGCAGGGATGGGACCCTTGTGGTTAGCTGCTCCACGGACGGACTCATGTAAGTGCTCTTTTCTTCCCCCTATGCTACTACCTATCGATCGACATGCTAACATAGTATCCGCCTTCCAGCCGTATCTGGGACACCTCGACTGGCCAGTGTCTCCGCACCCTCGTCCATGAAGACAACCCCGCTGTCGCAAACGTCTGCTTCAGCCCCAACGGCCGCTTCGTCCTTGCCTTCAGCCTCGACAACTGTATTCGCCTATGGGATTACGTTTCCGGGTCCGTCAAGAAGACATACCAAGGCCACAAGAACAGCGGCTTCTCCATCGGCGGCGGCTTTGCGATGCTGGGTGACGAGAATAGTGGCTGCGATTCCGACAGTGGCGCATTTGTGGTGTCGGCGAGCGAGGACGGAGATATCGTTCTATGGGACGTCAGGAGCAAGGAGGTCGTTCAACGGATCACGCGGGCGCATAAGGAGGTGTGCTTCTGGGTGGATGTTCATGGGGACACGATGGTCAGCGCTGGGAAAGACGGGATGATCAGAGTGTTCAAGAACAAGACCCCGAAGAGAGAGCCCGAGGCTAACACCAACGGAGCGAGCGTAGGCGCGGAGATGAACGGCGTGAATGGGCATGCTGGGGAGAGCGACGCCCAGATGGCTGACGAGGAGCTACAACGCCACGTGGAGGCGGAGGACACAGCGCAGATTAAGCTGGAAGATGTTAAGGTGGAGGAGCTATGAAGACTCGAAGGCGGATGCGATGCGTTATACGCAATATACCATACCACCGAAAATCGAGTAGAACAATAGTAGAAGCCCGATTGGAAAGGCACATGTACTCGTTTGGCGTGAGTGCCACCGTTTCCGCAAGGGTATGGACGTTGGACCTGCGATGAGTATCGTAAGATACACGCTACTGGTAACGGCATGGTCAAAACAGACCTCAATAACCCGGATCGATATATGTATCTATCTATTCCGTCTGTGTCTCTGAAGTTCAGCTTGACGAATCCGTCTTCAGATTATGCATGTTGGTGGATGGATACGGTGGTGTTCCTCCTAGCCTCATATGCACAGATCATGGACGCGTTCGTCTAGGTCCTGCAAGTGATATTACCGTCTGCGGCACTTGGCTAGCTCAACCGATAATAGCTCGATTTCAACGCCCACCGTAGTTGGAAGACGAGGTTTTGCTTCCACTTGGTCGACGCGATGTCCGCTTGATCTAGTTCTTCAACGAGGCCATGGCTCGATCAGGCAGCCTTCTCCTTTTGAGTCTCGAGAACATCGACATCAAGTTCCCCCATTACTTCTAGCACAAGGGCAAGGCTGTCCATGAAAGTATTCACAGCTACCCGCAGCATGCGGTTCGTAGCTGCTGAGTAGTTGACACGAAGAACCGTCTCGCCAGCTGATGGCGGTACAGCGTTCGAGGTGTCGGAAGGTGCCGTCGTCGACAACTCTCGACTGACAAGAGGCGATATCTCCCTATCGACTCTCAAGGCCTGGAGGGCGACAGATGCGAGGCGCGAGTTTGGGAAGGGTACTTCGAGGATCCTAGAAATCGCAGGTGAGCAGAGCAAAGACAGGCAAATGCAGCTAAGCGGTGGGTCCAGGAGTAAACGTACAAGGAGCATGGGTGCTGCGGTGCTCCTGTAGGGGTCGCCATGGCGAGAACACCACCGTCGCGAGGTCTGTTTGCCAAGGCGCAGTCACTGGTGGTTGTCGTCTCTCCTCGTTGCACAACTTCCGCTCGTGGTTGTTTGTGGTGGGGCAGGCAGCTGATAAGATAAGAACTGGCCGTTGGTTTTGTGGCTGAGAGGTGTGGCTGACAGGCCAAAAGTTCAGAGTCCCCAGCCAAAACGACGGCTGTTGCCATGGTAACAACTGTTTTCGACCATTTTAGTGAGTTTCCGGGGTCCCTGGAGATGAGACCTCATGCAACAATAATACAATAACAGTCCCTCCACCACATACATCTTCTTCCCCACGCCCTCAACTTGCGCAGCACAGGTGTTTTCTTCCCTTCTCTCCATTCATCCTCTTGAGAATACTTTCCTTGTCTTCCTACTATAGAAGCATACTTTCTTCTTGCATCCAGCACTGGTAATTGTTTGCCTCTCGTGTCGAGACTCAATTGATCTGCATCCTTCCGTTCGCCGTTTGCGCAGCTCGGATTGTCATCTTGCACCTCTTCCCGACTCCATCCACGAGCCTCTATTTTGGTCTCTACTGCCGTTCGCGGCCCTCACTATTATCCCCTTAGTCCCTTCCTTGAGAAGGAGACGGGAGCAGTAGCGTGTTAACAGCATGGCCCCTTCCAAGAAATCGCCCAATCTTGGGCAGATCATCGAGTATATTCCAGGTACGTTGCCCTCACAATGAGTATTATTTGTGCCTGCTATCGCAACATATCTACCTCTTGCCCTCTATCCCCACTCACCAGCTCGACATGGAGCCCGAGAGCCACAGAGCTTTTGGACTCCTTGCTGCATTCCTTGCTGCACTCATGTCCCATCCGATCTCTTGCCTGCCCCATGGTCGCAAGCGTACTAACATATACAGACCGGTTATACCTCGCGTCCTACATTACTCCTCCAACTGCCGAAACCCTCTTCCCCTATCCTGAGCCACCCATGAAATCGCCCTCCAAGCGATCCCAGCGAGCTATCGACGGCCCCGCCCCGGTCACGAGCACCAAGTCTCGCAAGCAGCCATACTACTTTACCGTAGACGATACTCTGCTTTACAACGCGTTCCACCACGACTTTGGTCCGCTACACATTGGCCACCTCTACCGGTTTGCACTTCAGTTTCATGAGATATTGGGCGCCAAGGAGAACAAGGACCGGCCGGTTGTGTTCTGGAGCATGGCAGACCCTAGAAGTATGTGACGGCAACCGCTGCCTACCTATTTCGCGCCCCTTTTACTAACTCGGGGTCTCCTAGGTCGGGCAAATGCCTCCTGTCTGCTGGCTTGCTACATGGTCCTGATCCAATCTTGGCCACCTCATCTTGCTCTTGCGCCAATCGCACAGGTTGACCCCCCTCTGATGCCGTTCCGTGATGCCGGTTACAGCCAGGCAGACTATGGCATCACCGTCCAGGATATAGTCTATGGTGTGTGGAAAGCAAAAGAGGAGGGCTGCTGTGTCCTCGAGGACTTCGATCTCGAGGAATACGAGAGGTATGAGCGAGTAGAGCATGGCGACTTCAACTGGATTACACCCCATTTCCTAGCATTCGCTTCGCCGATGCACCAACCTGTCGATCGCATTACAGAGGGCTCGGAGCTTTTCGCGACACTGCCCAAGACCCTGGCGGCGGTAGATGCTCACCCCACATTACCACAGCCCTTCAAGAATGTGCTGAAGCACTTCTCCGAGAAGAAGATCGGTCTCGTAGTGAGGCTCAACTCGGAGCTTTACTCCCCGTCCTTCTTTGAGAGCATGGGAATTCACCACCTGGATATGATCTTTGAGGATGGCACCTGCCCACCGCTGTCGACCGTGCGCAAGTTTGTCCGTCTCGCCCACGAGATGATTACGGTCAGGAAGAAGGGCATTGCAGTGCATTGCAAAGCCGGTCTCGGCCGGACAGGATGCCTCATTGGTGCCTATCTGATCTACCGACATGGCTTCACGGCCAACGAAATCATTTCGTACATGCGCTTCATGCGACCGGGAATGGTTGTTGGGCCCCAGCAGCACTGGCTACACCTGAACCAGGGTGTTTTCCGGGAGTGGTGGGTAGAGGAGCGGATCGAACGCAGAATGCGAAAGGAGGCCGCCCTCGCGGCCGCTGCCGCCAACGGTCAAGCCCACCAACCCAGCACTCCCATTCGAGCGATGCAGAAGGCCAACCTGGGCCGCAGCTCTAGCAAGACGAACACTTCTACCCCTCCGAATCGGAGCGCGAGCAATCGGACCCCGCTTGGTGAGATGGACCGAGATCATGGCCGAGATAACACCATTGGCGTGCAAGAGGACTATCTCCCTGCTCCAACACCTGGCCAGCCCCGAAAGGCTCACCGTAATGCTGCAGACCGGCATCATCCCTATAGCCGCAATGCCAGTGCTTCTCTCCACAGTCCCGTCAAGGAAGAAGGTGGTGTGGAAACCAAGGTCGACCTGTCAGGAAGTGGTACATCGCAGGGTACCGAAACCGACGAGGAACTTCACCTGCGAATGCGTGCACAGCGCAAAGCCTCTGCCAGCCCTATCTCTTCTGAACGCCGGCACGAGCGCTCCGTCAGTCACCAAATGACAACTACGACGACCACCGTCTACGAAGTCATCGACAACGACGCGTCGAGAGACATTGAGAACATTGGGCCTGCCGTGACTCGCGTAAAGGCCATGGACAACACCCAGCGCTCTAGTTCCGCATCAGGCGTGTTGGCCAAGGTCCGCGGCAGCGGCTCTGTGAAGCACACCCGGCCCGGCGGCAGCGTCAGAGAGACCGCCGGTGTGCGCAAGACAAGCGGCCGTGTCGGCAGTGCCGCTGCCACGAGCACCGCCGCGGCGACAACTGCCCGGAAGATCAGTGGCTTCTAATGTCGCCTCGCCAAGAGCCCCCGTTTCCTGAACTACTACGCCTAGGTTGAAGGGGAGCGGGGGATCAATGGCAAAGGGAAGAAATCAAAAACATCCGAAGTTGACGAATTACGACGATACGTCTACGTTTCCTGACTGTTCGTTCACGGCCCGTTTGAAGTGTGTTATTGCATGCGCTGGCGTTTAAGTTGGGGAATCTGTCACAAGGGTGCCTGGGCGTGTGTTTGTGTGTATCTATGTGTGTTCGTCTACCATGGGAATTGTTCGAGTTTGGATCTGTGAAGTCCCGGAAGGGCACGCGAGAACTACTCTGCATATTCTGCTTTCGGGCATCAACCTCGCCATCAGCATGATTACCGATACCATCATCGTCTCAGCATTGGAAAATGTCAACAATTCCGTCCTGGGGGTGCTTGGGCGCAAGGGGAGGGGGATGGCGCGTGGCTTCTGTGTTGGCGTTTAGGGATACTGTTCTGCTAATTACTTTGTTTTTCCGCTCTCGTTTTCTCCTACTTCTCTTTGTTCTGCTATACCGTTGGGCTATCGAAGAGACGACAACCGCCTACCAGGGGAAGGGGCAGGTAGAGTGAAGATATGAGGCGTTTTTCACATCTTGGAGAGGATGAAGCATAATGCTTGCCCAATGTTGCTACAACTAACTTGGGTACGTAATGTCTGAGTTGTCGGCGTATGGCCCATTGTTGTTAGGTGTTTTGTCCTGCAGAAATTCACACAAAGAATACTTCAATTGCCGTTCTCTGCTGTCGGGGAAGTCGTTCGCCGAACAAACCCCCGTGGAGAATCAGGAGGAGACTCGGAAGGCGGGCTCCCTCCAGCCTCGTTCTCTTCGCTTGCTGCCTAAAAACTAATGCAGAAGAATGGCCCCATTTCTAATCATATCGCTGCCGATGCGGGCTACACTACGGCATCGCAACCAAGAAGAAAAACATGTTTTTGTTTGAACTGCCTAAAGTAGATTGGGGCTGAGTCTCGCCTCTTTGGGCCTCGCTACCGTCCCCTCGGTGCCGCCAAGACCCTAGAATCCGGAACCCAAAAACTGGTCCTTTTTGCACATTGTCACAGGTGACGGCAATCACTCTGCACCACCGCAGTCAGGGCGGAGGCTGTGCTAGTGTTACAAGAGCCCGCTGCCGCGACGGAGGGCTCCGGCCGCGGGATTTTAGTTTCTCTACTATCCTCTTTTTAATCCCATCGATTGAGCGGGTAGGTTTGACTGTGTCGAGAGGGGTCAAGCAGAGGAATCCCGAGGAGTCCGAGGCGGTCAAGCTGCGAGGAACCCCTCAGTCAGCCTTGATGCTGGCCGTCTCGAAACTGGCCCCTTGCCGGCGGCCTGGATCTCGCCTCGAAGGGTGCCACGTCGGGTAGCCGGTAGGCCAGACTTCCCCAGGGCTCTCCCGTAGGGCACAGTTTTAAGCGCCGGGAATCCCAGACAGCCGTAGTAGTAGTGGGGGGTGGTCAGAAGAGTCGGTCGCGCGACCATAACTGCCGCCATATCACGAGAGATTAGAGCCCATCGTCAACGCCACGCCAGGTTGTACGGGGTTTTCTGCGCCTATGATTATTTTATCCTCAGACTTTCTTATGCGGGAGCATCTCAGCGTCTAAATCCTGGTGGTCGCTGGTGCAATGTGGGGAATTGCCATCCGCGATGCTTGATGATCAGACCGACTCGCATGGATATGTATTCCGGTCAACCTTGGCTAGGAAGAGAACTCGAGGGCTGTGCCTGATATCTCTAGATGGGAGATAATTGCTGTATTTCATTGAAGATACCTACGCACCCCTTGGCGTGCAGGACATAGTATAAGAGAGCCACAGGTGGCCTGTGGCGCAGTGGCCCTCACCCCCTGGGGTCTGAGAACTCGCGCAATTACTATGATCATAGACAGTCAAAAGTGACAAGTCACTTCGTCCTATGAAGATATTATTGCCCTTAAGAGCCTAGCAAGAAGAAATTCGCTCGCTAGGTTGAATTATTGCAACTTCCGTCCGGAAGCAGTGGGTTGGGGCCATATCGGTGAACTAGGTGAACGAGGTCGCGACTGAACCGGATGTTGGTCAGAAATGATCCGCGAGAACAACTCGGAACCCAAAGACCACGGCAGTTGGCCGTGGAGTCACCGGCGAGCGTAGAAAAAAAGAAGAAGTCTCGCCAGTACCGCGGACTGATTCGTAGCAACTCTCCGGGGAAAGGAGGCAACCTGGTCCACGATGACAGTGCGGCGGCTTGACTCACTCTGGAAGCTCAAGAAGGACGGCAATGATATCATTGCCATATCATGGGCCCTTCTGGGATAACCTCGGGGGTTTGTTGGTGCCTTGACTCAGTATCCGGCCCAGAATCCGGATCCAATCGGGCGACTGTCCAGGCGCCTGCTTTCCGTCCCTAAAAGCAATAACGGCTAGGTGGTGCAAGTTTGCCACCGCGGGTAGACCTCAGGGGTATCAAGTAAACCCCTAAATCGGGGCCTGTCCATAACCATTTCGCCTCGTAGGTGAAAGACCGCCCCCTGGGTGCCCACCTCATGTACCCGCGTCTACCGCCGTCATGGCAAAACCCCCGCCCAACTGCCAACGCAGAAATGCCATCGGTGGGTCTAGCAGCTGAGAGGAGAGGAGCAAGCCGGCGGCTAGCAACGATGAGCACTTGCTGCAACGTCCCCCCATAGCTCTCTGCACTCGGGGTCTCTGACAGGGAGGCGGAGCCACTCGAATCTGCAGGGCTAAGGTCCGGGTACGGAGCCAACTAGGCGCTGTTGGACCTGATCGACGAGAAAGCCACCCGCAGCGGGAGGGGTCACTGGAGTGGAAATGCCTGCGCGAGACCTCGGCCTTCCCGATATCGATTGGCTGTGAATGCGACCGGAAACCTGTGGGTAACTTCTTCTGGAAGGGGGTAAAAAGGCATGTGAATGGGAAAAAAGGGGGGTCCCTCGTAGACGTTTGTTTGTCATGACGCCGCAAAGGGGGAGGGAGGGAATGCTGGTGGACCGGCCCGTTTCGGCGACCCAAGCGTGGATTGTGTGGCACAGCAAGATGAAGAAAAGAGGACGGTCCCAAGGCAGGTTTAGCAAAAGAAAGGGGAGAGAGAATGTACCTTGGGCGCGGCAGAAAGCAGGAAACGAGACAAGAATGTCTTCTCGAGAGTAGGTGGCCGCATAAATGGCGGCCCCTGCGGGCCTTTATAGTTGAGGCCAGGCCAGGCAGACGAGGAATTTATTAGCGGAGGGAAAAGGGGACTAATAGCAGGGCGGCAGCCCATGCTCAGCCCTGGCCCGCACTTGAGCCAATCGCAGCCATTTGTGGCTGTGCAGGGACCACAACCTCACAAGCAAACCTCACCACATCGCAGCGTGACGATGGGTTAGGAGTTACTTCAGCCGTGCGACTTGCGTCCCGAGCACCTCTCCTATGCTCGTGCCTATTATCCCACCTACGGGAAGGAGACTCTCTCGGACACGCCAGCCATGCAATGGCACGGCGACGGTAGGCAGCGACCGGGCTGTGATATCCACTTTCCATCCTAGTCGACGGCCTGGATCCAATATGGACCGAGCATCATCGTTATGGTCTCTCTTCATCCCTCCACTGGCCCCCCTATCCGTCTCCTTTTCCTCATCCGTCATGTCCGAGTTCCCCGATTTATCTATCCCAGTTGTGCCAAGGTGTCTTCCCTAGGAGACACGATCCCCTTTCGTGCGTTAATTCGTTATCCCTTTCTCCGGGGTATCCTCATCTCTCTTCCCCCTCCCGTACCCCCCGTCAATATCCCGTTTAGTCAAGGATACGTCGAGTCCGTAAGGACTAGTTTCCCGTGGAAGCTTGCTGGTCACGACCGAGGCGGCCATCTCACCGGCCTCTACTAGGGACTTGGTGGGTTCTCGGTTGGGTACACCCGTTCCCTCACTTACACCATACCCCCCCCCAAAAAACAAGTCACTCATGCCCTACCTCCTGTCTGTCTCGACCAACACAACCTGGCCTCGATTTTGGGCCGCTTGCTTCATGACTCGTCCGTCCTAGTGCCTCTTTTATCCTGTCTATAAAGCTTTCCCCTCCTTTTCCATCTACCCTCCCGTGAACTACGCTGCGCCAAGTTTTATCCTCCCATTTGAATTCCCAATGTCTGCCTCTCCTACAACAGGAATGAGAAAGCTTTCATTAGAGACTTTCCCGTTACAATCAAAGTCACAACGCCAGATGGAGTCATCCCGCGGCGAACCCGCTGGTCGGAGTACAGAGAGGGACCCCGATACGGATGACGACGCAAGTATCTCGGGTGACTCAATGGACGAGCCTTCGACAGTTGTCCGATCCCCCTCCGGTCTGAGGTATAACATCGGCCACCTATCAGACGAGACACAAGATGTCGTAAGGTCATTGTTCGCCGGAATACTAGAGGAGCCTTTTGAGATAGCCCTGAAGTGGTGTGATCGACTGCGCGACCAGGAAGGCAACGACGACTTCTATGCGTTTCAAATGAGCGAAGTTGTCCCCCGTTCCGTCCGGATCGGCTCTCCCCAGAGCAAGTACGGGGAACCGGAATGCCGATGCGGCACCAAACCCTGCAAACATCTCATCTGGCTCTCGGACCTGATAGCCAGCCAAGTGCTCTACAACCACCACCCGGACACTCCGTTGACACTGAATGAGCGGGGATATGCCGATGAGCTCGGCTCCCCTTTCAGTCAGATCTCCGAGATGCGCCTTGATGTCCTAGCTAGTAGCCTGCACTGCGACGTCGGCCACCCTGCATCGAACCCCGAACCTAGTGCATCTCGCAAGGCCGAGGCGCGCGAAATCCTCGCCTCTGTGGCCCAAATAGACGAATTCGACGTTCCCAACTACCGCACAGATCTCCAAGAAGACAGTTTCGACCACTCCTCACTCATCCATCCCTCGGACCTCGAAGCCACACTCTTCTCCCTTCTACTAGCTTCCCACAGCCTAACTGCCTGGGTCCGCTCCCAACTGCACCCCTCCGCCCCGCCCCGCGACCGCTTCCGCCTCATCCACCAGCGCGTACTCTACATCATCTCTGAACTCGAGGCATACTCCTCCACAACCCGCGACTCCGCCGCCCCCGGTAGGGCCGAGCGCGCCCTCTCGCCTACAGACTCCGATGGCCCGCGGGACGTGGCCTGGGCTGCCCGGTCTATCGAGCGCTGCGTAGAACAGATCCGTACCGCAGTAGTCAGACGGTCTAGAGACTCTGATGATAGCAGCAATACCACCACTACCCCCCCGCTCGCCACCTGGGAGCGCGCCAGCGCCGCCCGCGCCCTCGTCCGCATCCTGCGGGCCGTGGCGGAGCGCAACGCCGACATGCACCCTGGAGCCGGCCAAGACGACAGGAACCTCTACGCACGGCTGATCGGCAATCGCGACACAGGCTTCATCCACGCCGCGCTGGAACCGCTAATCGACCAGAACCAGTTTGTCGACGAGCTCGAGGACATCCTCGAGCTCGTCGGCGCCAACGGCGTCATGGCCAGCTGGCTGTCCAGCATGCGGCGCGTCGTGGCCAAGATGCGCGGCTGGAGAGGTACTCCTAGCGGCGCCGGCGCCGGCGCAAAGGGTAAAGCCTCCCTCCTGGCCCCGCGGTCGGCGGACCAAGGTGGCGCATCCCGGTCGGCGTCCGCTGCTGCTGCTGCTGCGGAAGGGGGCCGCGAGGGCAGCAGCCGGTACTCTGCGGCGCAGATGCCGGCCCCTGCAACGGGCTCGACGCGGGGCGGGACGGCCACACGTGGAGGTAGAGCGGGCGGCAGCTCCGGCGGTGCCGGTTCGAAGCGGTCGGGCGTCGGGACGGGGTCGGATCGAGGGTCTAAGCGGATGAGGTAGAGTGATTGGTGCTTGTGTTCCCTAACCGGGCGGTTTCTAGCATGCATGCCCAACCAGAGCAGGTTCTCTGGGTAGGACGCGACCCTTCCTCTCCTTTCCTCATTTCTCGGAGACATATCATGAGTTTCTTTTCTTTTCGTTGCTATATTTCACCCTCACTCCTTATTTTTATATGCCACGTAGATTATCAATACGTAGGTACGTCGGTGGGGTAGCTGGCAAACCCGGCTTCCCAAAGAGGTAGTCAAACGAGGGTCCTGTGGGCTCGTTATCTTGGTGGGAGGTATGGTAAAGTGATGCGCATGCATTATAGCTAGGGTGCAAGAAATTATCAATCAGATTCGATGCGCATCTAAACATGATCTCGTATGCCTTCCACGTGAGCCAACCCTTCACGTCCGCGAGGCGGTCTGCGCCTGGAACGCTTGTAGATGGGCGAGGACCTCGCCCAACTTGGGACGGCCGAAGTAGTTGCCGGGCCACTCGTTTCTCGACTTCATCTCGTCCCTCATCTGCAAGAAGGCTTCCGCTGCCTCAAGCTCCTCAGTCCACCATTCCCTCGCAACCGTCCGAACCCTATTGACGTCCTGTGGGTGGCCCGGCGCGACATCACGCAGGACCAACTTGCTCCCCCGCCTGGTGACGAGGCCACTCAGGCCCTTCCTCCTACCATTAGTGCAGCGGTCGATCAGGCCCCTAAGCCCCTCGGGCGTTCTCCGGAACTCGGGAAACTCGAGGTCGGGCTCAAGTCGGTACGACTGCCAGACGGCGCCAGGCTGAGGCGCGCTCTGGCCCTCAAAGAGGCACCACAGAACTCGGCCGAGCATGTACACCTCGGCGGCTTCCTGCTCCTCGTCCGAGAGGCAGAGCCACGGTATGTTATAGCTGTCGTGGCCGCTGGGCGGCGCGGCGTAGTCCTCGCGTGACTGCAGCTCCTCCCAGAACGGAAGGTACCGGGTGAGCATCGCAGCGTAGCGTTCGCGGACGTCTCCGGGGATAATGGGCTCGTCGGGCTCAGGGCCGACCTCGACACCGTCCGGCTGGAGTTGGGCGTCGTCGTCATCATCAGTGCCGGCACCGGGAGGGCCGTCGCTGGCGAGGATGCGCACGTACTCTAGGGCGTTGACCTCGGGGGAGGCAAACTCGCACCAAACGCCGCGCTGCTCAAAGTCGACCATAACGACGTTCGAGGATGCGGAGAGGACAACGTTGTCGAGCCGGAGATCGGGGTAAAACATGCGCCCACGCTCTCGGACATGGACAACGGCCGAAGCTAGCTGGGTAGCCCATCTCAGCTGGTCCTCCAGCCTGAGGTGCCCGTGCATGCGCAACAGCGGGAGGGAGTCGCGGAGGCTGCCACCTGCGTGATATGTGCTGACGAATCCAACCACTGCAGTCTTGCCCCCGAATTTGCAGTGCTTCGTCACTAGGAACGTGGGGCGCGAGATAACGTTGGGGTGCGGTTCCATATTCAGGAGGGCTCTAAGTTCGTGGTAGAGATATTTCGTCCCACTCGTCAGGGCTTTCATAACCCACAACCCCGAGTGTCCCTGAAGGTTAGAGGGATGGCCCTGATCAAGGGCTATCCGCACAAGGCATACGCTATCATGCAGTTGCTGCACAATCCCCAGCCTGGAAATATCGATAGCCTCCGGGATCGACTCTTGCGGTAGGCCGAGGACGTTAGGTAGTCTGGAGAATGGCAGGAGTTGCCGTTCGAGGGGGTACATTCGGGCAATGGCGACTCTGATCTTGTGGACGTTAAGATCCAGGTTCTCGAAGATGATGCGAGAGCCAAAAGGCAAGTTCTGGTACATACTTGCCACAGATTCTGGGCCGGTAATACCAGTCTTGAGAGTCCATTGTTGTAAAGTTCGCAAGATATGTCTTGAAATACCAAGACGTCGGACCCTCGCGGCATCTTTGATGTGGAAGGCGGCACCCAAGTCTAGTATCCGGCGTATAGCGGGAGACTGAGCTGCTTCCTCTGGTATGAAGACATCGAAGCGCATCGGAGGAGCCACGTCAAGGAAGAGCGGCACGGCATAGTACTGGGTGCCAAGACCGGTACAGCCATCAATCCGCCACAAGGGTTTCTCCAGGGGCTCCAAGCTGTCGACTCGATTCTTGGGGTTTAGCTGGGACTCGGGCCATGAGGAGGAGGAAGGAGCCTCCAGCCCTCCTTTCTCCAGCCCAGGGACCAACGCGAGGGTATCATAGCGGGTTGCCGGCGTGAAAGCAGCGGTGGGATGAACGACATCGTGGATGGCTCTGGAGTTCAATTCCATGTCTGCCGACCACGGGCGAAGGTGCGATGGCCATAAGTAACCTTCTGAGGGCGATAGGAGGCCGAGAAGCAGTGCATCTGAGGGGTACGAATGCCGTCGTTTTGTATCGGAACGGCGGCTCTTCTCGACGACGGTCTTTTGCCGCCATCAAACGGACGCCGGGAAACAGCAGGGACCGGTGAGGACGCACACAGAATGGAGAGGATGGAGCCCCTTCCACAGCAACCATGAGGGGATAGACGGAGAGGATGGCTTCGGCCCTACCGGCTACGAAAGTCGGTGCCCTATCAACAGCGGCATCTGGGAGAAAGAATGGCCGCACACCACATGTTCATGTCCTGGGATTTCAAAATGAGAAGCGGCGTCGGCGAAGATAGTGCACGAGCCCTAGACCACTGTGGTGAGCTGGGGGAGAAAAGCACTTGGGGGATCGGCGGCGTTCAGCCAAGCACTTGTTTGCTTTTTTCTTCTCGCTTGTCTTTTTTTGACCAAGCAAAAAGAAAGCAGGACCTCTTGGGGGACCGAAATTTTTTTTTTGGCCTCATGCAGGGCCCAGCATCTGGGAACTGAGGGAGACGCCGATTGGCTGGATCGGGCAGCTGGGCTCATCGAGGTCGTTCGGCTAGGACCAACCGGTCAAGCCCATCGTTCTCGACTCGAGGCTGGGCCTCCAGAATCCTGAAAATTGGAAAATTCAGACTTGCATCGCGCGGGATAGCCCCATCGCGCGTCGCATCGCACTTCCGCGGTGCGGGACACACACCCAGCCAGGGTTTACCAACTCCCCAAGGCAATCTTGGATAGATTGGGGTCGCGGCTACATAGGGTATTGCTCGCGTGCCTTAGGAGCTCGGGGGTCTGACAGGCATGGTATCCGTTCACGGTCCTCGATCTAGAAAGCGTCAAGGTATGATAACACACCTGGGCAAGACGGGCGGTCGCGACGGAGGTGACAGGAGGTTTCACATAATGGCTGCAGTCATCCTATACCTGCTCCTTCAGCGCCTCACGCCTGAGACCACCGTAGTAGAGGACACTCCCGGTTGGATGACCCAGTCCACCAGCTCCACTCCGGAAGGGCCGGGACGGCTAGAGCCTATTCGTTCCATCGTTCAATCGTGTCCCAACCATCGCAGCGCCCTGTGAGAGTCTCTGATATATTCTCGTGTCTTTGGAGGAAGCTCGTTGATCTTGGCGCGCTCATTCTCCACTTGGAAGGCCATCCACTCAGAAGGCACATTCTATAGCGGCAGCAAGGACCGCTGCGTTGCCGGACGCGTATTCGGCACGGCAAGGGACCGGTGTGTAACACAGTGACAAGAATTCACTCTCGGGGCAGCAACGAGGGCTGTTCGGTCCGTCGACATGGCATGACATCGCGCCTTGACTTGCGGACGGCCACAGGCGGACGACGAGGGTGCTCGGTCGATGCCTTGCTCACCCCCACCGCGGCTCTGAGATGGAACTGGAATAGGACAAGTATGTGAAGGCGTTCCCGAACGACGAATCAAGACGCCGAGCTAGTACGACGCCCACATGGCGGTGTGATATTTAGGTCGTTTCTCGCGCGACGATGAGGCTGGGACGACGGTACTTTATGCGTAGGTGGATCGTAGGTCGACGGCGGCGGGAAGGAGCGGAAGATTTGAGTCTAGTTCATAGACGGTCGGACTCGAATTACCACGTGGCCGTTAACCGCCGCGCTAGGCAACACGGCAAGGCCATCCTTCTCCATACTCCCTGCTCTGGTGGGTACTGCTTGGCTTCGAGCAGGTGCTACTACGTAGTAAGGACAGGCGCCTTACAAAGCAATCAAACATGCCGATATTTGATTCTATACATCTTGGAGGGGGGGGGGGCGGGGAAGCTGGGGACATTCCCACAGTCTTAGACTCACAATGACATCTCCGTCCCTTGGCGTTCTGCTCCAAATCCGATTGGTACTCCAGGTGCGACCTGACACGTCGAAAAAGTCAGAATCCAAGTTTGCGGGCAGAGTAAACAGGGCCTTTCACCCCCGAGAGGCGATGCCGAGATGGTCGCCATGCCGATGCATCAGGCTGTTCTCGCCGATTTGTCCACTGCCAGACCGAGCGCGTGTTCCTTGCCACCCCGAGAGAAGCAATGGCCGACCGGTGAGTGGGAGAAGGTATAGTCTAGTGCAACGGAATGGGAGGTGGTTGACTCGGTATTACAGCCCATGCCGGTACTTCTCGACGAGGAGAGGACCTCGTCGAGAGATGTTGGACAATGGACGGGAGTATTCTTGCCATGAGAGGTACATCGTGAGCTCGGATGTCGCCGGTGTCGAAACCCCTGCCCACCCTGCGAAGCGAGGGGAGGCTAATGATTAACTTGTTCGTGTTATCAACGGGGTTCCGCAGGACAGCAACGACCTCCCGTCGAAGCCTCGGGGGAAAGAAAATTCAATATTACCAGGCATGGAGGCGTTGCTCTTGATGCAAATCGCCGTTTACGGATAGATAGACCCCTGACACGTGACGGATCCTGGCCTGAGCTGCCTCCCCTGACCTAGGTCTCTGTTTGGGCATAGCGTAAGGTACCAGAGAGTGACGTGATGTGTGCTTATTAGCAGTGTACTGCCGGTGGGAGGTCAGGTCCCATCACATCCGGAAGTCGTTGCCGCCTGCTAGCGTGCATGCAATGGAATGCCGACGCGACACTACCAAGACGCCCCCAATGCAAGTTCGTCCAAGAACACAACGATGCGGCGGGAACTAAGAGGTTCGTTCGGCTGGATCGGGATACGTATGAAGTGGGATTGGAAGGTGACACTCCAGCTTGAAAGCGTTACCACCAGCGGGGAAACAATTACCTAGCAAGTAGTTCGCTGGGTTGCGGGTATGCAGGTAGGGTGCATGTGCAGCACTTTGGACACGCTCTGGCGAACTTGCGCCCCTTTGATACGTCAATCCGCCATCAGACCGATCCGCCCTGTTATTACCTGACGGTGGACGGGCGTACAGCCATGAAGCGATCGGGGTTGAAGCTTGGCTCGAACAAGGAGCTCCCATTGGCCTCCGGATTAGAATGTCTTTGCGTGGATCGGCTGAAGGTATGTTCTTGGAAATGTACGCCGGCTCACCGTACTGACTTGGGTCATGGGGCTGCGCTCGTGCTTCTTTTCTGCACCCGGGCTTCTGCACCGGACTGACTTCCGGCCGCGAAGAGAGACCAAGCACAACCATGGATCCCACAGAGCATTGGAGAAAGAAATCGTCACGGCGGCCGCCTCGACATTGAAACTCGTAGGAACCGCAACATCCAGAGCAGGGTCGTTCATCGTTCAGAATCGCATCGAGGCCCGATCCATGTACAGTTACGTCATGCCGGCCCCGACTGCTTGACGGCGTCTCTGAAGGATGGAGGCTCCTTACTTCCGCCCGAGAGGCGAAGCCTGACCCGAAAACCCAAACTCCCAAGGACTGGGGGCCGCACAAGAACCATGTTTTGCATTGGGCTGCACCGCCAGCGCCACGGATTGGGCGGGGGGGTAGCATACATGGGGGTACACGGCTCGCGAGTTGGGGGGCACAGCTTGGCAGAGGGGGTTGCTTGATGGGACGGAGCAGTGCAACTGGCTTGGTCTTCCGCAGCTCCCACAGTTAATCTCCCCCAGTGTCCACTTTCGCGGACAAGTCCGGGTAGGGGCACAGATATTATATGAGGTGCCGGATGTTGGGAGAGTGCCCGAACATTTGTCGGCAAGCATTCGAGCCCATGGCTCCTAGGCTAACGGGGCGGGGCAGGCCGATCAGGTGCTTTGCGAGCGTCGTCGTCGCAACAAGATTGTCAGCTGCTTCTGGCGTTGTGCATCATATATGTGCTGAGCTATAAGTGACTTGACCTGCGATGTTTGACCAATATGGTTGGCCGCAGTGTCAGCAAACTTCAGATAGAACCAACCAAATGCGCGAGGTCGCCGCGACAAGGCCAGGCAAGGTTCTGGTGCAGCTCCTGACCGTCGCACCGGTCTTTCACCCCGTTACTGCTCGGGTCCAAAAGGTGGGGTTGTGGATGCCTGGAGCCTGGGTCTTTGGATGCATAATGTACACGATTCGTTCTTTGGTCTTATCATGCCTGTCCGTGGCAACCCGTGACTGATCAATCTTGACGATCGTGGCTGATGATTCGACTCTTCCAACCTGAACCCAAAGACCCTGGTTCGGCAACCCTGGCTAGGCCGATCTTTGGACAGAACCGGCCCCGGATTTGGAAAGAAAAATTGCTGACGGCGCAGAGGGACAGACCCTGGAGACCGGGGCGCGAAACTCGTATGCCCAAGCACCTTTCTGTCCCCTTCAGCACGCTCCTGCAGGCCACCTTCTTGTTCTGGTGCCAGTTTGCGAGGCGCGCCAAGCATCGAGGTTCTGGAAAGAGATTATGCCGATCGAGGGATCAGATCGGCTATCGGCCGGAATCGACATAACTCGTGATGAAGGGGTAGAGGGAATCGGGCCTCGCCGTTAGATGTGACGAGTGACTGGCTACATGTGTGGGCTGGTGGGCACAAGGATTGTGGTGTCAGGGGGGAAAAAAAGAGGAAAAAGTGTTTCTTACATTGTTACACTAGAAGGGGGCTAAGGGGGGGCAATGGAAGGAAGGAGCTTCCATGGGTCTGAGCGGGGCCTTCCCCAGCCTAGCCTGACGTTCTCCCTCGTGGGAGTGGGGCCGTGATTACGGATTACAGTTTGCGATTGGGGTTGTGGTTGGACAATCGGATGGCGTAAGTGCAACACTAGGCTCTGTCAAGAACTTGGTTCCTTGGGACTGCAGGTCACTAGGCCCCAATATCCGACACGCTAGACGATGGTGAGGGCTCTGGTGTAATATCTGGGCGCAAGTTTCCAATTTCCACAGGGAACGGATATTTCTCGAAGTATCGAAATTATCGTGCACTTGGCACCGCAATAGGAGGTTTGTACAGTACCGACCTAAGACTGTACCTAGCTTTGCCGGTGCTGAACAGCTATGCGTGGCATGAAACAGTGGGTGGTACAGTACATCCAAGCAAGTATTATTACGAGTAGGTATACGGTAAATTTGTCCAGTGCCAGATTTCCGTGGCGTTCCTCCCCCCTCCCCCCTCCCCCGATCCGAACAGCGACATGCGGATATTACGCAGCACCTAATCACCTTACCCCCATCTTAGGTATCGGTATTATGCGGATTACTTGCATCTGCGTATAGCTACCTACGCACAGGTACGGGCCACGGCACTTAACCCTTCCTCCTACTTCTCCTCCTCAATCGTGATCTCGGGGGCCCCAATCCCTGTCAAAGGCAACCTGTCTGGATTATGGGAAACTACACTCTGACAATAGGGATTTCACGTAGGATTACATGTACATACAAACATACATAGCAGGAGTTGGTATGCGTTGGGCAAAGTGCTCGATTGATGTGCAGCTTTCAGTCCGAGTACTCTGCACCCTCCCAGTTCGAAGTACTGTACCCTACCCTCTTCCCTTTCTGCAGGCCGCCATGTGTCGTGCGGCCCAGGGATCCTGTCGTTTCGGTCGGCTATGTGTGGAGGGAACAAGGGGGGTGGGAACCTAACGTCCTGGGAAATA
>Ga0164242_10001615_pt1 | contig 26737 bp, 15 predicted proteins | sample OricomgcompostMG_FD_108783 | JGI IMG/M metagenome (GOLD analysis project Ga0164242, IMG submission 108783) | Miracle-Growth compost microbial communities from Emeryville, California, USA - Original compost - Miracle growth compost (MG) ...
CAGCGGTCGCAGCGGGGAACCAGCCCGCAGCGGTCGCAGCGGGGAACCAGCCCGCAGTGGGAGACCCAGGTGCAGTGGGAGACGCACTGGCGCAGCAACTCGCTCGCCAGATTCCCAATAATTTCGAGATAACAGGTACTTATCTACCTCATTTACACCGCCACATACCTTTAAATCTGCGCTTATTTCGGCTAGGCCTTAGGTGTCAAGCTAACAAGATGCTCATCTTAGACGGCTACGCACAGGGGCGGTACAACTTCAGGCAGAGACGATGATACGGCAATTGAGTTGTAGGGAATTGGACAGTAGCTTGTAATTCCTGGAGCCCCCCCTGGTCCACACGCTCCTCAGCACCTTCATGGAATGACCGTCCTGGTGCTCGGCGGCGTTGGGCTTGACCATCACCTTGAGAATGCGATCCCAACTGTTGAGACGGAGGCGCTACACTAGGACGGAAGACGAAAAGGCTTGTGTGGTCGCGCGCGATATGGATGGCATGAAACTTGCCTATATAGATACAATATTCTGTTACAGATTTACAATCTGGTTGCTCTCGTTGCTTGGGCCTCGAATAGTCGTGCGAGAGTGCTATAAAAAATGAGATACTGATTTGCGTATGCCAAACATTATTTGTTAATCAACCGCCCTGCGCTGCTGGAACCGTGGTGATACAGAAGAACTTCTGGTCAATTCGCATCTTTCTCGGCATGTGGACGAGGACTATCACCGGATGGAAAATCGTTCACGGCGGGTGAGGGCCAATACCACACTTAAATGAGACCTCTCGGGCCAAAAAAAAGGTATGTTTCAAGATTGTTTGACCCAGCAGTTGCTTGGTAATGTTTCAAGATTGCCTGAAACGAAGTAAAAGGTGTCATTAAAACGGCCAAGTGCATCGCGCTATCGCTTGAAGCAGTGATGGTCACCCGATATTGTTAGTTGGTTGCACAGATTGTTCATCATTAGGTACGTACCTGCTCTATCTTTGAAGTGGTAAAAATCTGGCCATTTGTTTCAATCATGTTAAACAATGGTTTCATGTACAGATAATTATCCGAGACTCCAAAACTCTCTAAAGATAGCATGCCTCCGCTACAAGCCTTAAAGTTCACGGTTTGAGGTACGGTTAAAAAGCATGAAGAACCCTAGCGGGATTTCATACCACAAGTCTAAGCTGTTTATTCGTTTTCGCAATGTTTCCTCTCTCTCCAAGTAGCTGGCTGTGGTCAATCTCCAGGAGCTAGGCTTTTGTGACCCACTGGGGGAAAACTGTGCACGGGCTACCTCATTCACTAACTACCCGCTAATAAAAGTTGCGTATGAGACCTCGTTAACTTGCTAGTGACTATCGTAGAATTATTAGTATTAAGGTAACCGGCGCACGGATTTTTCTTCTGTGCCCCTCGCACTTCGTATTAGCATGCAATCATCCGAGATAACTCGAACAGATTGCATTTTATCTCTGAACTTTTCCACTCGGCGCAAGCATGCCCCATTCGAAAGGCCGTGAAAGGAGATGGCATATCCCAATAGCATTCCATCATTATTCCTAGAAAGAGCCGCAACATACACTTGCTCTCTGCAGGGCCGACAAGGCTCGACGTCGCATATTCGCCACTGATTGCCCTTCTCAGCTCGTGATAGGTAGGAGAAGACATGCACCCATGTAAGCCACCCTTGTTAAAATAGTCGCTCAGCGGCTGCGCAGACTGCGCAAGGCCCGCCACTCGGATGAGGCAACCGCTGTCGCTATCCACGGCAAACTTGTTAAGCTTCCCGCGGGAGCACCACGCACCCGCGGGAACACTCCGATCGGCAAGGAGCCGGATTGCCGAACATCGCAAGCGTTAACGCTAGAGGACCTCCGCACCCTAGGCCATGTTCCCCAGAACCCCACAAGCGTCGGGGGGGAGAAAAAAGTTCAAATCTGGAGATATAATGGGAGCGGCGTCCGGGGAAGGATCTGGCCCTCGAACTTGAGCAACACGTCGTAGCCATTGGGAGTCGCAATCTCGGTCAGCAGCAAATACAGATCGAAACTTTGCCAAACCGGTGCCATGCGAGCTTCACGCCGGAACATAGATCTGGGGGTGCCGGCCCCCAAGGAGGTCTACAACTACCGCGTTTATGTTCTCGCTCTCATCAGCAGTATGGGTGCGGTCATGTTCGGGTACGACCTCGGTTTCATCGGAACCGTTCTCGAGCTTGAGTCGTTTCAACAGTACGGAAGAACCTTAACCACTCTCGATCACCACGCATGCAAGCTAATTGGGTTCTCTTGAATGAACGTAGTGACTTTGGGCTCGCTGACAAGACTAAATCTGAGAAGTCTGCCTTTTCCGCCAATGTTGTATCGCTTCTACAGGCTGGGTGTATCGTCGGCTCCCTCGGGGCCGGCCCGCTCAGTGACCGGTTTGGGAGACTCGTCACACTCTTTTTCACAGCTGCCTTCTACGTTGTGGGATCGGCCATACAGACCGGCGCGCACGGGTCCGAGGGCCTCATGCTCGCTGGACGAGCAATCGGAGGCGTTGGTGTTGGTGCCGCCAGTATGATCGTCCCCCTTTACGTCGCCGAGGCTTCCCCTCCGCATATTCGGGGTAGACTCGTCGGTATTTACGAAATGGCGGTGTCGATGGGGACGTTGATCGGGTTCTGGATCAACTATGGACTTGCGAACAACCTCCCAGCAACTTCGTCCCAATGGATGATAAGTTTCGCTGTTCAACTCATTCCCGGAGGACTGCTCATAATCGGGATTTTCTTTATCCCAGAATCTCCTAGGTGAGGATTTCTCATCTACCTCACGAGTATCCAACTCGAGAGAGCAATTTTTATTTGAGAGATACAACTAACTCGTTGCTATAGATGGCTTGCTAGGAACAAGGGCCGGGAGGCCTGCATCAAGGTGTTACAACGGCTCCGCAACATCCCAGCCGACCACCCGTACCTTCTTGAGGAAACCCACAGCATCTTCCAGCAGCTTCAGCACGAGGAACTAATCGCTGAAGGAAATGGGTTCAAGCCCATCATGAAGGAAATGGTCAAGGCCGGGAACAGAGAGCGTCTTGCGATTGGTGCCCTGATGTTCGTCTTCATGCAGATGGCCGGCTCGAACGCGATCAATTACTACTCCCCCGCCATCTTCAGGAGCATCGGCCTGACGGGGGACAACACCGGCCTGTTCGCCACCGGTATCTACGGTGCCGTCCGCTTTGTAGCGATTATGTTCTCCATGACCTTCATAGTCGATCGATTTGGTCGGACGAAGATGCTCATGGGAGGAAGTGCAGTCATGGTGAGTTCGTCCAGTATCTTTGCGGTAGCATCTTATAGCTAACGCAGCTCGTCTAGGCATTTGCTATGTGGTTTATCGGGAGTTACATCAAAATAGCCTCCCCCGAAACCAGCGAGACGACAGGAATCACTGCCGGTGGCTATGCCGCAGTAGTGATGATTTACGTCTACGCCGTTGGTTGGTGCTTTTCCTGGGCTGGCGTCCCGTGGATCTACGCCGCCGAGATCTTCCCACTCCGTATCCGATCGCCCTGCATCTCGATTTGCGTGGCCGTCCATTGGATCATGAACTTTGTCATCGCACGGAGTACCCCATACATGATCACCGACATCGGTTTCGGTACCTACTTCCTGTTCGCCGCCTGCATGACGGTTGCTATCCCCTGGGTGTTCTTCTTCGTTCCGGAGACCACGAACGTCGGCTTGGAGGATATGGATCAGTTGTTTGGGATGCAGCCAGTTGACCATTTGTATTACGATAATAAGGATACCGCTGCGGATGAGGAGACGGGCGGGGCAGCACATGTTGAGAAATAGGCTCGTCTTTCGGCTGACAGAGGGAAAGGATGATCTTTGCTGCGGCTGAGCATCTCTTACGTTTGTAGCCATCACCCAGTTAGTCAATCATTATACTGGCTGGATTTTCCGCCGGCTCTCTTCGCAACCATGTTTTCCTAGAGCTATACAATATTCAGTGCCTTTAGCGAACGCCGCTGTTGGCATGTTGTTTTTGACTGCTTCCCTAAGTGATAAGCACAAACAAAACGTCAGCGATTCCAATTTCCGGCACCATAATATAGAGAAAAACTTGGAATTTCTTAGGTCTCAGACTTGTGGCTTGTGCGATTAAGGCCCCGGGGATTTCCCAGCCTCCAGTAAAGCAACTAACGGCACCGCCGCCTCCGAAGCTAGCGGCAATACCGCCTTGAATCTTGCCATCCTCGCCTTATTCTACCACCCTAGTTAGGGTTGTCGTAAATTACAAAATTGGGAGAAATTTTGTAAGGACTCTTTTATAGCTCCTTTTTTGTAATGTGCTAGGTGCTCTTTCCGTGTCTTTGGCCAGTTTTGAATTGAATTATTCACCTTGGTATTTATGCGCCAGACCGTTATAAGAGAGTATCGCTCGTCTTAGATTTCAAGGGGTAATATACCTCCAAAGAATAGAAATACATGGAGTGAATGAAATAAAGCTATCAAAAAAGAGGCGAGAGCACTCAGAGAGGATATCACCCCAATACAGTTACGCTCAAGCCGCGATATAGCTGCTCTTCTGAACCACCCCGTCGGCGAGAGGACAAGTGGAGAAGGCGGGGAATGACTCCAATGAACCGATGTAATTAATCACTAATTCAGCAGTCCAAGTCTGATAGTCATCCCAAATAACGAGCAGTGCCGGAATAGGCGGTAGAATCACAAGGTTAATAAATTAACTTATCATCGGCACCACTACGCTATCTTCCTTGTACGACGTGAACCAAGATATCTAAAACGGTTCTTCCTTGAAATTATATATTGGAGTTGTCGCTATGATATAGTCAATTCTTTTTGGCTTTCTTGGGCTCGGTGTTGCTAATCTTGAGGAAGAAAGGGGGATGAGTGTCTTGGTCATATAGACCGGTCACAACCCCGTCGTTTGTCAACCTGTCAATATAATTGATGACTTCAACGCCACTTCAGGTGCTTTCTCAAGGTATTTCAAGAAACCTACCTTGCCAATCAGCATATCTGGCCTGAGTGCTCACGAATTCTGAGCTTTTTGCGGTACCGTCACTTTAAAATGCGGAAAACAGATGTCAGGTTGCTGCAAGGTAGAAATAGGGATTTTATGCAACTTTAGTCCCTTTCGGCCCGCCCCCAGGAGGGATTGTCGGGAGATCCCCTGCTTGTTGCCCTATTGGCCTCAGCCAGGTGACAGATCAGAAGCAGTAGTTGGCGTTTGGCATGGCTACACAGGTAGAAACATTTTGCTCAAACGCTGTCGCACTGACTTCTTCAATAGGGACTTGCTACATATGACTAGGTATATATAGCTACGTGAGATCAACTAGCCATGGAGCACCAACAGCAAGTGCAGCGTCAATGAGCTGCGGCATCTGAAGTTTCCTCCTCGTCGCTTGCGTTTTTGGACAGATCCCTTTTCTGAAAATGGCGTGCGATAAAGACTGAGACTATCATCGCGGCCGTGATGAAGATGCAGGCGACATAACCCTTCAAGCTTCGCGGGGCCTCACTCACCGGCCACATGAGGAGAGGCAGCCAAGTCTGTATGACCTGACCCTCAACGTTCAACAAGGCAATGGCGAACGCACGTTCCTCGTTGTCTCTGGAGCAGATCTCACTCACCCACGCATGGATGATCCCGCTCAGTCCAACACCGAACAGACCGAGAATATAGATGGTCCACTTCCAGCCGTCGGGAATATTCCACACGGCCAAGCTGATGTAAAAAACGATATTGATCACCCCGACGAACACAATGGGTGGCCATCTGCGGCCTTTGAAGAGGCCGTCCGAGGTCCACGCGTAGAAGATTGTGAATACGATGGTAATGGCGAACTGGATGGTCGGATATGTGTTGATGTCGTATTTGTTATATCCCTTAGACTGGAGCCAGAGAGCAAACACGGGAATGCCACCGTATCCATTGCTATTGTTGTAGAAAACATAGACCAGGCTGAGAAGGTAGATATGCCACGTGCTGAAGATCTTCTTAATCTTGGCCTTCGTATATGGCGCTCGGGGTGCCCGGCCTTCGAGGAGCATGCGCCTCTTGGCCAGTGCTATTTCATTCTCCGTTAGATACCACGCCTTGGTTGTCTCGGGGACATCAGGTATGAAGAAGTATCCGGCGATGGCAATAGGAAGCGAGAAGACGGTGTTGATGATGAAGAGCCATTGCCAAGCGTGGAAGCCGTTGACACCTTCGAGGCGGAATATGCCTGTCATGAGATATCCCGAAACCATGGCTGCCAAATTGCCGCTGGCGTGGAATATGCAAGATCGCTTGGCCAGCTCATCTGAGCGGTACCATGACCCAATCAGAAATTGCAGACCGGGATAGAACGAGGCCTCGGTTAAACCGACGAAGAATCGCACAGCATAGATATGCTGGGGAGTTTGACACTTGGCCAGCAGAATTGTCAAGACAGACCAAACCACCTGTACTGGGATGTTAGCGCTAGCTGTATTCGTGATTTTGGGGTGAGAGTGTCGACTCATGGACTTTACCTACCTCGCAGGTGGGGATCCAGATGGAAGGTCGGATTTTGGTTAACAGGAAGTTACTGCAACATCTGAGGTTAGCAAGAGTAACTGTAATTCGACAAGGCGCGTTCAGTGGCAACCACACGCGGTGATGTCTTACCTGGGGATCATGCCTAGAGTGTACCCGGCGGTATACACAGATGACATGTAGTTGAGTTCGTTGCCTACGAGGTTGAGGTCTTTCTGCATGCCCGATATGAAGGCCGTGTTGATGTTGTATTGGTCTAGGATCTTGATAAAGAAACCCAGAGAGGCGAAAGTTAAGACGATGGCATCGAACTTGAAGAGAAAACGGCGCTCCTCGGGAGACTTGTCGAGCGTGTCCCAGATGTGCGACCGCCAGGTCTGCTTGGGCTGAGCCTCAATAATCGCGGCCGCCAAGGCGTCCGGTGAGTCAGGCTTTTCGGGAGGGAAGTCGGCCGGTGAGTTGGACTTTTCGGCCGATGCACTGGTGATGACCTCCTCATGCTTGAGGATCGTCTCGGTAGTAGTCATGTTGAGGAAAGTAGCGGTCTGTATTCAGGCACTGCTGGGTAGAAGAGCTAGAGACCGACACGAGTTGCTGATCATGTTCGGATGCTTCAAAGTAGTTCCTGTGACTGGTTTATGTACACGGATCTGTATGCGGTCGTGATAAACATGAGCCACTACTTGAACCAACACGCGCTTTAGTTGTCCAGGATTGCAGGATACGCTAACCCGACAGGTCGGTACAGAAATTGGGGGCGCAGGTATCGCACATCCTGTGGAAGTCTAGATCCGTTGCCTGTGCTTGTGCTTTGTCCTCTACAACCGATTGTCATATGGCGCAAGAGACATGGTATATTACGTGAAGTTCGACCCTCCGCTGGCTTTGACCCGATGCGGTTGTGGCAAGTTGCAACGGTCGTCCCCGCGAATTACCCCCACTCAAGCAGCCACAACTCCCAGCTGAACAACAGCACGTAATTTCTGGCGTTTTGATACATCCACACGGAATTTACATAGAGCCCGAACATCTTGGCATTGCAGGATAAGCAATAGGGGCTGGGAAGCGGGGAAATTTAGTTTCTGGCCTCAAGTTGCTTTACTAGGCATAGCATACCTAGGTTTGAACGGTGAAACGCATTTTTATCCACTAGCCGAACAGTCCACCACGTTCGGCCAGGATCCAATATTAAGAGATTCTTGAATAGAAGTATTATTGTCATTGTTACTATTTATTAGACTGTTTCCGGCCTCGGTCATACCAATTTTACACCGCTTCAGTGCCCCCTAAGGAAACGGTGTACTGGTATCTTGGCGACATCGGCCTATTATCGGACCGGGGTCGGGTTAAACGTTGGTGCCCATCTATCCAAGGTAACAGTCTCGTTGGCACCTTATTTTGGTATCTCCCCCTAACTTGTAGCTTGTAAGTTGGTCTCTTAGACTGCCTTATGGGTACCTACAACTGGCTGGGAGCGTGCCTTCGTCTACACTTGGAATGTGTCCCTAAAGGAGTTCTTTTACTGTAGCTCTAGTACGTACGTCATCCTGTCTTGCCGTTGCGGGATCTGCTGTATCGCCATCGTCGGTCCAGGTTGGGTAGATATAGACTAATAAACCCTAATTGTAAGCAACGTACGTAGGTATTTAACTATATGTAAGGTGTGTAAGACTTTACTTGCAGTATCTCTTGGAGAACGGCAACACCTATCAATAAAGTGCGTTATACGTAGTAGGCGGAAGCAGCTAAAATTAAAGGTACTGCTAAAGAAAAAGATTCAGGATGGGAGATATCCCTAGTTTACAGATCCCGGAGCCTAGCTAGAATAGGCGGCTAGCATGCTCAGGGGCTAATGTCTATACCGATGTTGATGACATTCACTTGTGCATCTTTGTGAAGAGTCACTACATGAAATAGTATGCATCGCCCTTTCGGGACCTTCAGCATTCGCAATATTATGGTTTAACGGCTGTTACACTGCCTAGTGCTGCTGCAGAAGACGCTTCAAGTTTCTTATAATAGCCATCAGTGAAGGCTGCTCTGTGCCATTCGCCGTCATCCGAGTTCTCTCATGTGATAGTATTATTTCCCGCAGCGATGCCACGATAGGGTCGCTCATTATGGACTGCCGTCCTCCTCTTTGTGTGTGAACACCTGGTGGCTGACACTCCGCCGTAGTTGCTGAAAGTCCAGAGATGGTGCTGGTGGAAGTGCCCAAGGCTTCCTCGATGCGCAACAGCATGCTAGTATTGAGCTGGATGAGCGCCTGCACTTGAAAACTTATACTGTTCTCCATCTGGAACTCGCCAAAATGCAGGCTGGGGAGATGGAGCACTTTGTCTAGATGGCTCAGGGGAACAACTTGTAAGACATGGTACAGGTGCAGGAAGATATCCCGGCAGAGATGAACCAGTGAAACATAAGTCGTTAGAATCTGAACCAGAGTAAGAATGTCGGGGCACGTTCGCGGCCACAGCGAGACAGTTACTGAGGACAGCTGCTGTTGCGCATTCCCTGTGGGGGACCGTTGTTGTACCTCGTGTCCCTGCAATATAGTCTTGAGAATGTCCCAAAACCTCGAAGTCCGCTTGATGACACGACCGATTGGGCAGTCTTCTGGAGAGGCGGGAGGCGTTTGACCCTTGCGGGAGAAGTGGCCGGTGATGGCCATGCGAACGCTTAGCGCCTCCTGATCTTCCGCGAGCGCTACACTGAGCTGTAGCAAGTCTTTGTAGCTGTCGCCTAGTCCGAGGTGGCATACAACGGTTAAGTCCGATGCGCCGTCGAGGTCCGCATTATCGGGCGGCTCTTCGTCAAGATTCGAGGCTGGGCGTATCACGGTGCTTGTATCGTCGTCATGGAATGCCGGTGTCGCATCAACGTGGATAGTTGTTGTGGATAGCTGTTCTTGTCGTGAAGGAGCTTGGTCTTCGGGAGACATTGCGAAGTCGGCCTCGTCGAAGATAAGGTGTGGCATGGCCACGTCGATGGAGAAATCCATGGGGTCCAATCCTCTCTAAGCCCGCGTTAGCACCACGCAAGGACTCTGAGATGATAGGTAGTGTGTTATTACCGTGCTTTCATTTTGCACGAGGAAGTCACTCTCGCTGAAGCTCTGACGCTCACTAGCCAACAAATTCCCATTTGAAGAGGTCTGGAAGGAGCCAGAAGAATTAGATCGCTCATGTGTGTGTGAGGTGTCTAATATGTTGGCGAAACTTGAGCCTATGGTTCCTGGACGTGCAAATTGGCGATCTGTGCTGGGTCGTCCTGACGAAGGCCGTGGCGACGACACCCTCGGAGAGCGTAAGCTCGAACACGACCCAGGTTGGTCCATGGGTGATGGCTCCGGTGGTATTTGGTCCGTGCTGGTTGGGTGGCGGTTGCTCCCCCTATGGGAATGGCCTAGGTATCGTTGGTGGCTACCGGCGGATGAGGACATCAGCGCTTGATCAAAACTCGTGGTACAAGTCAGCCGCGCCTTCAGGCAGCGTTCACAGGACGCTCCGGCCTCGATGTTGCGCTCACAGCGTGCTTTGTATGTGCGGCACCGGTCGCAGGCAAATCGTCGTGAGGAGCGTTGGCCTGATCCTGCAGAACTCCGCCCAAACCTCGGATCATTTATGCTGGTTGCCATGTCTGCGCCAGATTGCAGGTGAAGGCCGGGTGCCTGTCTGTATTGCAAGTTCCTTGCTGGCTAAATGGCAATAGCTGCCAGGTGCGTTGAGGCGCAAGGTGATTAACATGGAGCTCTTGTAGTTGATGTAGAGCTGCTATTAGGAGATTGTCTAAGGCAATGCCTAAGGTAACGAATGGTTGCCATGAGCTATGGTTACTGGTTCGGACGGATCTTAGATGTTTCACTGCAAGAGACCTAATTCTAGTATACAGGTACATGTACATGTGTATGCTTCATGGTGGTCAAATGTGCCTGCCGCGCATAGAGCAATAGCTGCGAGCGATTGCGTGTACAATCTCTACGGGAATGCTCAGAAGCGTGCGGCGAGTACTGGAGAGGGTTTAAGGGTCGAGAACATGTAGCGTTGTCAGCACTGCATCGTAACGCGCTTGCAGACGCATCATGGAATCACATCATACAGCTGTGCCGCAGATTCTTGCCACCGTCCGTAGCTGTGCAGGAACGATCCCCGCGTCGATAGTTGGGATTGCGCAAGTCAATAGATAAGCAGCCCCGGATAGGGGACTCAATCGTAGAGCTTGGCGCTCAAGCGAAACAGGATCAACCCGAGGCCAAACGTAGTCGGTCGGTCGGTCCCATGTTCGCCCGTTACCCATGTCCCACCGAGGCTATTGCATCGTGATCGGCCAAACCACGTTGCAAAGAATAGAGATGATCGTCTGCAACACTCCACAAACCCCACAACGACGCGTAGCATGGATCGAATTTCAGTACACTTACAACACTAGAGGTTTTACTTATCATGTGATCAAAAGAGGTGACTCACTTTTGCCACGGCGAGCCTGAGCAAAGCCAGCCAGATTCAGACCCCAGTTTGTTTAGTAGTCAAGATCTCCAAGGGTCATTATCGGTGTCCTACTATCGATGTCAAGATCCTGGCGCAGCCAAAAACGTCCCTGGCATCGTGGGGTTACGGTCCGACGTCCTGTGGCTATGTTAAAGGCTCTGTATTATTTGTGCGCGCCTAAGGTGGGCTAGAGGCGCGATACGCCAGAAATCACAGAGCCAACAAACTCCATATGCTTCTGCATATGCTGCAGGGAATGGGTGTACCAGGAAACAATCACGATCCAATCGCAGGGTGGCGGGCAGAGCTGCACTTTCACCGAGCGTTTCGACCTCCTTTCGACCCCCCACGATGCCCGTTCATGTTGATAATGCCAGCAGGCAATCGAGTGTGTTGCTACCACTACTAACCGAGGTGGCCACTAATTTTAGACCAATGCCAGAACCGGCGCTAGCCAAGGGTACGAGAGGCCGCCCCCGTGCCGTGCGCCCGTGCCGTACCTCCCGTGCGTTCCCTTGGTTGCATCGCGCTAACATTCTAAAACCCCGATGGAGGTGTGCTGCCGGAACTCCGCTAATATCACTTCCCTATTCCGGCTGGGTCCTATCGCATGGCGTCGATCACTGGCGACGGCATTGAGTATGCATGTGCCCAGGAAACGCCTTGTCGAGCAGCTGGTTTGCATCATTCGCGACCGGGCTTGCGTCTTCGGGCCGTGCTGGTGGCCCAGCTCTTTCAATGTTCTTCGAACTAGGCAGACACCCCACGTAAGTTCGAATAGAATTCTTTACCCCACCTTTTTTGGCCCTTCACTTTCAGCTTAGATACACAAATAGTCGAGACTCATTCTCTCGTATATCTTAGGAATGTGTAAGACGAGCAATTGCGGATAGTTTCTCTTTTGCGGCACAGAGGAAGTGAAAAGCTACATGGTCGTAAGGTTTGTATAGGCATCAACCCTCTTGTTTGAAATGTGTACATGCAAGAAAAATAACCTTGATAAAGCTCGTAGCATTGTACAGATAGCACTGGGTATCCAACTTCTGTTTATAAAGATTGCCTATGTATACCAAAATGACCGTCCAAGAATTGAAAGACTCGCTGGTTGCACAACTCTACGGCCCCTATTTTAGCCTGTAGGCCACCTTCAGCTGGACTTGTAGCTACCCAGAGCTGCTTCTCATTGGGTGATTGATTGGTCAGGTTGTTGTAAACTCTCGACGTGTGGTCATCGACGTCGAGATAGAGAGAGTTGCTTGCCCCGGTGACTAGTGCGGGACACTTGATACGGTCTAGATACGTCGACTCGCCCTTCTTGTTGCCGGAGGTTGAACGTAAGGTGTACTGCTTCATGGTGTGCATGATCCGAGAGGGAAGACCAAAACCAAAGAGGTTGCCCATCAGCGTAATTTCCCATCTGCTCTGGAATGCCAACCACATCATGCCCCCGACAATGGTGTCGACAACACCGTCGCTGATCCAGCCGGCAGTCCACGCAGAGAGAAAGGTTTTATTGACGTGCTTCATCGCAAAATCCCACAAGTCATACACTGGATCGATTGCAATGACTGCCTTTATGCGCGGGTCTGCCGCACCCCTCAACGCAAAATAGCCTCCTAGGGATGCACCGGCAACAGCGATGCGGTTGAGATCGAGATCTAGAGAAGGCTGTTCTCTGGCTAGGGCTTCCAGGTGGTCCAACACTGCGCCGATGACAGTCTCCCAGTCTGGTCTCATACGGATGGCATCGCGGTGCAGTGCAAGACCCTGGCCAGGACCGTCAAACGTGACGACTGCATAACCCAACCCAGGGCCCGCGGCTGGGTGAATAAAGTAGATCTCTTGTTGTGTGGAATCAGCGCCGTTGTTTGCAATGAGGACTGGGATGTTGCCGGGCACCCGGCTTGAGGGTGAAGGTAAATACAGATAGCCTTCCAATTTTTCGCCGTTATATTGTATCTCGAGCCTTCGCACGGGGTGATCAAAAAGACGAGTGGCATCATGAAAAAGCGCGGCAGCCTTTAGGCTGATGGGTAGTTTTCTGGGATCAGGGTGCAGGGCACCTAGACCTGTAAACATATACCCGGAGGCGCGTGTATAGTTAGCAGCACGTAGAAGAGCCCTTCTTGCCGCAACTCTATTGCCTCCTCCTCGCGCGTGCTTGGCCAAAGTCTCGGCCTTTTCTGCTTGCTGTTCCCAGGCATCATGCCAGCTTTCGGGATCGTTGTGTTTGATCTTGCCGACCGCCTCGAGACATTCTGCCACATCGGCACCCCCATATCGTGTCATGCCCAGGATCCTCACCACCTCAAAATTGAAGAACGGTCCTGGAAAAAATCGATGCATTATGTTGCTGAGAAATAGGGGTATGCGGAGATCAGCAGTTGCCCAAAGGGAAGTTGTGTAGGAGGGGCAGGTTAGAGAGCGATGGCATTTCCTGCCATGGATAGAAATTATTCAAGACCAATGAGAAAACCACATCCAGGCCACTGTTCTGAGGACTAGCATGTAGTTGGTCCGGACACCGATCAAACAACTCCGGCGGGATTAGGAGGAGCTTAGGAACTCCGAGCTTTACCGGGGTCACGACTCCGAATACCGGTATCCGCGAACGTGCCTGAGCTTTCCCCGGGCGCCGAGGAGCTTAGCCCCTATAAGCGAATTCGGATGTTTACACCGAAAGAGCTCATTCGTCTTTGCCTGTGCTAGTAGCGACCCTGACGTGATCCAGCTACCAAGGTGGCGATCCCGTAGACTATCGTGTTTAATGCATTGACTCGCTGCAACATGCTGCCGCATGAAAGCTGCGTGACTCTTAGTCGATTGATATGTACTTTTAACCCGTAACTATTTGGATACAGAGTGAGAATCCAGCGGCTGGGAACCATACCTAGTAGCTACATGTAGCCACAGCTCTAATTTCCAGTGCACTGCTGCCTTCCTTGACACTGTCGGGGCATCTGGCGTTTGTTGACCAATCCTGCAAACCTCGAACTTCGAAATACAATGGCCAACGTACAAAATCCTCTTGGTGAGCCAATCGCCATTGTTGGAAGTGCCTGTCGCTTTCCCGGAGGGTCGTCATCGCCATCCAAGCTCTGGGAGTTGCTGCAGCAGCCTCGAGATATCTCGAGACTCATTCCCGATTCACGCTTCACCACAGACGGTTATCACAATAAAGATCCCTTGCATCATGGAACAACAAATGTAAGGCATTCATATCTCCTGAGCGAGGATGTCCGGCTCTTCGACGCTGGGTTCTTCGGAATCAAGCCGGTAGAGGCCATCTCGGTGGACCCCCAGCAGCGGATCCTCATGGAGACGGTATATGAGTGCCTGGAGAGTGCAGGCATAGCTCTCGAAACATTGCAAGGTTCGCAGACCGGCGTATATGTCGGAATCATGTGTGGCGATTATGCAGAGCTTCTGGGCCGAGATATTGATACTCTGCCAACCTATTACGGCACTGGAACTGCTCGCAGTATCATCTCGAACCGCATTTCCTACTTCTTCGACTGGCATGGGCCATCAATGACCATTGACACCGCATGTTCATCCAGCCTCATCGCTATACATCAGGCAGTTCAGAGCCTTCGTGCCGGCGACATTCCTACCGCTGTGGTAGCTGGCTCGAACCTCCTCCTTAGCCCGGGAATGTATGTGGCGGAGAGCAAGCTAAAGATGCTTTCACCAACTGGGAAGTCACGTATGTGGGATAAGGAAGCCGATGGATATGCCCGAGGCGATGGCGTTGGTGCCGTGGTTCTGAAGACCTTGAGTCGGGCTCTCGCAGACGGAGACCATATCGAATGTGTGGTGCGAGAGACGGGCATTAACCAAGACGGTCGAACGAAGGGTATCACAATGCCGAGCTCGACTGCCCAAGCAGCTTTGATTCGTGATACTTATGCTCGAGCGGGACTGGATATATCGAAACCGAGTGACCGGCCGCAATACTTCGAGGCGCACGGAACTGGTGAGACCAACCGCTGTTATTTGTGACCTCTTTGCATGACTAACGTTTTACCATTCAAGGCACTCCTGCCGGAGACCCGATAGAAGCTCAGGCAATCAGCACTGCCTTCTTCGGTCCTGAATCAGGCTTTTCTAGATTGCCAGGCGACTCACCACTCTACGTTGGCTCCATCAAAACCGTTATTGGTCATACAGAGGGTACTGCTGGTATCGCCGGCATCATCAAGGGCTCTCTGGCGCTGCAACATAGCATAATCCCGCCCAATCTGCACCTCAACGAGCTCAATCCAGCTATCCAGCCATTTTATGGAAACCTGAATATTGCAAAGGAGGCCCGGGAATGGCCTGCCGTATCTGAAGGCACCCCACGGCGCATAAGCGTTAATAGCTTTGGCTTTGGTGGTGCCAATGCCCATGCCATTCTAGAAAGCTACCCGACGGCAACAGAGCAGTTGCAGTTGACATTTGCCCCATCAACCCTTCCACATATCGGCCCCTTTAACTTTTCTGCCTCCACCGAGACAGCCCTCAGCGACCTGCTCGCCAGATACTCGTCGCACCTCAGGGCCAACACCGCCGTAAGCCTGCGTAACCTGTCATGGACACTGAATGCGCGGCGCTCTACATTGAGCGTCCGCACTACCATCTCTGCCCGTTCCGTAGAGGGGCTCATTGTCAAGTTGGATGAGCTGGCTGCGAATCCCCAAGGGTTTATCACCGTTAATGCTCCCGCACCTGGGACGGCCCCGTCCGATCGGAAACTGCTGGGCATCTTCACCGGACAGGGTGCCCAATGGCCTACGATGGGCTCTCAGCTAATACAAGAGTCAAAGCTTGCTTCGGATACCGTCGATCAGCTACAGGCGTCACTAGATAGCCTGCCATCTGAATACCGGCCGACATGGTCCCTTAGGGCGGAGCTTCTCAAGCCCAAGGAATCCTCGCGTGTCACTCAAGCCGAAATCTCTCAACCGCTCTGCGCGGCTGTCCAGATAATTTTAGTCAACCTCCTACGGACTGCCAATGTGCGCTTCAAGGCGGTCGTGGGCCATTCTTCAGGCGAGATCGTCGCTGCCTACGCGGCCGGTTTCCTGTCCTCCTCTGACGCGATCCGCATTGCGTATCTTCGAGGCTTCTCCCTTAGCCTAGCCAAAGGCGGTGCTCCGGCATCGGTGACTGGCGCAATGCTTGCAGCGGGCACCAGCTTTGAAGACGCCGCGGGCCTCGTGGAACTAGAAAGCCTTCACGGTCGAATTGTGGTTGCCGCCAGCAATTCCCCTGAAAGCGTGACATTATCCGGTGACTCCGATGCCATTGAGGAGGCCAAGCAGATCCTAGACGATGAAGGGAAATTTGCTCGGCTCCTCAAGGTTGATAAGGCGTACCACTCTCACCACATGATACCTTCATCTCAGCCGTACATTGACACAATGAAGAAGGTGAGGGTTCATGTTCAGCAGCCACCAACAACTGGGGAATATCCCATCTGGGTCTCCAGCGTCCTGGGTGACGCCATCGAGGGCGTCACCGCCAGTGAACTCAGTGCTGAGTATTGGAGTCGCAATATGGTTAGCCCAGTGTTATTCTCCCAAGCGGTCGAGTATGCTCTGGGTGCACACGGCCCATTTGACCTCGTTGTTGAGGTTGGACCGCATCCGGCCCTCAAGAGCCCTACTCTCAATACCATTACCGCAGCAACGGGTCAGTCAATCCCCTACACCGGAATTCTTCGCCGAGGTGCACATGATCTAGAAGCTTTTGGTGAAGGCCTAGGCTACATTTGGCAAAATTTTGGCCGGGGCATTGTCAACTTCACAAGCCTAGAGCTCAATGGGCATGGCAGTGGCGTTCAGATACCAAAGCTAGCCGTTCTGAAAGGCCTTCCCGGCTACGCCTGGGAGCACGACCGCGAGTACTGGCACGAATCAAGGTACTCCAAGGCGCTTCGGAACAATAATCAGCCTCCTCATCCGCTTCTTGGTTCCAGGGTTCCGGATGGGACACAGAATGAGTCCCGATGGCGGAACTACCTCAACGTGAGGGAAGTCCCATGGCTTGTCCATCATCAGATCCAGCGCCAGATCATCTTTCCAGCTGCCGGGTACTTGGTGGCAGTGGTTGAAGCGCTTGTCCAACTCTATGGGCAGGAATCGGTCCAACTTATAGACTTCTCAGGCATTACCATTGGACAGGCGCTTGTGCTCGAAGAAGATGCATCCTCCGTCGAGATTCTCGTATCATTCAGAGAGATCAGCAGGGACGCCAAAGAGGCGGAAGGTGTCTTTGCCTTTTACTCTGAACCGCCATCTAGCAAAGGCACGGGGCAACTAGCCATGAACGCTAGTGGCCAGGTAGCTGTCAGTCTAGGCATACCCAGCGAACATGCATTGCCAGAGCCGTATCAACCCAAGGGCCAATTTCTAAGCATCGAACCGGAACGATTCTACAAAGAGACCGATGAACTCGGTTTTGGCTACTCGGGCTCCTTTCGAAAGCTCGTTCATACGAGCAGAAGGATGGATGAAGCTATCGGCGAGATCCGGCTCCCAGACTCGGAGGACGAGGGAGACGTTCCAATTATCATTCATCCCGGCACGCTAGACTCGGCCATTCAGTCCACAATGCTTGCCTTCAGCTATCCCGGGGATGGTAGATTGCGATCTATTTACCTTCCTACAGGGATAGATCGGCTTCGCATTAACCCGTGGGCATATGCCAAGCACAAGGGCGCACCTGGGTCCAGATTGGCCTTCTACTCGGCTGTGGAGCCAGATCGAGCCACTGACCTCAATGGGGGTTTCGAAGTGTCAACTTTAGATAGACGAGTCACACTGATCCAGTTACAAGGACTTCGTACAACACCACTGACCCCGTCCTCGGTTGACAATGACCGCAACTTGTTCACGGAGACTACATGGGCACCTGAATATCCTTCGGGCAACGGACCGCTCGTGGGCACAGATGCGGAGGATGGAGCCTTGGCCCTAGACATGGAGCGTGTTGCTTACTACTACATGCGTGAGGTAGACGGGGTAGTCGCTCCAGCAGACAGACATACCCTGGAGAAGCATCACCAGGCCTTCTACCGGTACTTTGATCACAACCTGACCTGGGTGGCTGAGGGCAAACATCCCTTTTTGAAAGAGTCGATAAATGACTCATCCCTTGATATCTTGAACATATTTGATAAGTAAGAGATCAACTTTGCAATAGAAATATGACCGTATACTTTGCGACTGACTGAATCGTTCGACAGGTATCCCGAAAGCCTTGACTTGCGCCTCATGCGGGTGGTTGGAGAAAACTTGCCCAGAGCACTCCGACAGGAGATCAACATTCTAGAGGTGATGTTCAAGGATAACCTGCTCAACGACTTCTACTCGCGCGGATTTGGTATGCAACGTTACCTGGTCGACGCTGCCCGAATTGTGAGCCAGGTTAGCCATCGCTTCCCGCACCAGAATATCCTTGAGATAGGTATGTTGACAGCACTCTTCTTCTCCTATATTAATAAGTATCTTAAATTTCTGAATTACAGGTGCTGGAACCGGAAGTGCCACGAATGAGGTCTTGCGGCAGCTTCAAGGAGCTTTTGCCTCGTACACTTATACGGACGTCAGCAGCGGATTCTTCGAACAAGCCCAAGAGAGGTTTAAGGAGCATCGCAATCGGCTAATTTTCAAGCCACTCGATATCGAAAAAGATGTGGAAGAGCAAGGTTTCGTGCCATACTCATATGACTTAGTGGTCGCGTCTCTCGTTCTGCACGCGACCCGAAATCTCGAGCAAACCATGACCAACGTGCGGAGACTGCTCAAACCTGGCGGCCGCCTAGTTATCGTCGAAGTTACGGACAACGACCAACTTAGGCTCGGTCTAATCTTCTCCGGGCTGCCTGGCCTGTGGCTGGGCGAGGAAGAAAATAGGAAACTCTCACCTTGCGTGTCTGCCAATGAATGGGAGACCATCTCCAGGAAGACAGGCTTTTCAGAGATTGACGCTATCACGCCACACAATCTTACATATCCGCTGCCACTTTCTGTTATTGTTTTCCAGGCCGTTGACGCAAGGGTTGATTTCCTCCGCCGACCACTTGCACCAGCGACTGAGTCATTAGCCATCGACCACTTGACAATCATTGGTGGGACCACGCCAAGAACCCTCAACCTAGCCAGAGCCATCGAGGCTATCGCTGGCCGCCACTACCAGAATATAGCACACTTCAAGTCGCTCGATGCCACCTCGAAGGCCGACCTTCCGCTACTTGGAAGCGTGGTTGCGCTAGTCGACGCTGAGGACACTCCGTTCTTCAAAGATGTTACGGCTGAGAAGTTGACGGGGCTGAAGGAAGTCTTCAAGCAAAGCAAAGTGGTTTTATGGGTCTCCCAAGGACCTGATGCAGATGCCCCTTACCGCAACATGTATCGGGGCCTGGAGCGCTCCGTCAAGATTGAGATGACTCATCTGAATTCTCAGTTCCTGGAGTTTGACTCTAGTGCGGACCTGGACTCTAGCTTGGTCGCTGAAAAGCTACTTCAACTGGAGGCTTCTGTCGTATACCAGCAGGAGGGTCGCCTTGATGATCTGGTCTGGTATATTGAGCCAGAAATCCGCGTCACGAAGTCGGCTGTGTATGTCCCACGTATAAAACTCAGCACCCGGAGGAACCAGAGGTATAATTCGGCGAGGCGCGCAATCACCCACGAGACAGAGCCCGGAAGATCTATTTTGACCGTCGAATATGACGGTACAGCTTACCGCGCAGGGGCAACGGACGCGCCGGGCCAAGTCGTCCCTCCTGATCATGTTGAAGTCCAACTTTCCCACTCCCTCATTCGACCGCTGAGAGTCACGCCCTTGGAGTTCCTCTTCCTTTCCGTCGGCGAAGATACCCAGAGTGGCAAGCAATTATTTATCCTCTCTCGATCCTTGGATTCCCGTGTCCGAATTCCGCGGCATTGGACAGCCCCGCTACCATCCGGGGATGGGATCTCGTCCCTTCATGCCATATACTCACATTTCGCCGCCGAAAGCTTTCTTTCGGATGCCCAGAGTGGAGATGGAGTAGTTGTCCTTGACTCCGAGCGTAGCATAGGCGACGCCATCGCTAAGCGCGCAGCCGAGAAGCTGCTTCACGTTGTCCTAATCTCTAGCTCAACATCCAGCGAAGTTCTCGCGAAACCATGGGCCCGCTTGCATCCGTACACAACCAAGCAATCGGCAAGACAAGTTTTACCTGTGAACTTTGCCCGACTTATCACGCTTGGAGATCAAGGCAACTTGAAGGACGTTTTCAAGAGTTTTCTTCCTCAGACAGCCCCCGTCCTGGATCTGGATTGGCTCAACGGTAATGCAAGCCTGCCTGCAACTACCGCCTTAGAGGACCAGCCATCGATCGCCACCAAACTTCAGGCTGCTTGGCGCCAATGGAATGCTAATACACGTTCCGCCGGACACAACACGTTCCCAATTATAGCTATCGATGAGCTTACGAGTCGGCCTGTTTCACAGCACGACCAAGGCATCCTGTCTTGGCCCGGCGCTTCGCAAAAGGTCCCCGTACAGCTACAGCCAGCGGGCAAGCTAGTGATGTTCGCCAAAGACAAGACGTACTGGTTGGTCGGTCTAACAGGTGGCCTCGGTCTGTCGCTTTGTGAATGGATGGCGAGGCATGGCGCCGGGTACATTGTCCTTTCCAGCCGCAACCCGAAACTGGACAGTAGTTGGCTCCAAAAATTGGCTGATCTCGGTTGTACCGTCAGAGCATTCACTAAGTAAAGCTACCCCTGACGGCACTTAAGCTAGTAGGGACGACTTGCTAACAAAGCCTTCTAGTGACATAACAAACCGAGATGCGGTCCGGTCCCTGCACAAGAAAATCACGGAAAGTCTCCCGCCTATTGCTGGTGTTGCACAAGGTGCGATGGTTCTCGACGATGCCATGTTCCCCGACCTTGACCTGGCATCGTATCACAAGGTGTCGCGGCCCAAGGTCGAAGGCAGCTTGTGGCTTGACGAACTCTTTTCCGAGGATTCGCTAGACTGGTTTGTATTCTTCTCTTCTATTACTTATGTGACAGGCAATGCCGGTCAGAGCGCATATGCCGCGTCTAACGGATTCATGACATCCCTTGCTGAGCAGCGACGCCGCCGCGGCCTCGCAGGGTCCGCCATGAACATTGGGGTAATCATGGGTAATGGCTACGTTTCGCGCGAATTGAACCTAGACCAACAAGCGTACCTCTATAGAGTCGGCCACTGGTGGATGTCTGAACAGGACTTTCACCAGCTGTTCGCCGAATGTGTTCTTGCCAGCAAGCCAGGATCCATAGACACTTCCGAGTTCATTACTGGTCTGCGTCTCGACAACGACGACCAGAAGAATTGGATCGAGAATCCCATCTTCCAGCACCTTGTATCCAATTCCGTGGACGCCGTTGTCGGGACATCTAAGACCAAGTCGGGGGTCATGATCAAGGCTCAGCTGGAGGAGGCGACCAGCGAGGAGATGGTCTTCGAGATCCTCAAAGGTGAGTTGGGTCCGAGTCAGAAACACAGGTTGAATGAACCCTGTGCTAACCTCCAGCAGACGGCCTCATCCACAAGCTGCAGGTGGTACTGCAAGCCGATCCTAGCAAGGAGATGCTCGAAACCAGCCCGGACGAGCTCGGCGTGGATTCACTTGTGGCTGTTGATATCCGCTCTTGGTTCCTCAAGGAGCCCGGGGTAGACCTGCCCGTCCTCAAGATTTTGAATTCGGCATCAGTTCGCGAACTCATCCTCTCCGCCCAGCAGCTCCTCCCCGATACCACAATCCCTCTGATCTCCGGTGCTGTCGCCACCGCGACCCAACCCAATACTAGCGCGACCGTGAAACCAGTAGCGAAGCCAAAGCCGCAAAAAATAACGCCGTTGAAACATCAAGAAGCGACGCCCGCGCCATCCACACCCGCGCCTGTGCATCGGCAGTCCCGGACACCCTCTCTCCAGCTCTCTTCCACCACATCAGGAACTGAGTTAGATGGCACCATTTCGAGGAGAGGAGAATCCGCCAGCTCGCCATCATCTAAAACGGCTTCTACTCCCGTTACGGACGTTGCCTCGGAAGACTTAGTGGAGCTCTCCAATGCCCTTCAAAAACATTCATCAGAGGCGACTAGCAGGCTGGCCGCGGAAAGAACCGTGCCCATGTCTTTTGGCCAATCTAGGTTCTGGTTCCTGAAAAGCTACGTGGAGGACCAAACAGCGTTCAACATCACAACCGCCATCCGGCTGAACGGCCGCGTTGACGGAGACAAACTCGAGAAAGCCGTGGCCTTGGTCGGTCAGCGGCATGAAGCCCTGCGCACATTCTTCTATACTGATAACAACACAAAAGAGCACATCCAAGCTGTGCTTCCGAAATCAGTCCTACAACTTGAGCGCAGAAACATCCGCGAAAAGTCCGAAGTCGATGGGGCTGTCCGGGACTTGAAGAACCACGTGTACGATCTCGAGGGTGGCAAGTTCTTGCGCATACAACTTCTCTCCCAGTCGCTCGACAGCCACTGGCTCCTGATTGGCTATCATCATATTAACATGGACGGCCTCGGCTATGTCGTCCTTCTAACGGATCTGGAGAAGTCGTACAAGGGCGAGCTCGACCATGGGCCCGTGTTGCAGTATCCAGACTTTACTCTTCGGCAATTCGAGGAATACAAGACGGACCGCTGGGTTAAAGAGATCCTTTTCTGGCGTGAACAGTTTGCTAGTCTGCCTGAACCGTTCCCTGTCCTCTCTCTTTCTCGGTTCATATCGCGGCCCAGTGTACTGCAGCTAGGCTCCCATAGTGTCAGCTTTCGCCTGGATCGAGGCATCTCCGACAGGATCGACAAGGTCTGCACTCGTTTTAAGATCACACCCTTCCACTTCCACCTAACAGTCTTCCACGCCTTGCTCTTCCGCTATTCGGGAGAGCTCGAGGACATCACAATCGGCGTGGCAGATGGCAACCGCAAGGAAGCCGATACCCTCCGCAGTCTGGGTATTTACATGAATCTGCTTCCTCTCCGAATAAAACGAAACTCGCGTCAAACTTTCTCGGAAGCGCTGAGAAACGTCCAGGCGGTTGTCCAGGCCGCCTTTAGCAACTCCCGAGTGCCATTCGATGTAATCCTCGCCGAGCTAGATGTCCCAAGGACTCCTTCTCACTCTCCCTTATTCCAGACCTTCCTAAATTACCGCCAGAATATTAAAGAGGCTCGCACAGTGTTTGGGGCGGACGGCGAGTTAGAAATCATCTCAGCTGGCGAGAACAACTATGACATCAGCATCGACATCCTCGATAACAGCGGCGGCGGGAATGACCTCGTGACTATTGCTGTGCAGAAGGATATTTTCAATCCGGAGGCTGCGGACATTCTGAAGAACAGTTATGCATCCCTACTCCGTCAGTTTGTTGAAAACCCAGCTCTGAGAGTGAGCCGGGCAAACCTCTATGACCAAGAACAAGTGGAGAAGATCATCAATGCTGCGAGAGGTAAGTCCAGCAATCACCACAACGGGGTACGTCAGTTTGCTAATTCAAGTGAAAATTGACAGGCGCTGAGCTGACACCTGAATACCCGACGGTTGTGCATCGTATTGACGCAATGGCATTGCGATATGCTGCACAGACTGCACTTAGGGATGGGCGAGGCGAAAGCCTATCTTACGCCGAGCTCCAGGGTCGTGTTAGCTCCATCGCAGAGCATCTTGCTAGCCACAATATTGGAAGCGGTTCCCGAGTGGGCGTTTTTCAAGACTCAGGTCCAGACTGGATAGTATCGCTGCTTGCCATCCTGCGAGTAGGAGCGGCATACATCCCTTTCGATCCCAGCGTCGGCTTAGATCGTCTCGTACTTGTCGCTGAAGATAGCAAGCCGGCTGCATTCCTGGTTGACTCGTACACACGAACCCTTCCATTTGCTACGAGACAGAGTAGGCGCAGTATTATTGATATCTCACAACTCCCACGATCGTCCTCAACAACATTCGAAAATCGCGCCAGGCCCGGCGAGCCTTCCATTATCATGTACACCAGCGGTTCCACGGGCACCCCAAAGGGCATAGTGCTCACCCATTCTAACTGGAGCAATTGGGTTGATGTCACACCGGCCACCTGGGGCGTCCGAGAAGGCCAGGAGGTTGGGCTGCAACAGTCTTCCTACACCTTCGACATGTCGCTCCTGCAAATATTTACAATTATTGGCCGGGGTGGAACCCTAATTGTGCCAAACAACAACGAGCGACATGATCCGGCGGTCCTTTTCAAGATGGTGGAGCAAGAGGGCATCACATATACGTGCTGTACTCCCACTGAATACATCGCCTGGTTGAGGTTCGGCGACCAGCAGCGCCTGCGGGCCTCTTCTTGGAGACTCGCGGTCACTGGTGGTGAGGCAATTACGAAGCAGGTTGTTCGGGAGTTCCAACACCTTGCCAAACTAGGCTTGAGGCTCTTCAACTGCTATGGCCCTACTGAGACTACTGTTGGCTGCGGCGATGCCGAGGTCCCTTACGACCGTGTCGCACTGGAAGCGGCCACTGACATACTTGAGTTCCCCCTCAAGACGACTCCCAATTATACCGTCTACGTCGTCGACGAGAATCAGCGTCCCGTCCCTGCTGGAGTTCCCGGCGAGGTTGTTATCGGCGGTGCCGGCGTGTCCTTGGGATATTTGAACAACGACGTCCTCACTGCCGAGAAGTTCATCGAAGACAATCATGCCAGTGCCTTCTTCCAGTCCCATTCCTGGAATAGGATCCACCGATCGGGAGATCGCGGTCGCTTGACAGAGGACGGCCGGCTGGTCCTGCTAGGGAGGGTCGAAGGCGACACCCAAGTCAAGCTGGGCGGAATCCGCATCGATTTAGAGGACGTCGAAGCCACCATAACGAAACAGCATGAGGGTGTTATCCACGCAGTAGTTGTCTCAGCGCGCCAAAGTCGCAATTCGGACACACCATTCCTCGCCGCCTTTGTTGTGCTAGCTAGAGGCCTTGATTCACGGAACAAGTCTAAGTTCCTAGCAGAGCTTCCTCGAAGCCTCTCTTTGCCACAGTATATGCGTCCGGCTGTGGTTGCTGAAATCGATGCGATTCCTAGGACCACCGCCGGCAAGCTTGATCGCCGTGCGGTGAATGATATACCCCTACCTAGTGACAATTCGGTGGTTGGCGACTCATTCCGCGCAGTTGCATCTGGTCATCCACTAGATCTCGAACAGAGACTATGGGATTTATGGCTCGAGGTGCTCCCTACCGCTGGACTAGCCGCTGCGAATCGCTCCACTGTCAACAGCGCGGCTGACTTCTTCCACGTTGGAGGTAGCTCGCTGTCTCTGATCAACCTCCAAGCCCTCATCAAGAAGAAGATAGGCGCGACATTGCCACTACAGCAGCTCTTTGGGTCGAGTTCCTTGGGGTCCATGGCTGCGTTACTCCAGCCACAGGACCAACAATCGTCCCTACCAAAAGTCCAACAGAATGAGCCCTCCTCTCAACCACCCCCAGTTATTTCCATAGACTGGGCTAAGGAGGCAGCCCTGGATCCCACTCTGCAGTCCAACGATTCCGTCGAACCCCCTGCTGGTACACCTAGCATTATCATAATGACTGGCGCGACCGGGTTCATCGGCCGCGAAGTGCTACGCCAACTCATCAACGACCCAGGAGTGACCAAAGTCTACGCCTTGGCCATCCGCCGTAAGCAGATAGACTTACCGCAGGACCTCTTTGGCCACGAGAAGGTGACATGGTACCGAGGCGACCTAGGGGCTCCTCGCCTAGGGCTAAACGACGAGCAGGTGGCCTCCGTCTTCATGACGGCTGAGGCCGTCATCCATGTTGGTGCAGATGTGTCCTTCATGAAGAGCTACCAGAGCCTCAAGCCAACCAACGTGGCATCCACCAAGGAGCTTGTCCGCCTGAGCCTGCCTTTCCGCCTGCCGCTGCACTTTGTGTCCTCGGCGGGCGTGGCGCGCCTCGCGGGCCGCGAGACCTTCGGGCCCCACTCGATCGCTCCGTACCCACCGAGCCAGGATAACGCTGCCGATGGGTACCTCTCGGCCAAGTGGGTATGTGAGACGTATGTTGAGCAGGCCGCGGAGCAGCTTGGCCTGCCGGTGTGGGTTCACCGCCCCTCAAGTGTCACGGGAGATGGCGCGGGCAAGCTCGACCTCATGAGCAACATGATCAAGTACATGCACGAGACGCGAGCCGTTGTGGATGCCCGAGAATGGAAGGGCCGGGTTGACCTCATCTCGGTGGGGTCGGTCGCGGCGTCCATCGTGAACGAGGTGCTGAACAATGACTATGGGCGAGCCAACGGTGCTGTGCGATACTTGTACCAGGCAGGAGAGACGGTGCTTAGCATTGATGACCTGCGCTCCAAGTTGAACACGTCATCGTCGGGCGAGGAGTTGGAAGTGTTGCCGCTGGAACAGTGGGTTGAAGGAGCAGAGAAGGCTGGCATGAGCCCGTTGCTCGGGGCGTATCTGCGCCAGGTTTCCGGAGGGCAGGTTCTACTGCCAAATTTGACAAATGACCCCTGACCTTCAGCATAGAGGTCACATCAAGGAATAGGATCGGGGTTGCAGAAAAGAGGACGAAAATAATGGCGGGACGCTCCATTTCCTCTCCTTTTCCGAGTTTAGGTTTTCTCATGTAGAATTGTTGTTTGGTATAGTTACAGCGAGGATATTAATTATTGATGCAGAAGTAC
>Ga0164242_10001616_pt1 | contig 26719 bp, 22 predicted proteins | sample OricomgcompostMG_FD_108783 | JGI IMG/M metagenome (GOLD analysis project Ga0164242, IMG submission 108783) | Miracle-Growth compost microbial communities from Emeryville, California, USA - Original compost - Miracle growth compost (MG) ...
GTCCCATCACCGCGCGGGTCGATATTCTCCGGCAGCGCCGGGACAGGCGGCGCGGCCTCCTGCCACGGCCTGCCATATCCGGGCGAGCCAGTATTACTCGCCGTCGCTGGCCTGTGAGGACTCGGAGACCTAAAGGTCTTTTCGGCCATCGAGCCGCTGCTGCCGCGCCTCTGTAGCGCCGAGGACGGCCGTCCGTCGGGCGCGGTCCCTGTCGAGGACATGGACGCGCTGCGGCGCATGGTCCGCTTGGTCTGGACCTCGGCGACGTTGGTCGGGGTCGCGGGCCGGGCGCGGAGGGCCGCGGCGGCGGCGGCGGAGGAGAGAGACTGCTGCTGAGGGTCGCGGCGGTTGAAGACGGCGGTGGCGGCCATGGTGGCATTGGGGTTGGCCGTCATGGCAGTTAGTGGCTGGATTGGGGGAAAGAAGTCAGCGCACTCCGCGGTTGGGGGTTGGTACGGAAGAGGAACGAGATGTCTCAAAAAAGCAAAGGTAACGTTGAACAGGATAGCGTAGAATGGAGCAAATGGGCCGGACGTGAGGTTCTACCGCTCCCGAGAGAAGCAATCCATAGCAAACTAGCGCTTCCAAAGCTCGCGTTGGGAAAGAGACAGATGTGCGAGGAATGACGACATACCGGATTAGGAGGCCTACGCCTCCGTGAGCCCAGCATCTTGTGGCAATTGGCCGGGTTGGTGTGTCTCGAGGCGGGCGCTATCGCAACGGACTAGACATCGGTGTGTTGTCGAGGGAGTACGCTAAAGCCCTAAAAATGATGTATTCACATGCGACTAAGGGTTCACTAATAAGGGTATGTTCTGCGCGAGTGATGGCGTATTGAGGGTCCTGCCCAGGAATTGACGTGTTTGTTGGCAAACTTAAAAAAAGCATGTCGTGTAATCCGTAGATTGTTGGAAATAACCTGCCTGGGAACATTGGGCTTGGACCTTTGGGGGCTCTGGCAATGCTGGGGGGGGCATTTGAGGTCTAAACTCCTAACGGCAGTTTGTGGGGCCGATAGCTGTGACGTAGTTTTATGCAGACCTGGGGCGGCCAAAGTCGTACCTCGGTACGGAGTACTTCTGCATATACCTTGTGCGCAGCTCATTCAGGTGAGGAATGTCCAGCCTGGGCGGTACAGGAGACGTCGCTGCACAGCTTCCGGCAAGCTGCAGCTGCAAGACCAGATCTCCCCGCTTTTACCATACGATTGTCCAAATCGGGGATGCTCCCTAAACGCATCAGGTCAAGTTGCTTGAAAAAAGATAAGTTGTATTCGTTTGGTAGGTATGTAACAACTTCGATACCTAAGGACAGGGATCGAGTCAAAGTCCTACCCCAGTATTATTTTCACGGTTTGTCTTCGTGCTCAAGTCCTATGGTTGTCGTATGACTGATCGATAAATACGTGGCACGTCTCGTTCCACAGCATGAAAGAAGGAAATTGGGACGGCAACTGGAACCTTTTCCTTCGCTTTCGGGCGGAGCTTCTGCAGTGGTAGAGGGGCGCCACGAAGACTTCTAACTCGATCCTCAGCAGCCTTAGCCCGATCGAGGAGTCACTAGCCTCGTCACAGAGACTGCCTTCTAGTGCTCATCAATCTAGAAGACTGTGGGGGAAAGAATACTCGATGGACCTCGAGCTCAACTTAACTTTGGGTACCTTGAGGATAATTATGGAGTTGCTCGCCTACCTAAATCACTCAAATACAATGGTTCAGAAGACGATAACGTGAATTCGCCTAGGTAGCTATCTATGTACTCTGCAGTTATGCCCTGCTGCTATGCAATACGAGTCCATCTCTGTCGATGATCGGTATGGGTATGGGGTTTAGGGGAAGGGGCTGGGGGTGTTATTGGGGGAAAGCTATGTGACATGACCCGGCATGGACAGGTAGCCCCCAAAAAATGATATTACACGACTTCGCCGTCGTAAATCGACGACAGCCGCCTAGGTTGGGTGTTGCCTTCGTTTTCGAAGTTATTTCTGGTCTGAGGGGAGTTGAAAAGGGGGTGGGGGGAGCAAGAATGCAGAGAATCCAAGGGTTTGGGGGTTTAGAGTGTTGCTGTGCAAGGTATATATCCACGACGAATCGAGAACTCCTGACACTCCTAAGCCCAGGGAAAATGTGCAGTGCCATAGACGGGTGGCGATACATCATGCCTCTCAGGTATCATCCTGCTGTAAATCCGCGCAGGGACTGAGCATATCGGCAGAAGATTGCTGGCCGAGGAGGGATGTGACCGCAGGGGATTTGCGGGGCGCGGCGGACGAGGTACTGGCACGATCCCATCCCGACACGGCCGGCAACTGTGAGGATGCCACGAAGAGTATCGCCTAATCATCAACTCGACAACCCTCGCGTCCAGGTCCGGGGCCAGGCGCAGGCGCAGGTTCCCGTGCGGGTCCCGGTGCGGGCGCAGGCCCAGGTTCAAACGAAACCCCAGCAAATTTCCCACCCTCCTTCGCTGCAGGGTCGTCCTCTAAGGGCGGCGGCTGGTCGCGGGGTCCGTATTCCTCCTCGTCCTCGTCGAACTCATCCTCGTCATCGTACTCCTCACTATGGGTCTCCTGGCTGTTGGTGCCGTGCATTTGCGTCGCCTGGTTCCCACCGTGTGGCTGGTTGCGATCCTGGGCCAGGTTGTTGCCCTTAGATGCAGCCTTGCTACCCTTCTTTCCCTTGCGAGACCGCATCTTGGCCTTTTCAAGAAGTCGGCGGCGTTCTTCCTCCTGCTGCCTCAGTTTCCTGTCCTTGATCTCGTACTGGCGAACCAGCGCCGCTGGGGGGCTGCCGAAAATCGCCTCGTACTCGCAGAATTCACAGATCCAGATGTCCTCGGGTCTTGGCGGATTGTGGAAGTTCTGATTTTCCGTCTGTCGTCGCCTGGCCTTCGCGGCGAGAAGCAACTCTCTCTCGGCGCGCTTACGGGATTTCTTCTGCGGGGGTTTTGGTTGATTGTGCCCACCCTTGGTGGGCTTGGAGGGCCCGGCCATATCTGCCGCTTGCCCGTTGGGTGCAGCGGATGTGGTGTTGCTGGCCTGGGTCGCCTGGGAGGTCTTCCGCGAGCCTTCGCCTCTCTGGACGTTATGAACGGGCATAGACATGGCGCCGTGTCGATCGGCGCCGGGCCAGCTGACTGTTCCGGGGACTTGAGAATCGCAGGTGAAGGTGAATTGAGTGGAGGCCGGACTGCCCTTGGCGGATTGTTGCTGCTGGTGGAGGAGACTGATATTTTCTTGGCCTTGATGCGAGGTCAACTTCTCTGCGTTGGCAATGGCGTTAGAAATGATACCAGTATTTTCACCTTTCGGTCCAAAAATATTAGTATGCAGGGGTCCCAAGGGAGAAGGGAAAATTGTCAAAATGACGGGGAAAAAATATTGGTAGGTGGTTGAAAGGATGCATTGTAATCGACTTGAAAGGGGAATGACAGGCGAGTACCCGGAAAGCAGGAGCGACGAGGTTGGTTGACTTACTGGTCTGTGATGTCCATTGTGAGGGACGCAGCTTGCCGTTTCGTCCAGCCCAATTATTGGTCGAGTCGGACAAAGCCCGCAGAGGGCTCCGGCCATTTCTGACCCTGCCGTACCTCCCTCTCCCCGGGCCCGAAACATTCTGGCCCCCGGATGCAAAGCTGCCGCAACCATAGTACGGTGTCGACGTCGCTGGGGAGGTATCACCATGTCCCTCGATGGACTGGACAGGCGTTGACGGTGGCTCGGAGCCGAGCACGCCGTCGTGGAGGGAATGGCTGCCGTTCAGCGCCGAGTCTCCCGCCGAGGGGATCTTACGTTTCTTCTTGTTATTGGTAATCTCAAAAGGGTCGTAATAACCATCGGCCGAAGATCCGGCCGAGAGGGGTGGTTGCGAGTTTGGGTGCCTCCCGTGGGCTGGTTTCGGCGGCAGGCGCTGATGGCTACCAGACGAGCCCGGCGCGGGTCGGCTCAGCACATTCCTTCTCGTCCCATAATCATCGTCGTCGCTCTCAGTCCCAACCGTCCTCCGGCCCTGGCTTATTTCCGAGTCCGAGAACCTCTCGCGACCATGAGAAGAGATTGGATCGGCGTCGTCGTCTCGGGTATTGTAGGGGTAGTAGAAGAGGGGCGTGGTGTTCTGCGGCGCGGGAGGATACTGGATAGAATCGGCAACTTCTGGCGAGAGCCTTTCTCGCAGCCGGCGTTTCGGTAAAGGTCGAATCGGCCGGTCGGGATACAAGGACGACACGGTATCTGCAGACATGCTTGATGTGTGATCTCTTCTTCCTGCGAGTCCAGCACGACGGCTGCTGATTAGCTTCCGCGTAATCAAGAGGAGCGTAAGAACCACCAGCCCTAGCAAGAACCCAGAGCGGCCAGAGGGAAAGAACCAGGCTGCCCCCAAGAAGGCACTGCCGGCAAGAGCTCGCAAACCAAATCGACCCATTTTGCTCGCCTCCCACACACGGGCATTCCGACCCTTCTGGTTCCAACTTGGGGGGAAAGGGGAGAGTGGAAGGAGCTAGGGAAGGTGGCGCTGAATTCTGCAGGGTCTTTGCTTTTCTTGGGTTTTGTTTTCGGTATTCTTTGGAGGTGGAAGGTGTAGAGGCGAGGTGACATACCCATCTCACATGTGGTGGCCCAAAAGAAAAGGGAAAAAATCCTATGTTCTCCAAACAGTCACGAACCAGCTACGATCAACGTCCTTCTCGCAAGCAGGACAGTAAATTCGGGAAAGGGCTGAACAGAAAATGCTGAGCAGAATAGCACGATTGGGTAGCAGTTGTCGTTGTGCTGCCGAGTTTCGGCGAGCGATGGGCCGGGTCGTTCAAGGGATGTTCGAAGGTTGTTCGGAGGTTTTGGACGATCCCTTTCTGCCCAAACGACACATCAGACAAATTCGGGGAATATAGGGGGGAAGGAGGAGGTGAGCAAAGGCCTATTGCACTGCTCCGAATCAAGGAATCGGCTCTCCGAGATCCTCTGAGTAGTGCGTAGGGGATAGCGAAAGTCCTCTGGGCCTCCCGGGTGACGACCGTGACGGAGCTGGCAAGGGGGGATTTAGGGGAGGGGAGATTGAGCATACCGGCGATATCGATAGCTGGATGGCAACCCACCTTACGTGAAGTCAACTCTATGTGCTTGCTTGGCCTGGCCCACGGTTATTGAGCATCAGAGGCAGAAGCTATGATGGACGCTTCAACGTAACAAAGGACAGAAAGCAGGCTGGGAAGACGCAGGATGGGATTGTCGACAAATAGCGTATTGCAAGCGATTGCTAATGAGCTTCACTCTAGGGGAAGAGACTGTGTTCAGTGCTCCGGCAGCGAGGCAAGGTAGGTAATCGAAACCTATTACATAAGCGGGCCGGAGTTCCCAGCAATCCAATCTGGCGGCCTGAAAAGGGAAAAAAAAGTCCCCCCTTGCAATTTAGATATTTGTGTGAAGCAAGTTCAACTCTAGCTAGCCGTCGCACTGTGGGAGAGAGGAAAAGCGTGTGCTGTTTCCTGCTTGCTTCCCAGCATTGCAAGCTATCAGATACTCTGGTCTGCATTCGCCTGGCGAAGTTGACAACTGGAAGACAAACGCGCGCATTTGAAGATGCCTTGCTTTTTATTCCGTACCTGACCCCAGCCAGCATTGAAGACCGTGGCTATGCGCAGACCGCGACGTGATGTCATGTGTGCCTTTCGGGGTTCTCCCTGTGTGGGAACAGTACATAAATCTGTTCTAGTTACTATCCGTACAGTCAGCGAGAAATTCATTACTTTTTATGCTTTGGATTGGGATTGGAGAGATTTGCGCAGCGCGTGGAGCTAAGGTTGAGAAAGTGGCCCCGCATCAGAGTTCATGGGCAGCTCTCTGTCGCTCTGGTCGGGGAAAAAAGAGAGCGGGTGGAGGCACTCGCAAGCATTGTTCCCGCCCTCCTCAACTCCTCCCTCCCTCACCTTTCACCCACCACGCCGCCCTCCTCCCGCCCTGACCAGATTCGTCGCCCACGGCTTGTTGTCTCGTGTGTCGGGTGTTGGGCCATCTTCAGTCATGACAATTTTCCATTCCGCGAAGAAGTCGTTCACCTGCAATCCGCCCGCCGGCCACCTTCTCTAGCAGCAAGCGCCTCTTGTCCAGTCTGGCCCATCTTCCCACACGACTGCTCCTCCTCAAATCGCATCGACTCGCCCACCGCACCGTCACGTTCCTGCGTCCGGTGCACCTATCACTATCTGAATACTATTCAGTTCGAATACAAGTTAATTGCGCTCTCGCTTCGCGAGGCGGCTCTCCGAAATCACTCCGTCGACGTCGCGCGTTCCGCCCCGACTAGCATCACTCGACGCTTCCACTCTACCGCGCGCCCGATTCCAACACCCTCGTCGAGGAACACTCAATTCTACAAATCCCACATCCATCCTCGCTCCGCGCCGAGTTTATTCTCTTACGAACTCGTTCGGACCCGTTCGAGCTCCCGCCGCGCCCCAGCGTCCCCGCCCAGCTCTACTCCCCACCGCCGACCTTCGGCGTCCACCCGAATCGCGAACGAAGCATCAAAGATTACCAACCTTACCCGATCCCACATACTTTTGTGTAGCCTTGGACTCGTTATACTAAGCTGAACCGGCAATATAACACTCCTCTTGACATCATTTCGAGCTCGCCACAGCAGCCCTACCCCCGAGAAACTGCTCAGTCGATAGCGATTGAGCCGGCACACATCAAGCGCCGCTCTCGTAACGTCGACTCCACGCTCTACACCCCGACTCTCCCCCGCTGGTTGCGGAGTCTGCTATAAGAAATGACAAGCACCGACCCTCGGCGGTCATCGAGAGCGCGAACTTCGCAACCACAGTCTCAACACTCATCCACCACGTCCAGCACCTCTGGCCGTGCCGAACGAAACACCAGGTCCTTCATCAAAACAGGATCACCCCAGAAGTCAACTCCAAGCGGAGGCTCTCTCTCGTCCGAGCCCCTCGAGGAAATCACAGCCGAAGACCCCCTCGCCGTCCGTCGCCGCACCCGCGGTAGCGGCGAACAAGAACGCGACAAGCCCCACCCGAAGCTAGAATCGGTCGAGATGCCAAACGACGACGACGATATTCAGGAGGAGGACGAGGCTGTCCGATGCATCTGCGGCTTCGACGACTACCCCGGCCCTCCTCCCCTCGAAGAAGACATGAGGCAAACCGTGAAGGACGTGGCCGAGATCGACCCCATATTCACAACCGACGTTAACGACGATACCGCTGGATTTTTCGTGCAATGTGACGTCTGCAAGGTGTGGCAGCATGGCGCCTGCGTGGGCATCATGACCGAAGAATCCAGTCCCGACGAATACTTTTGCGAGCAATGTCGCAAGGACCTACACAAGATTTACGTTGCTAAAAATGGGTAATTCTCACCACGTTCGCGCGTTTGTTGAAAACCCTCCCTCTGCATTTCTTCCGCTATCGCTGAAAGTTCAGCGTTTCAACCCTGGGCAATGGAGGTGCGCTGTCGATCATGTCTCATGGCGTGGAGCCCCTCCATCTTGCGTCAGCCAAAATTCCTACCCTCTAATCCTACACACAAGGCTTCCTCGGTTGGTTTTGTTTCAATATGCTAACACAATGGGACGCAGTCAACGATACTCTCACTACCTACCTCTCAAACGGCGTTCAAGAACGACCTCCAGAGCCGGGTCCATGATCAAAGACGGAACCAAGTCACCCAAGGAGAAGTCGACGCGGAGCGGGCGAAATTCCTCTGCGAACCATGCGTCAAAGCGGAGATCTACAATGAACAGCCGAGAGGCGGGCTACGATGAGGCCGACGCACTACGCCGCGCTATTGAAGCTAGTAAAGAAGACGCTTCGGTAGACCTCGAGGACGGCCCAAGGGCGACAAAGCGCCCACGGAGCGATAGCGAAGAGTAAGTCCCGAACCCCGGAAACACAACGAGGATGTAAGGATTGGGAAGCTCACCATTATCTTCTAGAAAACCGGAGAGCGCGAAGAGACAGCGGACAGGATCGCGGTCCGCTTCCCCCGCGGCAGCCGCGGACAAGTCGGGTGATGACTCGGACGATGCCCTGTTAAATACCAGAAGGGCCGTGTCCAGGCCGAAGCAACCCCGCAATGGCGCCGCAACACGGAATCACCGCGGCGAACAAACGGCTGCCGAGAAGGAGGATCTGGATCGCCAGCAGCAACAGCCGGCCGATCCGGGAAACAAGCGGAAGGGAAGATCCGAACGCAGGCGAGCCGATGGTACCACCGCCTCAACCCCGAACAGCACCATCCTTGTTAGGATATCAGACGCTCACGCGGACACAGATTCAGATCCATCGGAAGAGATGCCCCTAGCGGCCCGGTCGGCCATGACCCGGACGGCCGCCGCAGCCGCCGCAGCGGCAGCGAACTCAAGCTCAAATGCTACTACACATCCTGCACCCGCGGAATCACCGCAGACGACGGAACCCCCGCCGCCACAACAACAACAGCCGGTCCCTGACACACCCCCAACGAACCCCGCGCCGTCCAGGGCCGACCGGAAGAGATCCCACAAGAAGAAGGGGCGGAACCAGTATACCCGGGACCGAGACGGCAACGACGATGATTCGCCCGCCAGGTCCCTGTCGAGAGATATTCAGAAGGATGATAATGGAGGAGGAAGTAATGGCGGTAATAATGGCCCCGCCGCCACTAAATCAACAGGTGGAGACGGCGGCGGCGGCAGCGGCGGTCACGGCAAGTCCGGGACCAAAAACAAGGGAGGGATGAGCAGCAAGATCACCATGACGGACCTGAAGAGGAGGGCCACGGCCCTACTAGACTTCATCTCCCGGACTCAGGTCGAGCTGGCCGGCGAAATGACACCAACGGGTAGCGATGAGGGGGGAGAAAAGGCCAACGGCGAGCCCGCGTCGCCGGGCGAGAAGCACCCCGATCGGGACGAGAAGCCTTCAGAGGCGTCGGCAGCACCTGTCCTCAACGGAGACGCGAGCCAGGGCAAGGACTTCAAGGACCTCGGCTGCATGGAGATGATGGATAGCCTGACGCGCCGCCTGGTCAAGTGGCAGCAGGAATACGCCTCATAAACCACCCCGCGGACGAGGTATCTAGGGTCGAATTTCATGACCGGGCGGCGGGGCGTTTTGATGACCAGGCTGGCAGGTTCCCTCGCGGTGGTTTGAGTAAATATTGGTAGTGGGATAGGCGTTAGGTGGCGTTGGCTTGGGTCTGGGACTCTGGCCGTTGACTGAGTACAGACACTCAACATTTGTTATCCTTTTCCCCCCCTCGCGGGTTCAACGAGTTGGCTTTTGCTGGAACACGGCACACAAACACGTGGATATGAAGAAACTCCTTCTTCTCCTCGCTTGATACCCCATATTAAAACCGGAGGCGCGATTCGCCTGAGGGTGTACGTTGGGGTGTACAGGAAGAGAAAGGGAGAGAGAGTTGTGTACAACGAAAATAATGTCTTCCAATGTGTAAATCGTCTGAGCAGGGGGTATATACCTATCTAATGACCTCGAGATCCGTAATTGTACAATATTGCCTTTCTTCTATGCACTACCCGTAGAAACGCCGCACGTTGATCCCCTATTTCTTCATGTGCTGATTGCCACTCATATCGTACATGGCCCTTTACGAGGCCATACCTGTAGAGTCAGTCCATCCTCCGCGGAGCCGAGCCCGACAAGGCCCCGGAAAATCCCCACATCACACCCCAGAAGAAGGCGGCACGGCCGGAAGGCCCAACCTCTTAGCATCGATCTTCGCCTTCCGCATCTCCTTATCCCGCTTCCTCGCCTGGTTCATACTCAGCACCGGCTCCCTCGCCGCCGCGACGATGGCGTCCAGCGTCGCGGGCGTGACCTCGTCGAGCACGAACCGGCCCAGGTCGCCGCGGCGCCACTCCTGCACGATCCAGTCGGCGGCGCCCTCGAGGCTGGGCACGCCGCCGCGCAGCAGCTTGCCCGTGCGCCGCGCCACGCCCTCGAGGAACACCTCGACCTCGTTGGTCCGCGCGCAGAAGCGCGCGTACAGCGCCGGGTCGCGCTTGTTGAGGTGGAAGAGCAGATAGTCCGCCACGGCGACGTGCGGGACGAGGCCGTCCTTAACGCAGCCCACCAGGGCGAGCTTGAGCATGCTCTCCGCGTCGGAGACGTAAGGCACGAACACGCCCGGCGTGTCCAGGACGAAGACGCCCTCGCCGCCGACCCCGTCGTCGTCCCCGCCGCGCACGATCCGCACCGGCGTGCCTAGCTTCCGCGTCACGCCCGGCTGGGCGCCCGTCCGCGCCGCCTTGGCCATGCCCGGTCCCATGCCGCGGGACCGGAGACGGTTCAGCAACGTCGACTTGCCCGCGTTCGGCATCCCCACCACCAGCGCCTTGAGGCCCGTCAGCACGTCGGCGTCGCGCGCGACCCGCTTCACGGCCTCGAGCAGCTTGCCGTCCACGTTACCGCGGCCGCCCCCGGACGACCCTTGCCCGAGGAACACCACCTCGGCGGCGTGGCCGCGCTCCCGATGGAAGCGAGTCAGCGCGTCGACGATCTCGGAACCGCTCTGCTGGTGCTGCGGGCCGCCGCGGGCGGGTGGACCGAGGTCTCTCTTGGTGTAGACGATGATGCGGGCTCGCTCGGCGGACGTGCCGGCGAGGCTGCGCTCGATGAGCGGGTTCCACGAGGTCAGCGGGACGCGGAAGTCGCGGCACTCGATGATGAGGCCGACGGTCGAGAGGGTGCGCTGCATGCGCGACAGCGCCGCCTGGTGGTGCCCGAGGAAGTAGCTGCGCGTGATGTTGGGTGACCCCTCGAAGACTTGCCGCGGCTGGAAGGCGGTTACTGGAGCGGCGGTGGTGGCGGTTGCGGCCTTAGAGACGGCGGCTGCCGCGGCGGCGGGGAGGTTGGTGGGCGCCATGGATGGAGAGGGATGTGAGGTAAGGATATAGGGGGTCTGTGAGTGAGACGCCTGAGATTGGTGCTATTATGCAGTCGTCAAGGTGGGAAATGTGATGTAGTGAGTTGTGTCATTGTGCAAGACAGTCTGCCATTTCTGCCATGCAAACATCAACTCTGTAGCCGTGGTTGTAGCTGGAGTTGAAGGTGATGTGCCTTACTAGAAGTTGAACTGCTGTCTGTGAGCTGCGATATCTCATGAAGAAATTTGACCCGCTTATATGCATTTCTAATCGCCCATACGTCTTAAGAACATATCGAGGTTCCGTACTGCATACCCGCATAGAATATATAACCGTTGCTGTCTATACTATGCACCTTCGTTACTCTTTTGGTTTACGCGTCTTACTGACCTCTGGCTGTCTCGAGGGTGGCTAGGATGGTTTGAATGCTAGGAAAGTCTACGCATACGCATCTCATTCAGATCTGCCCACCAGCCTCAATGTTCCGTCCCGAGTTACAAAGGGACTCTGGGGCGCGCCACCTACGTAATCGCTCAAGCAAAGGCCTCCCACCCGACTGGCGGCTCTCCACCAGTCAGCGTGAGGCCACAGGCGGTGAATGACATACAAAACTACCTAATCAGGTTTGAGGCCTAGAACAGTCTATAACCATGATGGAAGCCATTAGGCGTCCATTCGCCCCTTGTGATAACATTTTTTTCTCTTGCCGTCAAGGTGCCAGCACATCGACCCAGCATGCTGCAACATGTGGCCCAACTCGCTGCTCTGACAGGTCCTCTTGGGTGGTTCCTCTTTTGCCATTCGCCTTGGCCTTTTCAGTGATACTAGTAGAAAGACGCACTGTGGAGCTCCGACTTGGCAGTTGACCAGAACGCTCCAAGAAGGAACAACTGTCTAGAAGTTTAAATCATGATTACGAGCTGGGCTATATCTTGTTCTGTTCCTTGGTGGCTTCTTCCACAACCCCTCTAAGAACATCTTCCTGCCGGCCCATGAACGACAGGAAAGCCAAGGCCCCTGGACCGGCAGGCGACTTGCCTGCAACGGACTTTGACGATGCTCGACCGGGAGAGACTATCTCTAGGCGAGGGATATGGTCGCCTTCCTGGTTAAGCAGGTTTGGGGCTCGGTTCAAGAAAAACGGGAAACTTGAGCCTTTCCGGTTGCTAAAGCAGGACTTGCGCAATGTTCGGCGGAGATACCTGTCAGATTGGACGACGTTCAACCAACTTGTCCTGGCGAGCGCCGTTTATGTCTTCTTCACCAACATCCTACCGGGCATCACCTTCGCTAGTGATTTGTATGTCCTTACTGGGAAATCGTGGGGGACCATAGAGGTTGTCTTCAGTACTGGCCTCTGCGGTATAATATTTTCTCTGTGAGTTTTGGCCATCGGCATCCCGAGCTCTACATTTGTCTAACTTACCGAAAGCTTCTCAATCCAGCCGTTGACGATTCTTGGGGTAACGGGCCCCTTCTCGGTCCTGGCTGAGAACATATACTCGCTTTGCATCAACTCGTTCCACGTAAGTATGTCGACATTGAGGGAGGCCCGTGTAATAGCTGACCGTGAGCTAGGTTGACTTCCTATCTGTCATGGCGTGGTCCCTTATCCACGCAGCCTGGATGCATTATCTCCTAGCTATATTCAACGCCCATGACTGGACAATGCAATATGTCACGACCTTCAGCGCAGACATCTTTTCACTTCTCAACAGCGTTATCTATTTCTACAAAGCTGGTCTTGAGCTGCAGCGGAATCATGACCATGTCTCCTTTGCCACGTTCCTCTACTCCATCATTGGAGCCGTGGGAACGTGCCTACTTGCGATTTTCCTATCGACCGCTCTCAGTTGGAAACCCCTATTTGGTCGAATCCTCCGCATGGGCCTTTCCGAATACGCAGCCGCCATCTCCATCGTCCTCTTCGTCGCAATCCCGCATATGGGAGACTTGGCAGGCTTGGACCACGAGAGGCTAGTCGTCCAGACCACATTTGCACCCTCGAGCCCGGAGCGAACTACTTTCTTCGTCGAGTTTTGGAAGCTTCCGGTAAAGTGGGTGTTCATCTCTATCATCCCAGGGGCGATAATTACAGTGCTATTCTACTTCGACCACGAAATCAGCAGTATTATCTGCACTTTGAAACGATATGGAGTCCGAAAAACAGGAGGATTCGCTTGGGATATTGCCCTCCTGGGGACAACAACCGCGCTATGTGGTATTCTGGGTATTCCTCCAGCCAACGGCCTTTTACCGCAGGCTCCCCTACATTCAGAATCGCTTCGTTACTTAGTCGAGGAAGCGGCCCCTTCCGATTCCGATGCGACAGAACTGCCGTCGCGAACAAGGCTTGTCCCTCGAATATATGAACAGCGCTACTCGCACTTCCTCCAGTCGGCAATGATCATGGCGTTCGTCAGTCCTCCGTTCCAGCGACTTCTTGGTCTGACGCCAACGTCCGTCCTCGCTGGGTTGTTCATGTTTATGGGATATCAATCCCTGTCCGTGAATCCCATTTTACCCAGGATCGCTTACATGTTCACGCCGCCGTCCGAGCTTCCGGAACTGCCGCCGGAGGTTAGATGGCTGCCCGTCCACGCTTACACACTCACCCAAGTTGTTCTCACCGGAATTATATTCGGTGTTACTTTGACCGTTGCAGCACCGGCGTTCCCTGTTATCATCGTCATTCTCGTCCCCGTACGGCTTCTGGTGATGAATCACATCTGGAACCGTGAGACACTTGGATGGGTGGATGGATGGGCCTGCCGCGAAGGGAAGCCCGAAGATAAGTTCGAAACACAGCAACCACTAGTTGCTGAAGACATTGAGGCTGGTTCCGTAAGGGAGAAGTCATCATAAACCTCGGAATAGAACCTTACCACCGGACTCCTCTACTTCAGCTCTCCGGGGTTGTTACCCATGCTCTCCGAGTCCATACAGTGGAATCAAACTTTCAGCCCCTCAGTCTTAAGCTTCTGGTACAGATCCTTTTGCATCTGATTATACCCAGACACAGCCAAACCACGGTCCGACGTCGGAGCAGGATTGTCAAACAGCGGTACCACCCTCGTCCCGTCCTTAAGCGACTCAAGAATAGTCCCATCCCCATACTTCGGGTTCTCGCACAACTCCAACATCACCTCCGCGACCTCCTCAGGCTCCATCGAGATATCCTCTTCACCCTGCATAGCCTTCTTATCCGGATCGTCCGACCACAGCGGCGTCTTCACGCTCCCCGGCGCCACGGCCGAGACTCGGATCCCGAGCTCGTCTCGCAACCCGCCGAGGCTGCGCACGAACCCGTGCAAGCCGTGCTTGGTCGCGAAGTAGATCGGCGTCCCGATCCCGGCCATGTGACCGGCGCAGCTGCTCACGTGCAACAGCGTCCCCGGCATCTTGTGTCGCGTCCAGTACCCGATTGCCAGCTGCGACATGCGGATGGGGTGCGCCAGGTTGACGTCCAGCGTCAGGTACGAGCCGCGTTCAGCATTGGCGTCGTCTCGGCTCCGCGTCGTCGGGTTCGTCGCCGTCTTGGGCGCCTCCCAGAAGTTGCTAGCCGCGGGCTCGAAGAGGCCGGCCCCGGGGACGACGATGTCCACCTGGGGGAACTCCTTCTCGGCACGTCCCATTAGGGCGCTTATCTGCGGCCACGAGGTGACGTCGGTACGCTGGAATAGCGCGGCCGGCGCGCTGGATGACCCAGGAGCGGGCGATTTGTACTCGGACAGGAGCTTCTCCGCTTCCGGACGCAGCGCGAGGTCGCCGATTAGGACTGAGCAGCCACGCTGGAGGAGAAGACGGGCGAAGGCGAGGTTGATGCCTTCGGAAGGGGGGACTACGATAAGTACGGGTTGTTTAAGGGAAAGGAGGGGGAGGCATACCCGAACCGGCCCCAGTGATGACGGCATATTTGCCAGTGACGGAGAGTGACATTGTTTAGATACACTTAAGGTAGAAGGTCACTTTGGGGGAGTGCTTGGTATGTAGAATGGTGTGAGTCTCGTAGCTACTTAATACTAATTGAACAATCTCAACCTAGACAAATGAACTGGATACCCGTAGTTATAAACTAGAAGACGAGCGAACCCAAACGGAGTTAACTGGAGCCCGTCCTTGTGAAGCTCCTCCCCACCAAAGACTGACGCGGACACGGCTAACGAATCCCGCCCCTCCCCCATCTCCCCCAAAGGCGGAGATCTTCAAGAAGCTAATGTGCGCTGTGTCACCCGGTTGATCCGCGCGAGTTCGTCTTGGAGTACGGACGTAGTGTCGTCCCTTTTGGTCATATGTTGGTTCCCCTCCCGTGTTTGACTTGCTCCGGCGGGCGCTATGTTAAACGCGGCGGATGTACCGGAGACAGACAGCCGGACGATTCGCGGGAGGGGCTAGTAGATCCGGGCAGAACTGGGCCCACTACGGGCGGCCCCCGTCTTGTTAGTCCGAAAGTATGACGAGCATGACCCCAAAACTAGGGGTAAGCGTCGATGCCCTTAAGACTAGCTGATCGGCAGGAACAAAGTCTCCTGCTGAGGAGGACCTTTCTCGCGATCAAGGCATCTCACCAGTTTCACAAACGGCACATCTTGTCACAATAGATACGATTCAAGGCTTCCTATATAGGCTTATACACGGAGAACTGCTCTCAAAACCGAGTTCCAGCAGCCAACCAATAAATAAAACCCGCGATGGGGTGTGAAAGAAGGAAAAAAGACCCCCTTCCGCTCTGAACCGGAACGCCATGCGATTCAAATCAGTCGCCCCCAAGGGGAATCATGAGGTGCATGACTTTCTCGAGTCCCGATCCAACCTCTCAAGTGGTCGAGGCCGGACTTCAAACACCCGCCCCCTTCCAAGCAGACGGCGCATGTCTCCTCCAATATATCCCCCTCCCCATCCCCCCTTGTTGCCCTCGTTTTATCCAGATCGATGGATTATTCGGATGTCTTCGTAGAGGAAAAAAAAGGGGACCGGAATCTCCTTCCCTATATGAACACAAATACGACAAGATATCCTCCCCGCAGCCTTAAATGAGCGAACCTCGCCTCCCTACCTACATACACACACTTCATCACATATTCTTATCGGCTCTGCTATGCTCTTCCCTATGTCCATCATTCAACAGCATCTCAAGGACGATCTGCCCGCCAGGCACCTCAGGGTGGCTCATGCAAATCTTCACTGTCCCCTTCGGATCCTGACCCGAAGGCATCTGCGCCCCGCCGCCAGGTGACGAAGAGGAATTACTACCCCCCGCGGGGCCCCTGAACCCGTAGTCAAGACAGCGGACGTCCCTCCCCGCGATGATTTGGCGCAGACGGCCGTTCTCCGCGTTCCGGACCTCGACGTAGTCCTCGTTGAAGAGCACGAGGTACTGGCCGAACATGGTCGCGCCCCTCGCCTTCTTCTGCTTGCCCGAGTATTCCATGATCAGGGTCCGGCTGACCTCGCCGTGCTTGTCCACGTACACGGCACAGTCCTCGTACGCGAGGAGGAACTCCTGGTCGTTGAGCCTGAACATGCCCAGCGGCCGCTGGTCGCGGATGCGGGACGCGATGTTGGCCGTCGCCGCCGACGTGAGGTCGCGCGGGATCGACTGCGGGATCTTCTTGTCCAGCGTCAGCAGCTCGAAGCCCTTCGCCGAAGCCACCGCGATGTACGTCTGGAAGAGGTTGAGCGAGTAGCACTCGGTCGGCAGGTAGAACTCGTCAAAGTCGCGGAACGATTCGGTGTTGCCCGACCCGCTCTTCCGCCCGCCGAAGATGCGCGGCCTCTTCTCCGTGGCCTTCTGGAAGACCGGCTCGAGCACCTTGAAGGTGTTGTGCATGCCCTCCTTGCGCTTGTAGAAGAGGAGCATCCTATCCTTCATGCGCGCTGTCGCGAAGAACGCGACGTCCTTGGCGAGTCTCTGTGGCGCCCGCCTGGGGTTGTCGTGAACGGGGGCCGGGAAGTTGGAGATCGGTGCGACCACGTCGAGAGGATACGAGATCAGCGACTTGTCCGCGATGACGAGGCAGACCGAGAACTCCTCCAGGACCGCTATTTGGACGACTCGGTTGATCTGCACCGACCTCGTCCAGCCGCGGGGATTCGACGCCTCGGAGATGTAGATGCCGTAGTCTGTGCCGATCGCGAGTATGGACTTACCATACGCGTTAAAGGCAGTCGCACAGTTGACTTGAGCGCGGCATACCGGTGCTGGGCCGCGTCCCGGTCCGTAAACCTGCTCCATCTCTCGAATGGCTCGATCAAGTGGCGTCCCCCTGATAGAGACTCCTGCCTGCTTCCCGAGCGCTGACACCGCGTCGTAAGCGAAGGCACCGTCCGAAAGGACGCGGAGGCGGAAAGGCTCGGCGTTCTGTGCATGCAGGGCTCGCGCGTGCCTCGTCTTTGCCTCGATGATTGAGCTGCACCAGTTTTCCCGGTCTTGTAGCGAGGACGCGAAGAGCGTGTACAGATCGTGGCCAAGATGCTTGATCCGGAAGGGGTAGATGATCTTGCCTTCGGAGTCGGTGGTCGTTGGTGTGGTGAGGCGAGTTACGGCGGTTAGGCCGGACCCCATTGAGGAGCCTGTGGTTGTGTGCTCCAAGCCAGGACGTTCGGCGCCGTTGGAAGTTACCTTGTTTAGCTGAGTTCCAGAGCCTGTCGCAGCGGTCGTGCGAGCTAGGGGAGCAGTAATGCCCTTCTGCTTCGAGACTGGATCCTCATTCATGCTCTCCAAGAATAGCAGCGGCATTGGTATCGGCTAGACGAACGGTTAGCCAAAAAAGGGCCAAAATGGGGATGCATTAGTGTAGTGAAAGGAGCTTACCTCTTTAGACACGTCGTATTTCTTCCCGCCCTTGCCGTCCTTCGCGACGACTGCTTTCGCCAGGATGAAATAATGATCAAAGAGGAGTGCATGTGCGTCGACCCAACGGACACCCTTCGAGCCCTGCCTCTGGACGTCGCCTTGCTTAATCAGCTCCCTTCCAAGGTGGTCGAGGTTGAGGACCGATTGGAAACCGGGTCGGAGAACTAGCATCGATTGCAGCTCGAGAAGGGCTACCTTCTTCGTCATTTCGTCGACCTTCTCGTCACACTCGTGCGTGACGGCCTTAATCTCATCCAATGCCTTTGTAAGGTTCACCTTCTCCTCGCTATCCCCGATCATGTTCTTCCTCACGGTCTCGAGCAGTAAACCGTATCGCTGCAAGCGGGTAATGGGCGCCTTGACGAAGGTTGTCCACTCCAAACGCTTCGAGCGCTTGTGGTCACGCACAAGGTCGAGGAACTGGCGGAAGAGGAGGTTCCTGTCGGCCTCCTTGCGAATCAGGTACGACGCATGAGGGAAAGCCGACGAGTACGCGATATACGCAGGCCTGGCTTTCCGGATCCATTCTCGGAAGAGGTCGCTGAAGCCAATGATCCACGGACCTTGCTCCTTTTGCCGGTACTTGAGCTGCGCAAGTAGGTGCTCCTTGTTGATCTGCTGGAGAGCCTCGACCTTTCCGAAGACGGCATCGATGAACTTATCTAGCCGATTGAGTGAGATGATCGGAGGCTGCCAAGCGCGCAGCTGGTCTCGGTATAGGTGGCGAAGGACGTCGAGCTGGTTCATGTACTCCTCTTCGCCCGTGACGATCTCGTGGAGGACATTCTGCCGCTCGACTTCCTTCCTGCCCCTCTTCTCCATCTCCGGACCTGATACCCCATAGCACTCGACCCAGCCGACCACCTTGATCTCTTCCTCCGACATCATATGGTCCAGGTTAGCCTTCTTCAAAGTTCGGCCACAGTGGTGCGAGTAACACCTCACGGGAATGCCGTTATCGTGTAGCCTGGGGGCCTGAGATTCGTGCTCGTGCAGCTTCGGTGCATAACAACCGGATCCAGTAAGCTGCCACAGGACACCAGACATGGAGCCCGGCCCAAACTTCACCCATTCTTCCTCTGGGAGGAGGATGCCCGCTTCAAACATGGAATCAACGACCATGGAGCTGAGCACTTCAGCATCGGCCACGTTCATGGTGGGAACCTTGGCAGAGAAGAGTTTAACGAGGCCTTCCTCGATGGTCTTCCTCTTGACTTCGGGGTCACCTTCGGCCATTTCACGGACCCAATCCGTGATCGCGCTGAGGGCCCAAGGCTCCGAGCACCTCTTGATGTCGGCAGCCGTGAGCTTCGAGGGACTGAATTTCCTCTTCCGACCCGTTGGCAAGGTGATCATATCGTAGGCCGCCATGGATGGCGGCGTCCCGGTATCGTAGCCATCGTATGCGAGACCTTGCTGAGCCGCTACCTGCTGTTGCTGTGTCATCTGTCTCAGGGCCTTCCTGCGCTCCTCGGCGGCATCAGTTCTCGACCTTGCCGGGGGGTTGACTATTGGAGGGTTGGTATGGCTGGAGAGGGAGATGGAGCGTTCGACTTGTTGCGCGTTCTGGCCTTGATACCCCTCCGACGCATCAGGTGGGTAGAGATGCCTCGAGTCGGCACTGTGGGAATGGCCATGCTGATACGGCCCGCGACCGGGAGGTTGAACCGATAGCAACGAACTGCTGTCCGACCCAGGGGGGATAGCCGGGAGCGGCCGATTCGAGAGGCCTGGATGGTAGAACATATCCGGATATTCCTCCTTGAAGGGCGACTCGCTGCCGCTCAGATGCGAATGGATCGAGACCCGCTCGTCTCCTTCATCAAAGCTGAGGCGGTGCCTCTGAGGCGCTAAAAGACCACCGGTACCGCCGTAATCTACGGATGCCTCCGAGAACGGCGGGTACGGCTGGCTGCCACGTCCTTGCTGCGGCGGTACTACTTGAGGACCGTCATGTCCTGATGTAGCCGGCGGTGAGCCTAGGTCGTTGCCGTACGCCAAATTCCCAGCATAGCCACCCCCGTACAAGCCGAGGTCCATGCCGGTCCCTCCAAAGTCGCTATCCGTGCCAGATTCATGCGGCGGGGCCAGCTGAGGAGTGTGAGCTTGTGTTTGGGACGGGGTACGCTCAACGATTGGGAACGTCGGGAGGCTGCTGAATCGCCGATCGTCCATGGCGGCTTCCTGCATGGCCAACAAGCCCGCGACAGCCTCGGGGTCACTCTCGTCGTCGTCCCAGTCATACGAAGACTGCTGAGGGTCCTTCCTGTCTACAGCCGATGCGTTGGACGTGAACCGACTGACGCCGGTCGCTGCCGAAGTAGAATTCAGAGTTGATGCGTTCGATGTATACCGCGAGACGCCGGTGGCTGCTGAAGCGGTCGAGTCGTAGCGACGCAGAGCTTCCAGGTCGGCATCGGTCATGCTCCCGTTAGCCGGCCGAGGCCGTTGCGAATTCGAAGGCACTCCCAGGTCGGAGACGATATCATTGATGAGGCTGTCTTGTGTTACGTGTTCCTGCGCGACGTCGTCGTCTCCCTGTCGGCCATTCGACATCCAGTCCGGCTCCTCCGGGACATGTTCCATAGGCCGGTTGGGAAGCGGGGCGTTGGTAGGGTGCCTCTGGAGTCCGGAGGATGATTGAGAATAGCCCGAATGAGAGGCGGATTCGACCGAATTCGACCGAGAACTCCTATTCATGAAGGAATTAGGGTCAGCTACAGAATAATTAGGGCCAACTGGGATCTGCGTATAGGCTGGGTATGGTGGCTGGGCCGCGGTATTCGAGTAGGAGGACGTCGGAGCGGAGCTGGCACCATTCGGATTCGGCGAGTACCCGCCGAAGTATTGGCCGCCCGAATAGCTTGGAGAGTACGGCTGCTCAAAGCCCGGGGAGGGGGCCGATGCTCCGGCTGACGATGGCGGATATTGAGGGCTTGCTAAGGATGGGTCGTATCCGTGTTGCGCGGGCGGGGCTGATATGTGGCTCGTGTGGGAGGCGGTACTGTATGTCCTAGCCGGCGCCTGCCCAAAGGAGGAAACCTGGGGGACAGCGGGAGAGCTGTAGCTATAGCCGTAGTTGGTATATCCTGCGGCGGATGGATTCCTTTGGGGAGCGTTGGTGTTCGCGTAGGCGGCGGGATTGTAGGTTTGGTGAGGCGAGTAGGGCCCCTGGTTAGTCGCCGGCGGCGCCGGCGGCACTGGTGGAGGCTGTGTTGATTGGTATATCGGGCTCGTAGGGTTGGAGTATCCAGAGGACGGGTGAGGATGGTACGGGAGCGAGGTGGACTGTGAGCGAGCGAAATGCTGGGGATTGTACGATGATTGTGTCGCGCTCGGCGGGGTTTGGGCTTGGGCCTGGGCTTGGAACTGATGTTGATAGCCGGACATGGCAGGGCTTGGGGCAGAGTAAGCCTGCCTGCCCGGGGGAGGAGGTTGAGGTTCGGTAGGCGTGCTCAAGAAGAGTTCTTCGTTCCCTCGGCCAGGATTGGCAGGGTAGCCCTGCTGCTGCTGGCCGCCAGAGCCCGCGTCGAAAAAGGAGGACTCATCTTCGTGGCTATAGCTCGGCCGTCTCGGTGCGTACTCCTGCTGCTGTGCGTACTCCTGGTGGTCTTGCGGCTGGCCTGCGACAGGATACTGCGCTGGGGGGACGTGGCCGTAGCGACGCGAGCCATCTCGGAATGACATGATGTCGGCAGTGACGGCAGTCGTCGTCGTCGCCGTCGTCGTCGTAGGAAGTCCAGTAGGTGTGGCGTGTCCTGAGGGCTGACGAGGCTGATGCCCGACTGGTATTGTGTATTTTTTTGTTCAATGCTTACAGCCAAGCCGTAGCGTAGACGGTCGCATCGAGCGGTAGCACCACAGTGAGGGCAATGCGACTGTGAATAGATATTATTATTCGCATCCCTATCGGCGGGTTTACTCGTTGAGTTTATTGTCGCATGCGACTCGGGTGCAGCCTTCGAAACGCGTTTGATCAGTATTCGCCTAACTGGGGACCGGTCGTGCTTCCAGGACCTGATGCGAAAGCTGAGCACGCAAAGCAAAAACGGGCCAAGGCAGGAACGGTCGGGGTAGGAAAAAGCGAGCGCTAGAAAGGCGGCCAAGGCAGCCTAGCACAGGATCGAACGGATCAGGACTTGTCGGCCTGATTGATGGTAGGACAAATGGCGGACGCCGACAGGAAAAGCAAGGCTCGTCGTCGCCCTGCCGTGGTCTGGCGTAAGGTGAAATATGCGTGATGGAGGGGAGTTCTGGTGCTTTGGGGGGGCGATTCAAGGATCCAAGCCACAGCGGCTGGGGGTTTTGGTAGTGCGCCTTGTGGGTCGGAGGGTTCGGAGGGGACGGACGGGCGGGCAGGGGCGGGATGGATAACGTGAGAAAGCTCGTGTAGGGCCGTGGAATTGGGGGAAACGGCGGCTGGATGATCGACAAGTCCCCTACTTCTCCTCGGTCTGTCTTACCGGCCAAGGCTGGCACTAAGTGGCCGTCTGTCCTGCTCATTTCTCAAACCTCCTGTGTACAACACTAGGTACCTAGACAATACCGAAGTACCACCCGCGGCTCCCCAGATAACGGGTGAATCCCCGCCTCAAAGGCTACCTAAGGTACCTACCTAGATAGGTACTTCCTCAACTTCCATGTCTTGAGTCATCATCAACAAGTACGGATACAGCGACAACTTATAGCCACACTTTCCAATCTACGGCTTCGCCGCAGGTATCAGCACTTGCGGAGATGCGCGTTCCAGCTGTGTGAGGATGCTGCAAGCATTACACTAAGACATACGTATTCGTGCATGTACGCAGTATGCGCACACTAAGATGCCAGACAAGTATCCTCGAAAAGCTGAAGCAATTACTGGCTTGGCTGCGTATCAGCGGGCCAATCAACGATGGGCCGCCAAACCTCCTGGAGGCTTTGACGTCGACGAATCACAGAATCACGGCGAGGCATAAAAAAAAAGTTATGCAGTTGGCATCGCTATACACTACAGTCACGTGCTCGCCCGAGACATTGGCGTCGGTTCAACGGGCAGTCCCGAAACTCCCGATATCGCTTCTCGTGATGACCTTACACCAGCAGTTTACATTTTAGGAGAGATGATCTTCCCCTGTAGCTTGAGGATCTTGGGCTTAATTTGGGCCATGGCATCGGCGACAGTCTTCTCGAGACTACTGGAATTCCGGATCAAGGTTGGATAGTCCAAAACCTTGAAGTCCTTGATTTCGTCTTCTATCAATTTGTTGAGCAGGTTGGCAGCGTAGGTTTCCGGTCAGGAACATGACCTGGGTGTTGGGGTAGTTCAACATCTGACAGGAAGTTACATTAGTAAAATGCTCAACGGCTAACATCAAGAGTGCATGCTCACCCCTTTGACACCGTTCGTTCTTCATTAGCTACGTTCCCGGGCAGCTGTGTGAGCCGTGATCACCTTCCTTACAGTAGGCATGCTGTCTCTCTTCCCACAACCGTTGTTATTCTTCAGCCAACCTACGGCGACCATCCTCGTCTCGGCGGATACTCTTGGGCTTAAATTTCGAGGGCGGTTTGGATTCCGACGCCGGTCGTTCTTTTTGTCCGGCGTCAGGACTTGGTGGGAGGAATGAAGGCATGATGAGGGCTTCCTGGTCGGGGAATCTGCCTGTCTTGATGTCTGGAAGATTTGCAAAAACAAATGAGAATTATTCAGGGCCTGTATTTGCACGATAAAATGTGCCGATTGCGGTGTGTTTAAAGCCGAAGACACCTGTGAAGGCAGAAGCGTCTGAGTGTATGTAGGGTGTGCAAGGAGGCTAGCTCCTAACGCAGAAGAACGGTCCTGCAACGGGAAGGCACCACCCTCGTCGTCGCCTGCCAATGTTCCTCGAAGAGGATAATAGAAAGGAAGAAAAAAAAATGTCAGTTGTGTGGATCGAACACACGACCTTTGCATCTTCTGTTCAGGGGTTAGAATGAATTAATTCGGAAGTGGATGTGTGGGATAACCTACCAGTGCAACGCTACTCCCGCTGAGCTAAACTGACGGGCTTATAACAATGCATCCAACTTTTAACCTTATAAATCCTTCTGCCTGAGAAACCCACTCAGACCCACCAGAACACCCTTTTATCTCGCTCCACGGTACTTTCTAAAAATTCTATTAGAATTTCTGTTATATTCCCCAAGTTCTAATATCTTTATATAGTGACTAACACACAGCTTTTCGATAGGTTAGCTCTAAATCTGAGCTAGCTCATTGACACTTTCGATCTATCGTAAAATAGGGATTTTGAGTATATAATAAAGAAAGACTCTTGCAATTAACCATAAGATCGTTTTAGCGGTTGATGACATATCCATGCGTGGCCATGACGACAACGACGTCAAGAACACACCCCCACCAAGTTTGTGAGGTGCGGGGCTGGCGGCCGAAGCTTCCTCGGACTCCGAGTGTCCCCCTCTTCTGCCCACCCATCTTTTTAACTTGACTGCCGGCACCGCAATCCCATTTTTCTTAAATCCAATCTTGCAGGCAGATTCTGTGATTAGAAAACTCAATTGCTCTAATACCACATTCCCAAATCCCCGTAAGCATACATCAGTCAAAATGGTCAAAGCAGGTAAGCATCGATTCTCTCTCTTTGAAGCGCAAGGGGATTGGCTCGTGTATCCGCGCTATCGGAGCTTGAGCTTCCTCGCGCGAGGCCCTGACTCGCGGGGTGGTGGGTGGTCCACGAGCCAGATTGAGCGGGTTTCTGCGGCCATCATATATAGACGACAACCTTGATGGCCTCCCGGCGTCCACCTAGCTCACTCCCGGCGGCCTGGTACCTGCAAGGATCCGAGATGAGGAGATGCATCGGGAGGGTTGTCGAAGCGAGAACCTTGTTTGCTGACCTAGGGGTGGGATGCGTCTAGTTGCCGTCGTCCGTGGTGACTCTAAGGTCAGCGGCTCCGTCACCTTCGAGCAAGCCTCGGAGTCGGCCGCCACCACCATCTCCTGGGATATCACCGGCCACGACCCCAACGCCAAGCGTGGCATGCACATCCACACCTTCGGCGACAACACCAACGGCTGCACCTCCGCCGGGCCCCACTGTGAGTCTACTCTCTTCCCGCTCGGGGTAGCATCTCCCCAGAGTTTTGTAGTTCTAGTAGCTTATTTAAACCCCTCTAGTCAACCCTCACAGCAAGACCCACGGCGCTCCTACCGACGAGAACCGCCATGTGGGTGACCTCGGCAACATCGAGACCGACGGCCAGGGCAACTCCAAGGGATCCGTGACCGACAAGTTTGTCAAACTCATCGGACCCGAGAGCATCATCGGCGTATGTGACACATCCTGACGCCCTCCCCCGATGCAATCCCTCGAGACTCGCAACTAATACGCATCTAGCGAACTGTCGTCGTCCATGCTGGAACTGATGATCTTGGCAAGGGTGGCAACGAGGAGTCCCTGAAGACCGGCAATGCTGGTCCCCGCCCTGCCTGCGGTAAGTTTCAAGAATTGGGCATTTGTGTCAATGTTGATCGCCTGGCTAACTTAGAACTTAGGCGTTATCGGCATCTCTCAGTAAGCATACGGTCGATACTTACAGGGCTAGGGAGGCTTGAGCTACAAATTGATATTGCCTGTTGGCTCCTGGAAGGCAACACTAGGTCATACCTAGGCAAAAGCTCCTTACCTCACCTAGATATTTAAATGGACCTTTTTTATAGGGGTTTCGACAATATGCGTGCAAGGATAGATTCACCAAAATTATCAGAATATATATATCCGTCTCCATCGGTATATGAGGCTATTCCCCATGCGCTGACAACGACATGGCACGCCCGACGCAAATGTTGACACACAGATGTTGACGATGCGGCTTACCCCGCCATTCCCATCACGTCACAGGCTACGGCTGTTATCAGGTATATGCAAGTATTGAGACTACTTAGGGCCAGAGTTCCTAACCCTCTCTTTGACACCACTTACACGATGCAGGCACATGGCGCCCACATGTGTAATGCCACTCAAGGCGTCTCTTTTTGAGATTGGTGCTTCGGCAAGAGAATAGAGTTGTCTCCAGTTTTACTTTGGTATTTCAACCCGTTTCTCGTGTTTCTCGTCAAGCTTGCAGCCAGAATCACGCGACCGAGACTCAATCTAGCCGTACCCACAACATTGGTACGACTATAGAATGCCCCTCTCCCTCCCGCCCCCCCTGTAAGAGACAAAGGTCCCTGGATGAACCAAGCACAATTTCCCCACACTCTCTCTGGTGAAAGCTGTCCACAAACAACAACGACCTACATCACCACAACTTTACACCGTCTTGACTAGTCCCATATCCGAATTGTCTACCTACATATAGCTTCTCTCGTTAGGGAAGGTCTTTGCCCTGTCTGTCCATATTTCTGTTTGCTTGTTCGCCTTCCATCCGTTCTCCAAGGTACGTCCATAGTCTTGTCTTGTTGCTGCTACCCCTCCTTGCCAGCTCAACCCCGTCACCGCCAGATGCTTCCCTTCTCTGTAGCCTCCTTCAGTGGGGGCAATTGGGCGAACCTTGGCTACTACCGCTAGGGCTCACCCTATTGTCGATTCACTATTGTGTGGACCGCACTATGGGCTGTCAAGGAATCATGCAGCTCAAGTAGCTGTTGTCTCGCCACTCTATGGTCACCATTGAAGCACACGTTAGCCCTGCCCATGACCTTATCCCCCCACAACTGGCGGGGAGGCCAGTGACTATCTTGCCTTCCTTCTCAGACTTTTATCCCCTACCATTGGCATTGACCTACATAGTTCTCCTCTTCGTTCTACTAGGGCCAGTTTTTATATTAACTGCTCCGTAACTCTAGAGCCAGCCTCTCGGTTTGATCTCCGGTTTCCTTATCTACCACCATCTCTCCCGAGGTCTTCTTTCCACCTACCACGATGGCGGCGAAGAGCTTCATGGCCAATGCGAAATCGGTGTTGAGCGGGGATACATTGATTCTGACAAGCACCAA
>Ga0164242_10001617_pt1 | contig 26718 bp, 29 predicted proteins | sample OricomgcompostMG_FD_108783 | JGI IMG/M metagenome (GOLD analysis project Ga0164242, IMG submission 108783) | Miracle-Growth compost microbial communities from Emeryville, California, USA - Original compost - Miracle growth compost (MG) ...
CCTATGACGTGCTCGAGCACGCGGTGCAGGAGCGCAACAAGGCCCTCGCCGCGCTGCACGAACGCGACGCCGCGATGGCCGGCCTCGAGGGGATCGGCGTCCAGGACATCGGCCAGCTGATGACCGCCGCCACCCAGCGAATCAACGAGCTCGCCACGCAGCTGCGCCAGGCCGAGCAGGAGCGCGACGCGGCACTGGCCCGGCTCTCGGCCGACCCCGTCGCCTGATCGGACCGTCCGCTTCGCACCTGACCGTCCGCCCAGCACCGACCGTCCGCCTCGCACCCGACCGTCCGCCCGGCCGCCTGAGACCCGGCCGGGCACGACGAACAACCGCCGCCGACCTGCGTGGTCGGCGGCGGTTCTCGTTGCACAGTGGATCTTGTTGCACAGTGGATCTTGCGACATCCGCGGTGCTCGGGCACCGGCAACGTCGCAAGGTCAAGACCGGGCCCGGCAGCGAAGCGACAGCGCGCCGACGCGGCGCATCGGACCGTCCACAGTTGATCTTGCGACAACCGCGGTGCGTGAACACCGGCGATGTCGCAAGGTCAAGACCGGGCCGCGGCGCGGCGCGGGACGGACGCGCTCAGCGGGTTCCGAGCGCGGCGGCGAGGCCGGACGTCCCGAGCGCGGCGTCGACGAGCGAGCCCGAGGTCGGCGAGGCAGCAGCCGGCGTGCGGCGCGGTCCGCCATGCACGCGCTGGATCGTCTCGCGGTAGACCTGCTCCCACCGCACCGCGTTGCCCTGGATCGTCCGCTCGGACGCCCAGATCTTGGCGTTGATGCTCAGCTCGGCACGCAACTGCGCGTCCTCGACGAGCATGCGCAGGTAGGTGCCCCACTCGTGCGGGTGCTTGACCAGGAAGCCGGTCTCGCCGTGCTTGATGCTGGCCGCGTACGGGCCGAAGTCGGTGGCCACCGCCGGCACGCCGAGCGCGGCGTACTCGAGGATCTTGATGTCGCTCTTGCTGCGGTTGAAGTCGTTCGGCGCGAGCGGGGCGATGCCGATGTCGAAGTCGATCGAGTACAGGTAGTCACGCAGGTCGGCGCTCCACCCGCTCCAGCGGACGTTCGGCAGCCCGATCGCGTCCCGAAAGTCGTGGCCGATGAAGTGCAGGTCGACGTCCGGCTGCTTCTTCAGGAAGCTGCGCAGGTTGCTCTGCATGTCGGCGAAGTCGTTGACGTGGCTCGAGCCGCCGGCCCAGCCGATCGTCAGCCGCTCGTTGGGCTCACGCATCCGGGTGATGATGTCGAGGTCGATGCAGTTCGGCAGGACGTACACGTGCTCGTTGAACTGCGACAGCACCTCGGCCAGCTGCGGCGTCGTGACCGTCACCGCGTCGGCCGCGCGGGCCGACTCCTCGACCCGCGAGAGCACCGCGCGGTTGCGCAGCACCTGGGCCGGCTCGTTGGACGGGTGGATGTTCCACACGTCGTCGTCGATCTCGAAGATCAGGACGGGCCGGCGACCCGGCCAGGTGGCGATCTCCTGGAACTGGCTGGCGCGGTGCTCGTCGTACATCAGCTGCCCGACCACCACGTCCGTGCGCGGGTTGATCGACGGATCGGGCCCGTAGTAGGCGACGGTGTCGTGGCCACGGCCCTTGAGGCCCCACATCGGCATGCCGATGCGGTAGTTGCCGCATCCGTTCATGTCCTGGGCCCAGCCGAAGACCGACAGCGGAGGCAGCGTTCCGTTCTGATCGACCATGCCTTACCGATCGGCGGCGGGCCGCCGGATCTGAGTTCTCGCGGCGGCGCCCTCAAGTCCCTAATCCGCCTGTCGATCAAACCTCTGCGAGCACCACGGACGGAGCTCGCGGCCCGATCCCGGGCCATCGCCCATTCCCGGGCACCTGGACTCTGTTTGGGAGGCAGACAATGAGTCTTCGCATCAACACCAACGTTGCTGCGCTCACCGCGTACAACAACCTGTCGGCGAACCAGAACAAGCTGGAGGACGCGTTCACCCAGCTGTCCTCGGGCCTGCGCATCAACAGCGCGGCCGACGACGCTTCCGGTCTGTCGATCAGCCAGGGTCTGACCAGCCAGATCAACGGTCTCACCCAGGCCGTCAGCAACACCCAGGACGCCACCGACGTCGCGCAGATCGCCGATGGCGCGCTGGGCACCGTGCAGGACGTCTTGCAGCGCATGCGCACCCTGGTCGTCCAGGCGTCCAACACCGGTACGCAGGACTCCAGCTCGCTGTCGGCCATCCAGCAGGAGGTGTCGCAGCTCAACAAGGAGCTCGACAACATCGCCGGCCAGACGAAGTACGGCAACACGAACCTGCTCGACGGCACCTACACCAGCAAGACCTTCCAGGTCGGTGCCAACGGCGGCGACACCATCACCGTCAGCATCTCCGGTGCCAGCGGTGGCGGCGGCGTGACTGCGTCCGGCCTCGGTGTCGGCGGCGCGAGCGGTCTGACGATCGCGGCGGCCTCGGCGGTCTCCGGCGGTTCGTACAGCGGCTCGTCGAGCGACCTCGACAAGATCGACGCGGCTCTGAAGACCGTGTCGGACATGCGCTCGAACCTGGGTGCTGTCGAGAACCAGCTCAGCTACACCACGACCAACCTGCAGACGGCGATCACCAACGTCACGGCGTCCCGGTCGAACCTGACCGACGCGGACCTCGCGACCGAGGTGACCAGCATGACGCAGGAGCAGGTCCTGACCCAGGCGGCGACGTCCGTCCTGGCGCAGGCCAACTCGGCTCCGCAGGCCGTGCTGAAGCTGCTGCAGTAATTCCACAGCAGTGCCTGAGTAGTGCACCGAGAAGTACCCGTGGCGCTGTCGCCCTCCCCGGAGGGCGACAGTTCGCCACAAACGTTTGGGACGGGCGGCCTTACCCCCACGTAGGCCGCCCGTCCCGAACGATGATCTTACGCCGGCCGGTCCGCACCGCCGACCGACACGCCTGAACCACGAGCGGAGCAGGGATGACGTCCTCGACCGGCAGCATCAGCCTGAGCGGTCTGCTCGGAGGCACCGCCGGCTCGATCGACACCACGACGCTCATCTCCCAGCTGATGGCGGCGGCCGCGGTGCCGCAGAACCAGCTCGAGGACCAGCTCACCACGCTGCAGCAGCAGCTGATGACCTACCAGACGGTCAACACCAAGACCACGGCGCTGCAGAGCGCGGCCCAGAACATCGCCGACCCGACGACCTGGCAGGCCACCAAGGCCACCTCGTCGAGCGCGAACATCGTGGCGACCGCGAGCTCAACCGCCAGCCCCGGCGACACGACGTTCAGCGTCACGCAGCTCGCCAAGGCCCAGATCACCACGACGATGGCGGCCGCCGACGGCACGGTCGTCAGCAACCCGTCCGCCGGCATCTCCATCTACGGGGCGGACGGCACCGAGCACGACATCAGCCTGACCTCGGGCTCGGCCACCGACGTCGCCACCGCGATCAACGCCGCGAACGTCGGCGTGCGCGCCTCCGTGGTCACCACGAGCGACGGCACCCAACTGCTGCAGATGCAGTCGACGTCGACCGGCGCCGCCAACGCGTTCACGACCAGCGACTTCGACAACCCCACCAACGACATCGTCACCGCCCAGGACGCGCAGATCACCGTCGGTGACGACCCGGCGACGCAGTACACCGTCAGCAGCTCGTCCAACACGTTCTCGAACTTCATCCCGGGCGTGACGTTCTCCGCGAACGCCCTGGTCTCCGACGCGACGATCAGCGTCGCCCAGGACGAGTCCGGCATCAGCAGCCAGGTCAACTCGATGGTGACGGCCGCGAACTCCCTGCTCAGCGAGATCAGTGGCGACACCGCGCAGGGTGCGGTGCTGCAGGGCAAGGGCGATGTCCGCAACCTGTTCAGCGCGCTGCTCTCGTCGGTCAGCGCGGGCACCGCGAACGGTGGCAGCCTGTCCGACTACGGCATCACGATCACCTCGGCCGGCGCCATGACGTTCGACGCGACGAAGTTCGCCTCCGCCTACGCCGCCGACCCGACCGGCACGCAGAGCGTGCTCACCGACTTCGCGAACACCCTGAACTCGATCACGACCGACGCGGTGGATCCCTCAAGCGGAACCATCACCTCGTCGATCAACACCCTGACGTCGCAGTCGACCAATCTGAACACCGAGATCTCCAACTGGACCGATCGCCTCAACACCGAGAAGGACTCGTTGACGGCGAAGTTTACCGCGATGGAGACCGCGCTGGCGAAGCTGCAGTCGCAGCAGACCTATCTGACCCAGATGTTCGACAAGATGAACGGCTCGAGCAGCAGTAGCTCCAGCTAGTCCGTCCCGCACGTCCACCCCTTGCACTGAACCCTTTGCACTGAACCCCTTGCACTGACGACCGACCCCGGATAGGAGACGCCGCCCGATGGACGAGGCACGCGCTCGGTTCCTGCGTGACCGCGTGATGACGGCGACGCCCGCACAGCGGGTCGTCATGCTCTACGACCGCCTGGTGCTGGATCTGACGCGCGCCGGCGACGCCGCCAAGCAGATCGAGCGCAGCGGGCACCTCGGCCACGCGACGCAGATCGTCGCCGAACTGCACGCGAGCCTGGACCAGTCCGTCGGCGGGCCGGCCGAGAACCTGGCCACCCTCTACACGTTCATGATCACCGAGCTGGTCGCCATGCGCGCCACCGGTGTCACCGGCGCCCGCCTCGCGCGCGTCGAGTCGATCGCGACCAGGCTGCGCTCGTCGTGGGTCCAGGTCGCCGAGCAGACCGCCGGCACGGTGCCGGCGGGATCCTGGGTGAGCTGACCGTCCCATGGACGCTTCGGGTGCCGAGCTGCCGAGCTGGGAGCAGGTGCTGGCCGCCGTCGAGGACGACGCGCGGCGCACCGCCGAGTTGCTGCGCAGCGACGCGCTGACACCTGCCGCGCCGGACGGCGCGGGCGGCGTTCCGGGTGACTGGTTCGTCCCCGGCCTCGACTGGGGCGAGCTGCCGCCGATCGAGCAGATGCCGGCCGTGCCCGAGGAGCTGCGCGAGCGCATCGTCGCGCTGCAGGGCCAGCTGCAGTCCCTGCAGGACGAGATCTCCGCGGAGCTGGATGCCTATCGCTCCCGCTTCGCCGCGCCGACCGCCGCGTCGACCGCCGAGAAGGCGGCGGCCTCCGGGCTGCCGGTCGGGTTCACGACGCTCGGCAGCTCAGCGCTCGTCCCGAGCCGCGTCGTCGCCGGGCGCCCTGCCGGCACCAGCGCTGCCAACGCGAAGTTCGTCGACCACAAGATCTGAGCTCTGCGGCAGCGGGCACGGGGCGGCACGCGAACCGACGTAAAGAAGTCGTGAAGTTCGCTTAACCCCGGCCCCGGACGGCCGATTCAATCCCCGAGCACGGATCGCTCGCCTCGTACAGCCGACGGATCGGCAGGTACATGCCGGAGGTCGGCCGTGCTCGACGACGTTGCGTCCGTGACGTTGCAGACCGCATTGAGCGGTCTGTCGCTGCGCCAGCAGGTCACCGCGAACAACATCGCGAACCTGGAGACCCCGGGCTACCTCGCCCAGAACGTCTCGTTCGAGTCGAGCCTCGCCGACGCCGTCAACGCGGGAAATCCCGCCGCCGCGCAGATCACCGAATCGGTGACGCCCGATGCCGCCGGCCAGAACGGCAACAACGTCAGCCTGGACGACCAGGTCGTCACCGCGACGAAGACGGGGCTGCAGGAGCAGCTGCTGTCCAACGCGATCACGAACCAGTACGGGCTGCTCAGCACCGTCCTCAAGGGCGGCGCCTGATGTTCAACGCGATCGGCACGGCGGGCACCGGCCTGTCGACCTATCACACGTGGCTCGACGCGATCTCGGAGAACATCGCGAACGAGAACACGTCCGAGCCGATGAGCCAGAACGCCTTCCAGGCGCGCTTCGTCGACGCGACCGCCATCCCCGGCGGCGAGGACAACATCGGCCAGGGCGTCGAGGCGACCACGCTGTCCTACTCCGACCCCAAGGGCATCGTCACCTACTCGCCGAACGACCCGAACGCCGACGCGCAGGGCTACGTCCGCATGCCCGACATCGACATGAACCAGCAGATGGGCGACATGATCATGGCCGAGCGGGCCTATCAGGCCAACGCCACCACGATCGACCGCGCGACGCAGGCCTACCAGGCCGCGATCAACATCGGTAAGGGCCTCTGATGACCACGCCGATCTCGGCCATCGCGCCCATCAGCAGCATCAGTGGCATCGGCGCCGTCGGCGGTGTCGGCGCGACCTCCGCGACCTCCGCGGCGGGCGCGGCGTCCGGCACCAACTTCGCCACCGCGCTGGGCAACAGCCTGCAGCAGGTGAGTAACGCCCAGACCACCGCGAGCAACTACGCCATCGAGGCCGCCACCGGTCAGCTGACCGACCCGGCCCAGTACACCGTCGCCGCCACCCAGGCGACGTTGATGACCCAGCTCGCGGCGACCATCCAGAGCAAGGCCGTCACCGCCTTCAACACGATCATGGGGATGCAGGCCTGATGAAGGAGCAGTTCACCGCATTCGGCCGCAAGGTCTGGGGTGACTTCCGGAAGTTCTCGTCCGGGCAGAAGGCCGTCACGATCGCCGCGATCGCCGCGCTGTTCGTCGGCGGCTTCCTGCTGCTCACGCACAAGCCGGGCACGAACTACGCGCCGCTGTACACGAACCTGGCGCCGAGCGACGCGAGCGCGATCATCGACAAGCTCAACGCCGCCGGCACGCCGTACAAGCTCGAGGGCAGCGGCACCGAGATCATGGTGCCGCAGGCGGACGTCTACTCCAGCCGCATCTCGCTGAGCTCCGCCGGGCTGCCCAGCTCGTCCTCGTCGAACTTCCCGCTGCTGCAGCAGGCCGGCGTCACCGCCTCGCAGTTCCAGCAGCAGGTCGCCTACCAGGCCGACCTGCAGAACGAGCTCGCCAAGACCATCGAGTCGATCAGCGGCATCCAGGGCGCCTCGGTCAACCTGGCGATCCCGCAGCAGAACGTGTTCAACGACAACAGCCAGAAGCCGACCGCCGCGGTCATGCTCAGCGTCGCCCCGACCACCACGCTGACGAGCGGCCAGGTGCAGTCGATCACCAACCTGGTCAGCTCGAGCGTCCCCGGGCTGTCGACGGGCAACGTCACCGTCAGCGACTCGAACGGCAACGTGCTGTCGACACCCGGCCAGGGCATCAACAGCGCGGCCAGCGCCGCGACCCAGTCGCAGGCGACGCAGGCCTACGACGACCGGCTCGCCTCGAGCCTGCAGAGCATGCTCGACTCCGCGATCGGGCCGGGCAACGCGGTCGTCCAGGTCAACGCGAACCTCAACTTCGACCAGCAGAAGACGACGACCAACAGCTATCTGTACAACAAGAACGGCGTGCCGGTGAACTCGGCGACCAGCGTCGAGAAGTACACCGGCTCGGGATCGACGGTCGGCGGCACGCTGGGCAGCAGCACCGACACGACGACGTCCGGGACGGCCGGTCTCAACGGCGGACCCGGCAAGTACAGCAAGACTGTGAAGAACGTCAACAACTCGCTCGGCACCGTGCAGCGCGTCGTCCAGACCGCTCCGGGCGCGGTGACCAACCAGGGCATCTCGGTGCTGGTCAACAAGTCGGCGAAGGGCGTGAACCTCGCCGCGATCACCAGCCTGATCAAGTCCGGCGCCGGCTACAACGCGACCCGCGGCGACACCCTGTCCGTGCAGGCGATGCCGTTCAGCACGTCGGCCAGCAAGACCGCGGCCGCCGCTGCCGCCGCGGCCGCGAAGGCCGCCGCCGCGCAGACGTCGCAGCAGAAGCTGATCGCGATGGCGAAGGAGGGCCTGCTCGGTCTGATCGTCCTCGCGGTGCTGATCGGGACGTGGCTGTCCAGCCGCCGCCGTCGCAAGGCCGCCAGGAACGCCGTCCCGAACGACGACGTCCTCGGCCTGGACGAGATCGAGTACGTGGCGCCGGAGCCCGAGCGCCCGATCGCCGCCGTCGTCGACTTCCAGGACGTCCGGGCCCGCCGCCGCGCGCTCGAGCAGCTCGCGGACGAGCAGCCCGACGACGTCGCACGTGTCCTGTCCGGCTGGCTGCACACGAGGGAGGCGTAACCCGTGACCGAAGCACAGGTCCTGCAACTTCCGCTGGGCGACGACGAGGACGCCGCCGCGATCGAAGAGGTCGCGCCGCCGGTCTACATCGACCCGCTGCGTGGCTACACCGGCCGGCAGAAGGCCGCGATCCTCGTCCTGCAGCTCGGCAAGGAGAAGTCCGCCCGGGTGCTCGGCGGGCTGTCCGAGAACGAGCTCGAAGAGCTGTCGATCGAGATCGCCCGGCTGGGCGACGTCCCGCCGGACGTGTCGGCAGCCGTCATCGCGGAGTTCGCCGGCACGCTGACCGCAGGCGCCGCGAGCACGCGCGGTGGCATGGAGCTGGCCCGCGAGCTGCTGCAGGCGACCGTCGGGCTCGAGCGCGGCCTCGAGATCGCCGAGCGCGTCAAGCAGAACTTCGTCGAGCTGCCGTTCTCGTTCCTGCAGCACCTCGACTACCGCCAGATCGTGTCGTTCCTGTCCGACGAGCACCCGCAGACGATCGCGCTGGTGCTCGCGCACCTGCCCGCCGGTCTCGCGTCCAACGTGCTCGGCGGTCTGGACCGCGAACTGCAGGCCGACGTCGCACACCGCATCGCCGTCATGGACCGCACCTCGCCGGATCTCATCCGCCAGGTCGAGTCCAGCCTCGAGCGCCGGCTGACCTCGCTCGGCATGTCCTCGGACCTGTCCGCCGTCGGCGGCGTCCGGCCGCTCATCGAGATCATCAACCGCGCCGACCGCGGCACCGAGAAGATGATCCTCGAGGGGCTGGAGCAGCTCGACCCGGCGCTGGCCGAGCAGGTGCGCAGCGCGATGTTCATGTTCGAGGACCTCGTCGGCCTCGACGACCGCGCCATCCAGCTCGTCCTGCGCGAGGTGCAGGCGGCCGATCTCGCGGTCGCGCTCAAGGGCGTCGCCGAGAACGTCCGCTCCAAGATCATGCGCAACATGTCCGAGCGCGCTGCGCTCAACCTCGCCGAGGAGATCGAGATCCTCGGCCCGGTCCGTGTCGCCCAGGTCGAGGAGGCGCAGACCGGCATCGTCCGGATCATCCGCCGCCTCGAAGAGTCCGGTCAGATCATCGTTAGCCGAGGAGACGAAGATGCCCTCATCGCCTGAATTCGTGGCCACCCTGCCGACCGAGGCTGCGGCCCCCGCGCGCTGGGAGCTCGCGGACATCTCCGTCCCCGCGCCGACGACGGTCCGCAGCACGCTCGCGACCTTCGAGGTCACCGGCGCCGCCGACCTGAACGAGAGCGTCGTCGCCCCGGCCCGCGCGGCCGCGCAGGCCGCCGGGTACGCCGAGGGCTGGGCGAGCGGCATCCGCGCCGCGCGGCTGATCGGTGAGGCCGAGGCCGCCGCCGCCCGCGCCGACCGTGAGCGCGCGACCACCGACCGGCAGCTCGCGATGCGCCGAGCCGTCGAGGCCGTCGAGGGCGCGTCGCGCGCGCTCGAGCAGCGTGCCGTCCCGTCCGCCGAGCACATCGAGGACGTCATCGTCTCGGCCGCGTTCGCGATCGCCGAGGCGCTGGTCGGCACCGTGCTCGGTGACGACGTGCGCCGCGGCACCGCCGCGGTCACCCGAGCGCTGGCCCTCGCGCCGGCGGGCGAGTCGGTCGTCGTCGCGCTCAGCCCGGTCGACCACGCCACGATCACCGGCGGCGCGAGCGCGCTGACCACGTCGGACTCCGGCCGCAGCATCCAGTTCGTCTCCGACATCACCCTCGCACCGGGTGACGCCGTCGCCACCAGCGGCGCGACCACGATCGACGCCCGCCTGAGCACCGGCCTCGCCCGTGTGCGCGAGCTGCTCGCCCCCGAGAGCCTGCCGCGCCACGGCGCGCCGGCCGAGACCCCCGCCCCGTCGGCTCCGGCAGCGCAGGTCGTCCGCCCGTGACCAACGTCCTCGAACGGATCGAGCTGGTCGTCGGCGACGCCGTCGCGGCCGCTCGTCCCGTCGTCTCCGGCCAGGTCGCGGAGGTCCGCGGCCTGTCGGTGTCCGTGCGCGGGCTGTCCGCGCGCGTCGGCGACCTGGTGCACGTCGGCCCGGACGGCCGGCTGCCCGCCGAGGTCGTCTCGGTACAGAACGTCCCCGGCGGCGATCTCGCGATCTGCCTGCCGCTCGGCCCGCTCAGCGGCATCGGCGCCGGCGACCGCGTCCTGGAGACCGGCCGCCCGATGACCGTCACCGTCGGTGAGCAGCTGCTCGGCACGGTGCTGGACGGCCTCGGCCGCCCGCTCGACGGTTCCGCGCTGCCGCTCGGCATGCCGCGCGTCAGCGTCGAGGCCTCCGCGCCGGACGCGCTGACCCGGCGCCGCGTCGACACCGCGATGCCGCTGGGCGTCCGGGCGATCGACACGCTGATGCCGCTCGGCCGCGGTCAGCGCATGGGCATCTTCGCCGGCTCCGGCGTGGGCAAGTCCAGCCTGCTGTCGATGATCACGCGCGGCTCGAACGCGGACGTCACCGTCCTCGCGCTGATCGGCGAACGTGGCCGAGAGGTCCGCGAGTTCCTCGAGGACGACCTGGGCCCCGAGGGCCTGCGCAACGCGGTCGTCGTCGTCGCGACGTCCGACCAGCCGCCGATGGTGCGCATGCGCGCCGCGTTCGTCGCCACCCGGATCGCCGAGTGGTTCCGCGACACCGGCCGCGACGTCATGCTGCTCATGGACAGCATCACCCGACTGGCGATGGCCCAGCGCGAGATCGGGCTGTCCGCCGGCGAACCGCCGACCACGCGCGGCTACCCGCCGTCGGTGTTCGCGATGATGCCGCAGCTGCTCGAGCGCGCCGGCGCGTCAGACCGCGGCTCGATCACCGGCATGTACACCGTCCTCGTCGACGGCGACGACCACAACGAGCCGATCGCCGACAGCGCACGCTCGATCCTCGACGGCCACATCGTCCTCGACCGCAAGCTCGCGAACTCCGGGCACTTCCCCGCGATCGACGTGCTGCAGTCGATCTCGCGGGTGTCCGGTGCGATCACCACGCCCGACCAGAAGGTCGTCATGCGTGAGGCCCGCAAGCTGATCGACGCGCGCAAGGACGTCAAGGAACTCGTCGAGATCGGCGCGTACGTGCAGGGGACGAACCCGGCTGCCGACCGTGCCCTGCAACTGTGGCCGCGCATCGAGGCGTTCCTGCAGCAGGACCTGCACGACCTCACCCCGGCGGATCAGTCCTGGACCGGTCTGGCCTCCGCACTCGGTGGAGTCGGCTGATGCCGGTCGCATGGCTCGCGTCGCTGGTGCGTGCACGCACGGCGCAGGAGGACCTCGCGAAGCAGAAGCTCGCCGAGGCCCAGCGCCGTGCCCGCCGCGCGGAGCGCCGGGTCAAGTACAACGCCGACCGCATCGAGTCGTTGATCGATGCCGAGGCGATGGATTCCGCGCCGGCCTTCGTCGCCGCGGCTGTCGCACTGCAGGCTGCCGCTGCCACGCATGCTGCCGCGATCGCCGCCGCCGCGCAGGCCGTCGCGGACATCGACACCGAGCGGGTGTCGCTCGCGCACGCGGCCCGGGCCCGCAAGACCGCCGAGACGCTGCAGGAGCGCGAACTGCGGGCCGAGCGAGAGCGGGCCGCCGCCGCCGAGCAGCGCGAAATCGACGAGATCGCCGCGCGTGTGCACCGCGACTCGCTCGCCCGTCCGACGCTGTTGGACGGAGCGGGCTCATGACGTCCCCGGTGTCCGACGTCAGCGCGGACGTCTCGGCCGTCCAAGCGCGCATCGCCGCGATCGCCGCGCAGACCTCGGCGCTGTCCGTGCAGAGTTCGTCCGGCTCGTCGTTCGCGAACGAGCTGTCCGACGCGAGCGCGACGACCGCGAGCAGCGACGTTCTGGTCGCCGGCGACGGCTCTGCCGGCGGATCGGTCAGCGGCGACTCGGTCGTCGCCGACGCGAAGCGTTACCTCGGCATCCCCTACGTGTGGGGCGGCGAGTCAACGTCCGGCATGGACTGCAGCGGGCTGGTGCAGAAGACGTTCGGCGACCTGGGCATCAAGCTCCCGCGCACCGCCGCCGAGCAGCAGCAGGTCGGCACGCCGGTCGCGTCGCTCGCCGACGCGCAGCCCGGCGACCTGCTGTTCTTCGGCAAGCCCGCCTACCACGTGGCGATCTACGCCGGGAACAACCAGCTGATCGAGAGCCCCGAGCCCGGCAAGACCGTGCACGAGACCGCGATCTACCAGACCCCGACGTCGATCAGCCGCATCGTCGGCAGCGCCGTCGACCCGGGGACGTCCGCGACGACCGGGCGCAGCGCCGCACAGCTCGAGGCGGCCGGCATGAACACCGCGGTCGCCGCGTACGCGCCCCAGTTCGCCGCCGCCGAGCAGCAGTACGGGCTGCCGACCGGCATGCTCGCCGCCGTCGCCCAGCAGGAGTCCGGCGGCAACGCGCACGCAGTCAGCTCCGCCGGCGCCGAAGGACTGATGCAACTCATGCCGTCGACCGCAGCCGGCGCGGGCGTGAACGCGTTCGATCCGGACCAGGCGATCTTCGCGGCCGCGAAGATCCTCCACAGCGACCTGTCGAAGTTCCACAACTCCGTTCCGCTCGCACTCGCCGCGTACAACGCCGGTGCCGGCGCGGTGGAGCAGTACGGCGGCATCCCGCCCTACAGCCAGACTGAGAATTACGTCCGGGACATCACCGCGATGATGGCGCGTGGCGCATGACGACACCGACCCTGACCGTCGCGACCTCGTCGACCGGCGCGTCCACCTCGACGCTGCCGGTGACCGCCGCCGCCGCCGATCCGGGCAGCGCCACGCAGTTCGACAGCGTGCTGACGGACGTTCTCACGCCGACCGGTTCTTCTACAGCCGAGCTGTCGACTGCGGAGGGGACGCCTGGCGGCGCAGGTGATCCGCTGTCCGCCGCCGTGCCCGCGGGTTCCGCTACGCCGACCGCGGCGGGGCCGGCGGCGCAACCCGGCACGTCCGGCATGGCGCGGTCGCTGCCCGGGCGTCCGGCCGGCCCCCGCGGCGGCGACGACGACCGGTCCGCACGCGCGCACCAGGACCGCGACCACGACCACGACGAGACGTCGACCGCTGTCGCGGCCCCCGCACCTGCTCCCGCGACACCCGCCGCCACCGTCGGCATGGCCGCGCTCGCCGCATCGCTCGCGCCCGCCCCGGCGACGGCGGTCCCGACGCCGACCGTCCCGACGCCGACCGTCCCGACGCCGACCGTGCCGACCGTTGCCGGAGTCACGAGCGTGGCCAGCACGTCCCAGCTCGTCGCGCCGACGGTGCCGACCGTGCCGACACCGGTGCCCGCGGACGGCGACTCCGCCGCGCCCGCGGCCGGGACGGCGAGCGCACCCCTCGCGGGCACCGTGCCGCCCACGTCGCCCACGTCGCTCGGGCAGAGCACCCCGCCGCACTCCGCCCCGCCAGGTGCCATGCCGGCACCGACCGCACCGTCTGCACCGTCTGCACCGTCCACCGGAGCGTCCGCGACGACCGGCGCCACCCCAACGGCACCGGCGACCGCACCGTCGACCGCATCGCTGACCGCATCGACGGCCGCTCCGAGCACGACGTCGGCACCGGACGTCTCGACCACCGCCTCGACCACTGCATCGACCACTGCATCGACCACTGCATCGACCACTGTGGCCTTCGCGCCGTCGACTCCTCCCGCGACCACTTCGTCGCCGTCTTCGTCGCCGTCTTCGTCGCCGTCTCCGTCTCCGTCTTCGTCGGCGCCGCCGTCCGTTGCGGGGGCTGCCCCGGCGACCACCGCCACCACGACCGGACCGGCCGCGACGCAGACCTCGGCCGCCGCCGTGACCGCTCAGCCGGCGACGCAGCCTCGTGCCGGCGACGCAGGCGCGGCCGCCCGCACGCACGCGACCGTCCGCACGGCGAAGCACGACGCGACGACGGGCGCCGGGGCAGACGCCACCACAGACACCACCACAGACACCACCACAGACACCACCACAGGCACCACCACAGACACCAGCACGGCCGCCGCGCCGGCCGATCGCACCACCGCGGATCCGACGGTCACGCCGACCGACGGCACGGCGACACCGACGACCGGCTCGTCCACGACAGCCGCGATGTCGACCGCGCCGACCGCCGGCATTCCCACCCAGGCCGGCACCGTTCCCGCGCAGCCGCAACCCGCACCCACGGTGCAGGCGGCACAACCCACCAGCTACGCGGCGGCCTACGCCAACGCCGTCGACGTCCCGCGCAACCAGCCGGGGCTGTCCGCCGCCCTGACCGGCGTGCGCAACCGCGGCGACGGCACGCACGAGATCAGCGTCTCGCTGCACCCGGCCGAACTCGGCGTCGTGCACGTGACCGCGACACTGCACAACGGGACGCTGGACGTCACGGTCGCCTGTGCCGACGACGCGGCACGGCACGCCGTCACCGCGGCCCTGCCGCAGCTGCACCAACAACTTGCCGACCTCGGCAGCACGTCCATCGACGTCAACGCCGGCACGTCCCAGAACCAGAGCCAGAATCCGAACGCGAACCAGGCCGCCACCGCGCAGCAGTTCGGCTCGTCCGGCCAGCAGCCGGGTGGTCAGGCCGCACGCCAGGACGCCCAGCCGCGCGCCGACCACCGCGACCCGAGCGGCACCGCAGCGTCCGCGCCCCGCACGCCCCGACACACGCCCGCCACCCGCGGCACCGCAGACCGCGGCCTCGACCGCTACGTCTGAGCGAGAGGAACGACATGACCAGCCCCATCACCGGACTCAGTGGCCTGAGCGGCATCAGCGCATACGCCGCGCTCGCCGGCTCCGGCAGCGCGACGAGCTCGTCCACACCGGCCACCGGCGAGATCGACCCGTCGATGCCCACCGACGGCAACCCGACCGGTGACTCGACCTCGGCGATCCTCGACCCGACGACGTTCCTGAAGCTGCTCGTCGCGCAGCTGCAGTACCAGGACCCGACGAACCCGACCGACACGTCCTCGTTCCTGAACGAGACCGCGACGCTGTCCAACGTCCAGTCGACGACGTCGATGAACGACACGATGACCTCGCTGCTGAACGCCCAGCAGTCCCAGGCCGCGACGTCGATGATCGGCAAGTCGATCACCTGGACGAACCAGGACGGCACGACCGGCACCGGCATCGCCACCGCCGCGCAGCTGTCCTCGACCGGCGCCACCCTCACCGTCGGCAGCAACACCGTCCCCTACACCAGCGTCACCGCGGTCGCCGAACCGTCGTCGTCCTGACGGCGACCCGAAGACGGCGTCCCGAAGACGGCAGCCCAACCCCCCACACCCCCACAGCACGACACGAAACCAAGGAGTAACCCCCATGCTGCGAGCCCTCTTCACCGGCATCTCCGGCCTCAACGCGCACCAGGAACTGCTCGACGTCACGGCGAACAACATCGCGAACGTCAACACCACCGGCTACGAGTCGAACTCGGTCGTCTTCCAGGACGCGCTCAGCCAGACCCTCACCGGTGCGGCCGCCGCGGGCGGCAGCCAGGGTGGTGTGAACCCCCAGCAGGTCGGCCTCGGTGTCACCGTCGGCGGCACCGAGCTGAACACCACGCAGGGTTCGGCCCAGCAGACCGGCAAGCCGCTCGACCTGATGATCAACGGTGACGGCTACTTCGCCGTGCAGAAGAACGGCCAGACGCTCTACACCCGCGCCGGCTCGTTCCACCTGGACAGCAGCGGCGACCTGGTCACGCCGGACGGCGGCATCGTCCTCGGCTCGGACGGCAACCCGCTCGCCCTCGGCGCCCTGCAGGACGGCACGGACACCAGCTACACGATCGACCAGAGCGGTGACATCACCGGCGTCGCGTCCGACGGCACCTCGACCGTGCTCGGCCAGATCGGCATCGCGACGTTCCCGAACCCGGACGGCCTGGCCAAGGTCGGTGACACCGAGTTCAACACGACGGTGTCGTCGGGTGACGCGACGATCCAGGCCCCGAACACCGGCGAGGCGGGCTACCTCACCTCGGGCCAGCTGGAGATGTCCAACGTCAACCTCTCGACCGAGCTGACGAACCTGATCATCGCCGAGCGCGGTTACCAGGCGAACTCGAAGGTCGTCACGACCTCCGACGAGATCCTGCAGACCCTGGTCCAGCTGAAGAGCTGACGCCGGACCCGCGCGGCCCGCACCCTCCGGATCACCCGGCTCCGCCGTTCGCGGAGCCGGGTGATCCGGCCATGCCCGCGCTCCGGCCGGGCGACCCCGGCACGCCCGGCAAACCGGGCGCGTCTCTCAACCGCTGCTCAAGACGGGCACCTGCCCGTCGATCTACTTGTTACGGCAGGCCAAGGACGGCCGGCTGTACAGCCCAAGGACGGACACCGTGTTGCAACTGACGAGACTCAGCGGCCCGGTCTTCGCGCTCAATCCCGACTTGATCGAGCGCGCGGAGGCCACGCCCGACACTGTCGTGACCCTGGTCAACGGCAGCAAGTACGTGATCCGCGAGTCGCTGGACGAGCTGATCGAGCTCATCCGCGAGTACCGCGCGGACATCGTCGCTGCGGCACAGGTCGGCACCCAGTCGAGCACCGAGGCCCAACGCCGCCACGCGGCACCGGTCGGCCCGCGGCGCGACGGCGCGCCCGGCCCCCGAGCGACCGTCGTCGCTCTCCACCCCGAGGAGAGCTGACCATGAACGACGCGTGCGAGCGAGTCGTGGGCATCGACCGGCGTCGCTGGCAGACCGCCTGCAGGGAGGTCTGACATGGATCCGGCAACGATGATCGGTATCGGTCTCGCGCTGGCCGGCATCTTCGGGTCGCTGATCATGGACGGCGGCAACATCGGCTCGATGTTCCTCATCCCGCCGATGATCCTGGTCTTCCTGGGCACCTTCGGCGCGGCGATCGGTGGTGGCACGCTGGCCGATGCCAAGCGCCTGCCGAAGTCGCTGATCAAGGCGATCACCGCGAAGACGATCGTCCCGACGAAGAACGTCGAGATCATCGTCGCGATGGCCGAGAAGGCCCGCCGCGAGGGACTGCTGGCGCTCGAGTCCGACGTCGCCGCGGTCGAGGACCCGTTCCTTCGCCGCGCGCTGGAGATGGCGGTGGACGGGACCGACGCCGACGAGGTCGCCGACATCCTCGGCGCCGAGGTCGACGCCAAGCGCGCCGCCGACGCGGCCGCGGCCAAGATCTTCGCCGACATGGGCGGCTTCGCGCCGACCATCGGCATCATCGGCACCGTCCTCGGCCTGGTCCACGTGCTGGGCAACCTGGGTGATCCGTCCACGCTGGGCGAGAAGATCGCGTCGGCGTTCGTCGCGACGTTGTGGGGCGTCATGACGGCCAACGTGTTCTGGTTCCCGATGGGCAACCGGCTCAAGCGCATCAGCGAGATCGAGTGCGAGCAGATGGAGCTCACGATCGAGGGCGTGCTGGCGATCCAGGCCGGCTCCAACCCCCGCGCGGTGGCCCAGAAGCTCAACAGCATGGTCTACGAGGAACCGGCCAAGGATGTGGCCTGATGCCGGCGCCCAAGCACCCCGGGGGTCACGGGTCAGGCGGCGGGCGCCGGCGTAAGAAGGGCGGCCACGGCGGCGGTCACGAGGAGGGTGGCGCCGAGCGCTGGCTGGTCACCTACGCCGACATGCTGACGCTGCTGCTCGTCCTGTTCATCGTGTTGTTCTCGATCTCGGTCGTGAACACGTCCAAGTTCATACAGCTCAAGACCTCGCTCGGGGCTGTGTTCGGCGACGGCTCCACCGGGATCAACTCCGGTGGCAGCTCGATCCTCGACAGCGGGACGACAGGTCAGGGCCAGCAGTTCGTCATGCCGGGCCAGGACATGATCAACAACACCGGCACCCAGCTGACCGGCAACAGCTCGTCGACGGCGTCCGGCATCTCCGCGGCGCAGGCGGCGGCCGCGGCCGTGGCCAACGAGAAGAACAACTTCACAAAGATCGAGAAGTCGGTCGAGAAGGCGCTGCAGAAGCAGCACATGCAGCGCAACGTCCACCTGGCGATCGACCACCGCGGCCTGGTGATCACGGTCGTGACCAACCAGCTCGTGTTCGGCGGCAACAGCGCCACGCTCGAGCCGGAGGGTCAGCAGATCCTCGACGCGGTGGCCCCGGCCCTCGTCAAGCTGCCCAACGACATCAGCGTCTACGGCTACACCAACCAGCTGAACGTGTCCGTCGGCAGCTTCGGCAACGGCTGGGTGCTCTCCTCGGACCGCGCTGCGGCAGTCGCCGACTACCTGATGCAGCACGGGATCCAGGACGACCGGCTCTCCTCGATCGGGCGCAACGACAACGACCCGCTCTATCCGGTGAGCGACCCCCGGGCCGCGACCCAGAACCGGCGCGTCGAGATCGTCGTGCAGACCTCGCTGCCCGCGAACGAGGCCGGCCAGCTCGACCCGAAGACCAAGCCCGGGACGACCACGCTCGGCGCGGACTCCACCGACTCGGGCAGCGGCATCACCAACCCGATCAGCAACCCGGTCGGCTCGAACTGATCCACCCGCACGATCAGCACCAGCACCAGCCAGCACCACAACTGACCGAACCGACGAACCACCCGATTTCCAGGAGTTCCCCATGCCCGATCGCATCGCCACCAGCGGTAGCGGCACCAAGACCAGCGGCAAGGGCGGCAACGCCGCCGGTGCCGACGGTGAAGGCGGCGGCACGGCGAAGAAGAAGAGCAAGAAGAAGCTCATCCTGATCGTCGTGCTCGTCCTCGTCGTGGCCGCCGCGGGCTACAAGTTCACCCGCCCCAAGCCGCCGTTCAAGGCCGCGCCGGGCGACACCGTCGCCATGGACGCGACGACGCTGAACCTCGCCGGGGGGCACTACCTGAAGCTCGCGCTCTCGGTCGAGCTGGTGAAGGGCAAGGCCAGCGCCACCGACTTCCAGAGCGACCAGGCCGCCCAGGCCATCATCGACACGTTCAGCAACAAGACCGTCGCGGACGTGTCGAGCCAGGCCAAGCGCACCGCCCTCACCGCCGATCTGAAGAAGGAGATCGAGAAGGACTACCCGGGAGAGATCTGGGACATCTACCTGACCCAGTTCGTCACCCAGTAGCGGGCGGACCGCCCTGCGCATGTCGGGACGGCCGACTCCGGACCGCCGGAGTCGGACCGTCCCCTTTACCCGAGTTTCACATCCGGCCTCAGGTGGGGACGCGCTCGGCCGATAGGCCTTGACGTGCCACCTTCCGGACTGAGCAGCGTGACCGAGCTGCCGACGTCGGCCGCCTCGTCGAGCACCCGCCCGACGCGGGGCACCGTCGTGCCCTATGACTTCCGGAAGCCGACGAAGCTGTCGCGTGAGAACACGCGCATGCTGCAGATGGCCTACGACGTCTTCGCGCGCCGTTTGACGACGATCCTGACCGGCGGGCTGCGCCAGGTCTGCCAGATCACGCTGAACGAGATCTCCCAGCGCAGCTACGACGAGTACATCAACTCCCTCCAGCCGCAGACGCTGATGGTGCCGCTCGTCGCCCATCCGCTGCCCGGCACCGGCATCATCGAGTTCTCGCTGCCGATCGCGCTCACCGCGATCGACCACATGCTCGGCGGCCCCGGCGGCGCGCAGACGCCCCGCTCCCTGACCGACATCGAGACCACCCTGATCAACGGGATGATCGACCAGATCCTCGGCGCGCTGCGCTACGCGCTCGAGTCGATCGTCCCGATCACCACCGAGATCGGCGCGATCGAGTACAACCCGCAGTTCCTGCAGGCCGCGAGCCCGGCGGACTCCATGATCGTCGGCGAGTTCGAGATGATCATCGGGCAGGAGCAGAGCACGCTGACGCTCTGCCTGCCGATGGCTCCGCTGCTGCCGCGCCTCGCCGCGCAGCGCCCGCAGAACCAGGCCGACAAGGAGGCCGACGCGCTCGCCGCGCAGACCGCCCGTCGGCTGCGCGACCGCCTCGGCGACGTCCCGATCGACGTGTCCGTCCTGTTCTCCCCCGCCGCGCTGAGCCCCGAGCGGATCCTCACGCTCGCGCCCGGCGACATCGTGCCGCTGGCCCACCGCGTCGGCGACCCCCTCACCGTCCGCGCGGGTGGCATCACCTACGCACGCGCCGTCGCCGGCAAGGCCGGCAACCGTCTCGCCGCACTCGTCGTCGACACCTCGGTCGACGTCCGTAAGGAGCACATGTGATCACCGACGCCCCCGCCACCACCGTCGCGACGCTGCTCGAGGCGGCCGCCGCGCGTGCTGCGGAGTCGCTGCCGGCGAGCGAGGTGCTCAGCCCCGGGGAGTTCAGCCGCTCGGCCGACTCCCTCGAGCTCACCTCGTCGGTGCTGGTCGCGTTCACCGGACCGATCAGCGGTGAGATCGCGCTCGTCCTGGACGACGAACTCGTAGCCGCGCTGCAGGCCGCCCAGCTGGAACTCGCCGCCGCCGTCGGGCCCGCACTCGAGGCCGTCGCCCAGGCGATGGGCGTCGCGGTCGGCCCGGCCCAGCCCGTCGACGCGCGGATGTCGCTCAACCGGGTGCTCGCCATGGCCGACGCGGGCGTGATCACGCTCGTCGGCGCCAACGGTGTGCGTGCGGCCATCGCGGTCGGCAGCGACAGCGGCCCGGCCGCGGCCGCCGCCGCCCCGGCCGCCGAACGACTCGACCTGCTGCGCGGTGTCGAGATGGAGGCGACCGCCGAACTGGGCCGCGCCCGCATCACGGTCAACGAACTGCTCGGCCTGCGCAACGGCGCGGTCATCGAGCTGGACCGCGCGGCCGGCGCCGCCGCGGACCTCTACGTCAACGGCCGGCTCATCGCCCACGGCGAGGTCGTGGTCGTGGACGAGAACTACGGCCTGCGCATCACGCAGGTCGTCAGCGACGACAGCGGACGCTGAGGGGGACCTACTCATGGCAAACGTGGAGATGATCGGCCGGCTGCTCGTCTCGTTGGCCGCGGTCCTTGGCGTCATGTGGCTGATCGCGAAGCGTGTGAAGCGCGGCGCGGCGCCGAAGAACACCCGCCTGATCGACGTGCTGGGCCGCCAGCAGCTCTCGCGCAACGCGTCGGTCGCGGTGATCCGCGTGCTCGACCAGGCCGTGATCGTCGGCGTGACCGACGGCCAGGTGAACGTGCTCGGTGAGGCCGACCTCGCCGCCGCCGAGGCGCTCGCGCAGGCTGCCGACGCGGCCAAGGCCGGGCGCAAGAAGCGCTCCCTCGGCGGCGTCGCGGCGCTCGCCGCGCGGGCCGCCCAGCCGGCCGCCGCACAGCGTGCCGCGGCCCAGCGCGCGGCGGCCGCGTACCCGGCCGCCGGGTACGTCGACGACGTCGCGCCGCAGCAGCCGCGGGCCACCCGCCAGGCTCCCGCCGCGTCGCGCACCACGGCCGCCCAGGCCCGCGCCGCGCAGGCGCTGGCCGCCCAGGCGCTCGCGGCGGCGCAGGCCGCCCGTGCCGGCGAGCCGGCCGCGCGCTTCGCCACCCGGGAGCGCTCCACCAGCCCGCTCGCGGGCTCGGCCCTGTCGCCGCAGACCTGGCGCCAGACCGTCGAATCGCTGCGCGACCTGACGTCGCGCACCTCGTGACCGCCGCTGCCGCCGCGAGGCGACACAGACCCGTGACGAGACACAGTCGCCGATGAAACTCTTCCGCAGCGCGGCCGTCTGCCTCACCGCCGCAGTCGTGGTGCTGCTCGGTGCCGGACTCTGGTTCGGTCTCGGAGCGGGGCGGGCCGCTGCCGCCCCCGCTCCGACGACCACCTCCAGCACCGCGAGCAACGGCACCACCACCACGACGACGAACCCCACGACCGGCGGCGCGAACTCCGCGAACGGCCCGTCCGACCCGTCCGGTCCGTCCGGGCCGTCCGCCCCCAAGGACCCGGCCGACCCGTCGTCTGGCAACAACTCGGTGACGGTCCAGATCGGCGGCAACAAGCCGAGCAGTTCGATGACGGTGCTGCTGCTCGTCACCGTCCTGGCCGTCGCACCGTCGCTGCTGTTGCTGATGACCAGCTTCACCAAGATCTTCGTGGTGCTGTCGCTGACCCGTAACGCGCTCGGGCTGCAGACCGTCCCGCCCAACCAGGTCCTCGCCGGGCTGTCGCTGTTCCTCAGCCTGTTCGTGATGGGCCCGGTGCTGTCGAAGGTCAACAAGATGGGCATCCAGCCCTACCTGCACGGGACGAAGACGCAGACCCAGGCCTGGCACGACGGTGTCGCACCGCTGCAGCAGTTCATGCTGGCGCACACCCGGCCCCAGGAGATCGCGCTGATGCTGCGCGCGGGCAACCTGCCCAACCCGGCCGACCAGTCCCATCTTCAGCTGACGACGATCATCCCGGCGTTCGTGCTCTCGGAGCTGCGCTCGGCGATGATCATCGGCTTCGTCATCTTCATCCCGTTCGTGATCATCGACCTGGTCGTGTCGTCGTCACTCATGTCGCTCGGCATGATGATGCTTCCGCCGGTGTCGGTGTCGCTGCCCTTCAAGCTGCTGCTGTTCGTCCTGGTGGACGGCTGGGGCCTCATCGTCACCTCGCTCGTGCAGAGCTATCACACCGGAGGGGCGGTCGCGTCACCATGACCGATACCGACGTCATCCACATCGCGCTGCAGGTCATGCTGGTCTCGGCCAAGCTCGCGGCGCCCGCCCTGGTCACCTCGCTGGTGATCGGTTTCGCGGTCTCGCTGTTCCAGTCGGCGACCCAGATCCAGGAGTTCACGCTCGCCTTCGTGCCGAAGGCGATCGGTGTCGGCCTCGCGCTGCTGATCTCCGGTCACTGGATGCTCACGACGATGATCACGTTCACCCAGCAGCTGTTCCACACGCTTCCCAGCCTGCTGAACTGACCGGGCGCGCCTCGTGCACCTGACCTACGACGAGTCCACGCTGGTCGCGCTGCTGCTGTGCAGCACGCGCGTCCTGACGTGGACGTTGCTCGCGCCGCCGCTGGCAACCGCGGGCATCCCGAACACGATCAAGACCGTGCTCAGCGTGGCCATCGGTCTTGCGGTCGTCCCGGTCGCGCAGGCCCACGTGCCCTCCCCCGAGATCGCCCCCGTCGCCGGCGCGCTGCTCGAGCAGGTCGTCGTCGGCGCGTCCCTCGGCTTCCTGACCCGGCTGCTGTTCACCGCCGTCGAGACGGCCGGCGGGCTGCTCGACCTGTTCGGCGGTTTCACCGCGGCCGCCGCCTACGACCCGATGACCTCGGCGACGACGTCGATCTTCAGCAAGTTCTACGGGCTGCTGTGCACCACGCTGATCTTCGCGACCGACGTGCATCTGGTGATCTTCCAGGGCTTCCTGCGCTCGTTCCGCGCCGTACCGCTGGACGCCGGGCTGTCGCTGAGCCAGCTCGACCAGTCGATCACCAGCAGCGTCACGCAGATGTTCGTCTCGGCGTTGCAGATCGCCGGGCCGCTGATCGTGGTGCTGTTCCTCGCCGACATCGCACTGGGCGTGCTGAACCGGATCGCGCCGCAGCTGAACGCGTTCTCGATGAGCTTCCCGATCAAGATCGGGCTCACCCTGCTGCTCGTCGGAACCAGCTTCATGTTGATGCCGCAGACGATCGTCGACATCGCCGATCACGCGACCTCCCTCGTGACGGCGATCAACTGATGAGCGCACGGTTGAAGGAGGTGAGGACGCATGCCGGCTGAAGGCGGCGAGAGGACCGAGAAGGCCACCCCGAAACGCCTCAAGAAGGCCCGCCGGGAAGGCCAGATCGGCAACAGCCCCGAGCTCGGCGCCTGGGTCGGCATGCTCGCGGCGACCTTCGTCGTGCCGCACGTGTTCCGGTCGCTGTACAAGACGGCGAGCATCGCGATCGTCCAGGTCGGGTCGACGATCCAGCACCCGGACACCGCGACCGCCGCGGCCAACGCCGAGAAGACGTTCAAGTCCGGGCTGGCGTCCGTCCTGCCGCTGGCGATCCTGATCATGCTGATCGGTATCGCCTCGGTCGCCGCGCAGGGCGGCATCTGGATCGCGCCCAAGCTGCTGAAGCCGCAGTTCAAGCGGCTCAACCCGCTCTCGGGCATCAAGCGGCTGTTCGGCCCGCACGGCGCGTGGACGCTGGTGAAGTCGCTGCTGAAGACCGCCGCCCTCGCCGTGGTCGTCTACCTGTCGATCCGCCACCTCGTCCCGACGATCACCGCGGCCGGCTCCATGCCGCTGGCGACGCTGATGAACATCGCGATCTCGACCGTCCTCAACCTGCTCCGCTACGCGTCGGTCGCCGGCATCCTCATGGCCTGCGCCGACTTCGCGGTCGTGCGCCGCCGCAACAGCAAGCAGACCAAGATGACCAAGCAGGAGATCAAGGACGAGTACAAGAACGCCGAGGGCGACCCGCACATCCGCGGCCAGCGCCGCGCCCGCGCCCTGGCGATGGCGCGCAACCGAATGATGCAGGACGTCAAGACCGCCGACGTCGTCGTCGTCAACCCGACCCACGTCGCGGTCGCGTTGAAGTACGACCCGGCCAAGGGCGCCCCGCGGGTGGTGGCCAAGGGCGCCGACCACACCGCCGCGAAGATCCGCGAGATCGCCGAGGCGAACCGGGTGCCGATGGTCTCGGACGTCCCGCTGGCCCGCACGCTCTACAAGCTCTGCGACGTCGGCCAGGAGATCCCGCCGGACATGTACAAGGCGGTCGCGACCGTGCTGGCGTTCATCATGACGTTGAAGAAGCGCGGCTCGGCGGTCGGCGTGCACACCGTCCGGACGCTCGTCCCCGCCCACTGACGCCCGACTGACGCCCGACCGGCGCCCGGAGCAAGCAAACAGAAACTTCACGTGACGGGCTTAACTCGCCGCCGTGCCCGCCGATGACAGGGGTGCCAGGACGGCAAACCCCGGGTCGGATGCCCGCTTTTCGTAGCGTCGTGCTCCAGACCTGACGAGGTGCCGTGAAGACGAGCAGGCTCAGCCAGTTGGCTGTCCCGATCGGCGTCGTCGCGATCGTCGTCATGCTGGTCGTGCCGATCCCGTCGATGCTGCTCGACGTCCTGATCGCCTGCAACATCACCGGGGCCCTCGTCGTCGTCCTCGTCTCGATGTACGCCAAGCGGCCGCTGGACTTCTCCAGCTTCCCGTCCCTGCTGCTGGTTGCGACGCTGTTCCGGCTGGCGCTGAACATCAGCGCGACCCGGCTCGTGCTGACCCACGGGTTCGCGGGCAACATCATCGAGGGCTTCGGCCACTTCGTCATCGGCGGTTCGCTGGTCATCGGTCTGGTGATCTTCGCGATCCTGCTGGTGATCCAGTTCATCGTCATCACCAACGGTGCGGGCCGCGTCGCGGAGGTCGGGGCCCGTTTCACGCTGGACGCGATGCCGGGCAAGCAGATGGCCATCGACGCCGACCTCAACGCAGGGCTGATCAACGAGGCCACGGCGCGCCAGCGCCGCGCGGATATCGCTGCCGAGGCGGACTTCTACGGCGCGATGGACGGTGCCACCCGGTTCGTCAAGGGTGACGCGATCGCCGCCATCATCATCACGTTCATCAACCTGATCGGTGGCTTCGCCATCGGTGTGCTGACCCAGCACATCTCGTTCTCGGCGGCGCTGTCGCGCTACAGCCTGCTGAGCATCGGCGACGGCCTGGTCAGTCAGATCCCGGCGCTGCTGCTGTCGGTGTCCACCGGTCTGATCGTGACCCGGTCGAGCGACTCGGACGATCTGGGCACGTCGGTCGCCAAGCAGCTCGGCGGCCAGCGCCGCGCGGTGCAGATCGCGGGCATCGCCGCGCTGCTGCTCTGCCTGGTGCCCGGGCTGCCCAAGCTGCCGTTCCTGCTGGTCGGCGGCGCGTTGATCGTGCTGTCGAGCCGGCTGCGCTCGAACGAGAAGCTCGAGGCCGCCGCCGCTGCCGAGGCCGCCGCCGCCGAGGCCGCCGCACCGGCCGGGGACGGCACGGACGACCTGCTCAACGAGCTCACCGTCGACCCGCTCGAACTCACCCTGTCGCCCGACCTCGTCCCGCTGGTGGACGGCGCCGGCGCCGACCTGCTCGACCGGGTGCGCGCGCTGCGCCGCAGCCTGGCCAACGAGCTCGGCATCGTCATGCCGGCCGTCCGCACCCGCGACAGCGCGCTGCTGCCGCAGGCCACCTACGCGATCAACATCAACGGCGTCGAGCTGTCCCGCGGCCAGGCGCCGGTCGGCATGGTGCTCGCGATCGGCGACGGCCTGGACGGGCTGCCCGGCCGCACCGCGATCGAGCCGGTCTTCGGCCTCGCCGGCAAGTGGCTGCCGCAGGAGATGAAGGCGCAGGCCGAGCTGCTCGGCGCGACCGTGGTCGACCGCTCGTCGCTGATCATCACCCACCTGTCCGAAGCGGTGCGCCAGCACGCGTCCCGGCTGCTCGGGCGCGAGGAGGTCGCCGCCGCGACCCGCGCCCTCAAGCGCACCCACCCGGTCGTCGTCGAGGACCTCACGCCCGCACTGCTCACGCTCGGCGAGATCCAGCGGGTGCTGCACGCGCTGCTCGACGAGAGCGTCTCGATCCGCGACCTGGTCCGGATCTACGAGGCGCTCTCGGTCGCGGCGAAGCAGTCGACCGACCCGGACCGGCTGATCGAGGCCGCCCGCGCCGCGCTCGCCCCGGCCATCGCCGCGCAGCACGCCACCGACAACCGGGTGGACGTGCTGACCCTCGAGCCGCGCCTGCAGCAGTCGCTGCTGGAGTCCGTGCGCCCGAGCGACGGCGGCGCCCAGCTCGTCATCGA
>Ga0164242_10001618_pt1 | contig 26688 bp, 22 predicted proteins | sample OricomgcompostMG_FD_108783 | JGI IMG/M metagenome (GOLD analysis project Ga0164242, IMG submission 108783) | Miracle-Growth compost microbial communities from Emeryville, California, USA - Original compost - Miracle growth compost (MG) ...
CCTGCCGTTGCGCCGCGCCAGCGATTCCGGCGATTGATCGAAGGTGCCGGATGAATCATTCATCGCCAGCGAATAGCTGCTGGCGTCCGGATTTTCCTGAAAGTACTTTTCCACCTGCTTCGCGCCTTCGTCCACAATATCCGGCGCGGAAAAGTTGGGTTGCCAATTCCAGGTGCCCTGTTTGGGAATATATCTTTTGCCTTTCAACATCGGATAAAATTCGGGATGCGTTTGCGCGTAATCTTTGGGCGGAAAGATATTCAGCAAATTATGGCCGTGTTCTTCACGCCACACCGCGCGATTGTGCCATGTCCACATGCCATCCACATCTTTGGTGGAATCCGTGATGCCGCCCAAACGGCGCGAAAGATAAACCGGCTCCTGCTGAATCTTGGTTTCTGGAATATCCAGCGTAGAATGTTTTGGGACATCTTCACCCATTTCACCCGGCATTAGCCAGCGCACACCCAGATAACGTTCCAGAAACTCATCAACGCCAAATGCAATTCCGCGATCACCGCCGCCGGCAATGACAAAAGTACTTTTACCCAAACCCTGCAAAATAAATCCTTCCGGATCAAGCTTTGGCGAACCGGGCAACGCGGATGCATTCTGTAAAATAATAGACATTCCCGTTCCCGTTTCATTACGAATCGGCAACGTGGCTTCAGTGCTTTTGGCTATATAGTGTTGTAATTCTTTCGCCGCATCTTGCACTATTGCACTTGCCCCTGCCGATACTGCAATTGTCGCAGCTGGCTGGCTATTATTGACAATAGTCATGGCGTGGCCAACAGCTGAATATAGGGTGATGGTGGCTGCCAATAAAAGTACTTTTAAGGATTGTTTTTTCATGGTATTTATTGTGTTGCTTTGTCGGGGCGCGCCGCTATTATCTCGCGAGAAAGGGGCATATAGCACGCCATGCTCTTACAATGAAGGTGAAGCGATTTTAAATGAGGGTGCATTTCCCGGCGCAGTGGCGCCGCTCATGATGGAACTCATCGTTGCAGTTGCGCTTACCGCTCCATCATCAGTTCCTTTGTACCATTTGACATGCCCATCCGCGAATGCAAAGTTGGATCCATCCAAATGGCGTATCGCGGTGTTAACTTTCGTTCCGGTGCCGGTTGATTTGATGATAGCTAATTTATTGGTAAACGTTGAGGTACAACTACCCTTTGTATCGCCAATGACCGCGGTACTCGTAGTAGCTCCCGTTCCTCCGCAACCATCGTTGCCCGATGCGGCGCTATCTGAACCGCCTTCGCCCAGTAAGACTGTGATAGAAGGAGAATCAAATGCAGCTATAGTTTTATTTGCAGCCAATAAGTTAATATAGTAATCGTTATATCCATTACTTCCAGTCGCATTTCCCGAAGCCCATGCAGTTTCGCTGGGACATTGGAAAATCTGTGTGCTCTTCAGATATGGTTGCACCAGTTGGCCCCATCCTTGATCAGGTATAGTAGCAGAGGGATTCCAGCTTCCATTGCCATCACGATCCTGCCATTGCTGCGGCATTTTTTCGTCATAATCCTGGTTATACTGCATAATCCCCAAAGCAATTTGTTTCAAATTACTCATACAATTTGACCGCCGCGCGTTCTCCCGCGCCCGGGCAAACACGGGAAACAAGATCGATGCCAGAATCGCTATAATGGCAATGACAACAAGAAGTTCTATCAACGTGAATGCAGTTACTCTCTTATTTTCCAACATCAAATTCTCCTTATAGATTCAAAGCTTTAATCAACGCCTTGAATCAATTATCTATTAAATATTCTACCACGACAAGCAAATTTAAAAACGTTCATTTTGAATATGTAATGTTCATATTTAACATTTTTTCTTCGGAAGGATTTCCCTCTTATCTTTCTTGCGTAAACATTATCAAAGTACTTTTGATAGGGTTTGACTTCGCTACGTAACTTCGTTTTCCAACTTATTTCAAAAGTACTTTGCCTTATTCGCCCTATCATGATTCTGCGATTTACGAATATGCCTTTTGCGAAATTCTCCCGGCGTACATTTATACTGCCCCAAAAATAAACGGCGTAATTGCGGATATTGTAGACCAATCATTTCAGCCACCACGTTTACAGGAACATCACTATCCGTCAACAACGCAGATGCTTTTGCCAAACGCTTTGCGGTGAGATATTGATGAAACGATTGTTGCTTTGTAGATTTAAATTTCAGATAGAATAGCGAAGGCGAAATGCAGACATGACGTGCCAGACGGGCCGCCGTCAATCGCTGATCCAGATGTTCGTCAATATAAATACAGGCTTCTTCAATAGGATCATTGGGTTTTGAAGTTGGAGCGTCATGGATACTTTCATGAAGATGATGGCGCGGTAGATACGCTCTTCCCTGCTCTATTTCCCGCGCTAATAAAAAGAGAATGCTAGTGAGCAAATGATGATTTAATTCTGCATTATTATCACCTTGCGCCTCTTCGCACAAACTCGCAAACACGGAATTCAGCATTGATTTTGCAACCCAACACGCGCCATATTGCGGGCCAGATTCATGCGTCTCGCCACACGAATGACAAATCCAACAATCCAGCTGATTGATTTCTTCACTGGGCCTGATCCACAATAAGTCGCATTCATTTTGCTCTCCATTTATATCGCAATGCGAATGAGCGGAAAGAGGAACACCTTGTGGAATCAACACAAAATCTCCCACACGGCAGCGCAATTTATAATCGGCAATGCCAAGAGTGGCATGGCCGCGAATCACACAAATCAAACTCGATTGGCGCGCCGCCTGATAGCCATCGTCCGGCCAAAACGCCACCAAAATGCGCCGCGATCCACGCGCCGCGACGCGCCGCCCGAGCGGTTTTGATTTGGACACTTTGACATGCTCCGGCCAATCTTCGCGTTTTAAGTTTTTCCGGGAAGGCCCAGCCACCAACAGACGCGAAGCATGATTCCGCTGCACCCAAAATTGCATTTGTGTCAACGCTTCAAAAAGTGGCTTTGTATGAGTTTTTATCTGCGGGTTCACAAAATCACCAATTCGATTGTATCAAAAGTACTTTCGTCAAAAATTAAATAGTTATCTCGTGAGAAAGAATAAATCCCGCAGTAGAACGAAATTCTCCGCCATTGTCATGATGATTCAGAATCGCTTTCTGGAGTGAATTTCCGGCTTTGCATTGTTCCCATTCCGCGTCGCCGAAAACACGTTCGCGCAGTTGGCGATCATTGCCATCAATCAATGCGAGCGGATGAAACAACCGGCCGAATTCAGCGATATTCGAGCCGGGAAGTACTTTTTCCAGTTCCGGATCCAATAGCCAGGTAGCCGTGCAGAAAGCGTTAATCGTGATTTCCGGGAAGTACTTTTCAAAGAATTTTTTTGCATCATGCAACGATTGACAACAATCATCTTTACTTAATTTTCCGCCGGAAGGAATGTGGATTTGCGCAACGATGGAATCTGCATCTAAAAGTACTTTTGACGCCGGCGGGATTCTTCGTGTGAGCGAACTAATCGCACCGTTATCGAGAGCTGGATATCCCACAATGCCTTCGTCAGTAATTTCCAATGTCGTTTCAAAACTTGTGGCGTCTTTGCACGGCCAGCCTTGCGAAGTGCATTTCAAACCAGGCGAAGCAAATGAAATTATCCCGCCAGTTTCGCTATTTCGGTAGACACGAAATGGATAACCAAACTTTCCTGGAATATATTGCAATCTGCCAATCTCAAAAAAGTTACCGCTTACATGATTACGCATCCAGGAAAGACGATGAAACTCCCACGATTTTTCCGTGGCATAATCGCCGCGCGCGTCACGTTGAAAATCGGCCAGCGTCGCGCGGGTAATTTCCCACGGAATATCTCGCGCCCGATTTTTTTCTATTACTTGAGGAAACGAAGAAATCACTGCCAATGCCTGCCATGCCGCCGGAAAATTCGCAGCGGTTTGTTGCTTTGCATGCTCTTGCCAGGAATTGCAAAACTCAAAGAATTCCAGCAGTTTATTGGATTGTGCTACTTGACGGGAAGCTTCGCTGACATATTCAATAACTTCGTCACGAATCTGCAACTCGCGCAATAATTTTTCCACTGTCGTGGAATCAAGAATCCAATCGTGCGGATTTATTATTCCAGGCATAAAAGTACTTTTCAGGAATTTTTCCCGCTTAATAGTTCCCGCACCGCCAAACAGTTAATCAATGCCTTGGGAACTAATGAAGATAAATCTATATATTCCGGCTCCATGCTTCCATCTTCGTTACGCGACGAGCAATGCGGATTTGCGCCGCGCGGGCCGAGTCCGTCGATAGTGGGAAATTTGTTCCATAACGCATTCCCATCACTCAAGCCGCCGCGGGATCTGGAGGTTAATTGATAACCGCAACTGCTCGCGGCGTCCTGCCAGATTTTGGCCAACTTCGTTGTTCCCGGATTTTCCGGCCATGGCAAATGTTCGTTGTCCTGCCGGATTTCAATCTGGCAGGCGTGCCCGCCATTGATGGATTTAATTTCGCCCGGGCCGGCCATGGCCAGAATGGCTTTTTGGGTTTTGCGATAATAGCCTTCGTCGAAAGAACGCGTTTCCAGCGTAGCCGTAGCACTGGCCGGAACGGTATTATTCACCGTGCCTCCGCTGATAGTGCCGACATTCACCGAGGTTTCGTGATCCAGATCATTCAGCTTTTGCAGGCGGTCAACGACCAGCGCCAGCTGATGAATGGCGTTTGCGCCATCGCGGGGATATCCGCCGGCGTGCGCGTTGCGGCCGGTGACATGAACAGTGAAAGAACCGCGTCCTTTCCGCGAATTCACCAGGCAAAATTTTTTCTCCCGCTTTTCACTATCTGCTTCAAATACCAAACATGCTTTGGTATTTTCCGGCAAGACGCGCAGGCAAAGTTCACCAAATTCCACCGGCAATCTTTCCTCGGCAGCATTGAACAATACGATCCATCGCATTTGACGGAACAGCTCTGGATCCTGCGCAGCCAAAGCATCCAACATCAGCCAAATCATTGCCGTGCCACCTTTGATGTCCATTGTTCCCGGACCGTAAACAATATCTCCATCTGGCTGCCAATGAAAATTATTCTGCTCTTCTTCCTGCGGTGAAAACACTGTATCGAGATGAGAGATAAGCACAACGGCGGGCGCATCGCCGCCAGAATCGAGAATCAGATGTTTACCTGTTCCCGGAAGACCGCATTGTTCCTGTCGGACTTGGAAATTAAGCGGAGCAAATTGCTCAATAATACGCTGCGCATTGGCATTCACGCCTTCCGCATTTATAGTGAAAGAATTGATTGAAACCAATTCTTTTAGGAATTGCACAGCGGCAGGATAACGTTGTTGCAAATGTTCATCAAGAAAGGAATTTGTTGACATGAAGTAAGTATAAATCACGAAGCGAAATATGCATCATGACTCAATCATTTCCACTACCAAATTCATCCCGATAATCCAGCGGCGTCATTTGCATATATTGTTTAAAATTGCGGCAGAATAAGGCGACCGAACTGAATCCGCATTCATCGGCAATTTCAGTAACATTTTTATCGGAATTTAATAAGGTCAATTTGGCTCGTTCCAAACGCAAATGCAAAAAATAGTTAAAGAGTGATTGCCCCGCCACGCGTTTGAAAGTGCGGGATAAATGTTCCCGGCTGACCTGCAGATTCGTGGCAACATCATCCAGAGAAACATCTTCGGTTAAATGTTCTAGTAAATATTCCTTGGCACAACTGACCAAAAATACACCACGATTTTCTTTTGGCGTTTGTTTGGAAGAAAATTGGTTTCGCTCCATATTGCGTGCAAGCTGCACTACAACGCTATTGCAAAGACCGGAAATCCGCCAGCGAAATCCCGGCAAATGCAATTCCGCTTCTTGTCGCATCTGCGATAATGTTTCCATTAACACCGCATCCATAATTTGGTTCAAATGCTGGTTCTCGGAAAAGTACTTTTCAACGAACTCAATTGCTTCACACGCCACATGTGATAATTGCGCTGGATGATTCGCGTTATCTTCTTGTTTAAAGGGCAAATATGCTGCATCGAAAGAAATCACCAACGCCAGCAAATGACCGGATTCGCGCGGGCTCACCGGTTCATAAATCTGCTCGGCGCGATAGGGAACAATCAGCGCATCGCCGGCCGAAAGCAATTGCGGTTCTTTCCCTTTGAAACGATGCCGGCAGCGCCCGCTGAGCACCAGTTCAATTTTGCGCATCTTGGCCTGCACCATTTGCGGCCGCCCTGAAATAACAAGGCCGCGTTCCACCATCGCGTAAAACGGCATTTCCAGACGTTCGATTACTTGAAAAAATTGCGCCATGAAAAGTACTTTTACAGATCAATCCTTAAAATGCGATGCGTATTTCTCGTTTGTATATTCAATTTTGCCCTTTTTAAAAACCATTGCCACATGTTCCGGCTGTTGCAGCATTTCGATGTCGTTCAGAGGATTATTGCTGAAGCAAACGATATCCGCTTCTTTCCCCACTTCCAACGAACCGATGCGATCATCCGCGCGAAACGCTTTTGCGGTTTCCAGCGTGCCGGTTGTAATCGCTTGCAACGGCGTCATTCCGCAACGCACTAATTCGGCCAATTCAAAAGCCGTGGCTTCGCCATAATTCCAATGCGGCTGAAATCCCATTCCGTGGCCGCCGAGGCATAACTTCACTCCCGCTCTGATCGCCTGACGCACACCGGCGCGATGCACTTCAACAGCCGCCTGTTTTTTGGCATACATTCCGGGATATTTTTTCAGATTTTCAATGGTGCGAGGGCTGGTGATAATTAGCGTCGGAAGATACCAAATGCCCTTCTGTGCCATTTTATCAATCGCGTCGTTATCCATAAAACAGCCGTGCAAAATAATATCCGCATTCGCCTCAATCGCGCGATTCAATCCTGGCTGCGTCATCGCGTGCACGGCCACCGGCATATTCCAAGAATGTGATTCGTCTACTAAAGCATTCAATTCCTCTTGCGTATAACAGAGAAAATGAACTCCTTCACCATCGCCCGGCCCGCCAAACGCGCCCGTCGATGCCGTCATGATAAAATCCGCGCCGCTCTGCGTCATCTCACGAACCGCACGACGAATTTCCCATGGACCATCCACTTTAAAGCCGGGATATCGTCCATTGGTGCATGTAACCATATTGCCTGCGACCAATCGGGCGCAACCCGGTAAGACATCGTCCTCAATAGCATCACGCAATTCCTGAACTGGCGCTTCCTGATGCGGCAGAGATGTTCCCATCATTGTCGTCACGCCGTATTCAAAATAGCCATTTAACGCTTTGATGTTTTTCAACGCGCCGCTGCAACTATTATTGCCATCGATTAAACCGGGCATTGCGATTAACTCCGGCGCATTGATAGTAATTATTTCGGAATTTATTGGCGGGATTTGATTACTCGGCCCAATAAATTGTATCTTTCCTTCGCTGATTAAAACGGCGGCGTTGCGTATTGGTGCAGCGCCGGTGCCGTCAATAACCAATCCAGCTTGAAGTAAATAAGTGAGTTGATTTGTCATATTTGCAATCAGATGTCCATGAAAAGTACTTTTATGCGGCGACTCAAAGAGGCTTAACTTCTATTAACCGCGCACTTGTGCCATTTAGAGGTACGGAGACGTTTTGATTACCTGCGGACAGATTTTTTTCTAAAATCTGTCCGGTCATCAAATCACAAATTTGCGAAGGAACATTTAATTGCAATTTCATTTTCAATATTCCATCACTTGCATGTTGATAATCAGAAACTAACAAAACGATATTGTTTCCCTGGCGCATTCCGCTAAGATGACACGGATTTTCCACTTCCACTGCATCACCGATTAGATCACCGTCCATAATAATATCTTCGACCGGTGTAATGGCACGAATAGCGTTGCTGTAAGCAATTAGATATTCAGCATCCCAGCTGCGCTGTGACCAGAACAAAACGCCTCTGGCACCGTTGCAATACGATTCAAGAATGGCCCACTGGAATGCGTCGCCGGGAATAGGCCCGGCATCACCAGGCGAGAGAATAGGCATTACATCGCTACGTGGAAGTCTCTTGCGACTTTCCCTTGTTTGATCAACGACCTTCATTAAATCAACCGGGTAATAGGATGAGTAATAGGATGGCTGCGCTAACTGGAGATATTCCGGATATAGCTTGTCGAAATTGAAGATTGTATACGTTTTGCCCGCTTGAAAATAATATCCACCTGTAATGAAATCGGAAGATGCACCTGCTTGTTTTAACTTTCCACGAGCAGCATTAATCGCATCAGTCCACATTTCGCTCCCTTTGCTCTCAACCCAATCATCCCAATCTTTCAGGCCGGATGCTTTAAAGTCCGCCAGGCAACGAGTACATTTTTTGGCATCTATTGGGCCAGCGGAAGGCCACTGTTCAATATCCTGAGTAGTGAATTCTGGTTTCACGCTTGCAACTTGCGTCGAATAGCGTTCCAGTTCTCCCCGATAATATTGTCCCCGGTAACTGGGACAAAGAATTTTCCCTGCGGTGCCATCCTCAAACTGGCAATATATTTCGTTACCCTCTGGATGCTGTATTTTATATTGGTGCACCATTGTATTATAAGTTGCATCTGCACCGAAGAGTTTGAATCCTTGTTGACGTGCCTCTTCTAAAGTTTTCCAAGCGGGAGCATTATGATCAGCTGGCATCCAATCAGGAGCGCTGGAGGAACCATAAAGTGAAATTGCATTCATTCCCACATGCTTAAATGTTGTTAACGCATCAGGCCAATTCAGCGTGTCTTCGATGCGCCACCAGCCAAATGTAGTTAGTAAACGTTTAGGAGCATTCACTGCAGGTACATCTGCTACTCTATAGGGAATTGATAATTCTGGACTATGCCAGTTTTCAAAGCTATAACGATAACGAAGCGTGCCGGTGGTGTCTGTTTTTTCCTCAGGCGCGCTCAAATAAATCGAAGTTAAAAGACGATTTGAATTTGGGTTCTTTTTCTTCCAACTGTAGCGTATGCCTCCGTCCGGCAAAGTACTTTTCTGAACATTTTTAAGTGGTGCATCCCAGACTAGCCCAGCCGGGACATCGAATTCGAGAGTAAGAGTTCCGGTTACAGTTTTGGAATCAGGCGTTGTAATACCAAGTGGCTGCGGAGCGGTAATGTTGGTTGGAATCACTAATTCAGGTTTATGAAAATAAGGCTGTGGCATCATCACGGAGAAACCGCTAATTGCCCCGGCTGAAACATTCGCTTCCGTCGTAGCTTCTTTGCCAAAAACATAGAGTTGGTCACTGACAACTCGATACCCTCCAGAAAACCGCAATCCCACATAGCGTCCCCGCACATTTTCTAGGTTTGCAAAACGCCAGTAATAAACTCCAGCCTGAACGTCATTGATAGGAGAATCCACGCCATTGAAAAATGTGGCATCATCCCATCGGGACCGTTCGGCAACTTTCTTATAATGAATACCATCATCGCTGACAAAAGCTTCTATCCATCCTGGAATGTTTGTGTGCGCAAAGTCCTGATAAAAGACACTGAACCGAATTCCAATTTCATTGAGTTCGCAGTTTTTTTCTAAATTCAATGCCAGGTTAGCGCGGCCCGGATAACTCCAATCTACGGAGCTCGGCTCTATCCACATTCTTTTGTCATTTCCTTGCATTAACTGCCCGTCTGTCAAAGCAAGGCTTGCATCTATATTGGGTTTCTTGACAGGCGCGGGTGCAAAAAGTACTTTTTTCCCAGCTGCTAAATTTAATCGGTTTGACGATTCGGGTAATTCGCCTGCCCAGCAGCCCATAAATTGCGATGAAAATCCGCTAGCTAAAAGCGTATACGTGGCATTTCGTAGAAATAATCGTCTCTTCATAATTTTCCTAAAAGATTTTTTAAACTAAATGGTTTTAATGAATGCAACTATTTAATCGGGATTAACATACTCTTGATCACTTTGATATAAATTTTCAAGAGCAATTCGTCGTATTCGTAAACGGGCGAGTTGTGTCTTGGTCGTAGCATCCCCGGAGCAATAAGCAAGAAGAACAGCATCCTCATGAAAATGGATCGCTGTATAGCAGAATCCTTGTTTGGGATTATCTTCTATTGCCAAGCGATGCCGCCAAGTTTTTCCTTCATCGTTGCTGATAATAGAAACGAGCGGAGTGCGATCGGTAAAACATGCAGATCTGTTCAAAGCCTTTTTTGCGGTGGAGAACTCAGATCGATCATTCCATACCGCTAGTAAATCGCCTGTTGCGGGAATGCGTTTCATCGACAACGGACTACGCGGCGAAACAAATTGTGAAGGCTCCGGTTCTGTCCAGGTGTGTCCGCTATCTGCACTAAACGATTGCCACTGACGACCACATGCTCCGCCATTTATCCATCCTGTCCGAGTCCACGACCACAAGTTTCCATTGTGAAGTTCAATAACACCTGGCTCTTGAAGTCCTTGATCGCCAGCGAATCCACGGTAATAACTAGTGCCGGATTCGTTCCATACCTGTCCGGAATCATCACTTAAAAGATAGAATATTAATCCTTCACGTCGCATACCATCCCAATGAGGATTAGGTGGGGATTGCAGGGAAGGCATTCCCAAACGATGATAGGCCACTGGAATAATGATCCTGCCATTATCTAACTGAATCATCCGGTCATTATTAACAACATGATATCCAAGAGAATCAGTTGTTGGCAAAGGCTCTGATAACGTTTCCATCTCATCATCGCTGAAACACACCCAGGGAATACAACGAACAATACCATTCCCGACCTCTTCCTTGCGCAAATACCCCATGAGAATACGTCCGTTTTGCAAGCGAATAAAAGAAACGCTCATCACATTAATAGCATTACCTCTCTCCACAAGCAGACGATCTTGGGAACTCCATGTTCGGCCACCATCACTGGAATAACGGGCAGCAATAATACTGGGAGCATGATCTCCGTGAGCGTCCGTAATGTACTTGCTATACGCAAAAAGAATGCGGCCATCCTTAAGCGTAATAAAAGCTCCTTCGCTATTACGTGCATTCTCAGTAGTAGGCTCAATTTGCAGAACTATTGTATTGTCCATGTCTTATTAAAGATTGGTAGAAAGTGCCTCAAACTCAATCACTACTGGTCGTCCAAAATCGATAAGCATTCGCTCCCGTCAAGATCGTTTTCCAAGACATCGCTTTGACGTGGCCGTCAACAAATAAAGTCCCCACTGTTTCAAGATGTCGCGCCTTAACACAATTCGTTCGATTTGACGGAGTAGCTCCACCGGGATCATTACAAACATCACTTCCTACTGCATATGATTCTACTCCCTGATTGGTGAGACTTACTGCAAAATAGGTTGCATCAACGACTTCGATCGTTCCCGAAGGATCTTCTATCGACGCGAGCAACGCTGCGACACGATCTGAAGAGCTAACCCCTCCCATATTCACTCCGCCACAAGTTCCTCCGCACATGCTATTGCTTGGCATGCGATAATTGTAACCGTACGGTTGCGTCGAATTTACTCCCCCATTCCATGTGTAGTTAGATTCACTGGGACAGTTAAAAACTTGAACGTTCTTTACATATGGTTGCAACATCCACGTCCATTGTGCACTAGACCCCGTCGCACCACTCGGAGTTTTGTAAGAATAAGCAAGCGAATAAGACACCATTCTTTCATCGTAATCCTGCGTATACTGCATCATTGCAAGGCCGATCTGCTTCAAATTACTCAAACAACTTGATCGGCGCGCATTTTCCCGCGCCCGCGCAAATACTGGAAATAGGATTGCTGCCAATATTCCAATAATAGCAATAACAACAAGAAGTTCTATCAAGGTGAATCCCTGGCTGTTCCGTTTTGTGTTATTCATTCTTCGCTCCTTAAAAATAGGTGTTGTTATTATTATACCCTGCGAACCTATTTTTCAAACTATCTGAGATTGATATTTTTTGTCTGAGATTGATATTTGGGACAGATTTACAAAAACTCAGCGATTTACCCATCAATAAATCGATAAAATCAGTTAATTCCGTTATTAATCATTCTGCCGTTTGCTCTTTGTTTCACAGAGAATCTCTTGCCATCAATCACAGTCAATAAAAATCAATCTCAGATAGTGTATTCTCCTATCGCCAAAACCATACTTATCATATTGTCTCAAAAGTACTTTTATAAGGAATTTTCCAATGGCTTATTTGATTCACGTGGGAACATTGATTGATGGAACGGGAGCCGCGCCGATAAAAGACGTGGCGATTTTAGTGCGTGATGGAGTTATTGAATATGCCGGTTCGCGCCAACATGTTCCCCCCGCGGATGATGCGACAGTAATTGACGCCGCGCAACTTACGGCGATGCCGGGATTGATCGACGGGCATAATGGTCTCGTTGGATACCGCGGCATGTTGGGAAGTGTGGAAGTGTTACGGCATTATTTGCAATATGGCGTTACCACGGCGATTTCATTTCATGGAAATCCTGAATATAACAAGCCCTGGGGAGTCTCGTTGCGCGAGGCGATTGACGCCGGACAGTTGCGCGGTTGCGCGAGGCTTGTTGTGGGAAATGTCGTCAACTGCACTAATGCGCACAATCACGGCCGCACCGCGGATGGGCCGTGGGAAGTGCGACGCGCCGTGCGCGAAATGGCGGAAGCTGGCGCGGACTTTATCAAAACCGCGGCGTCCGGCGGTTTTTGGGGAAAACATGAAGGGTTGCATCTGCCCAATTACACGCAGGAAGAATTGGACGCGCTGGTGGATGAAGCGCATTCGTGGAATATGTTAGTCGGCGCGCACGCTCACGCGCAGCCGGGATTGCAACACGCGGTAAATGCGGGTGTGGATTTGATTTATCACGGTTGTTTGATGGATCGGCCGGCGCTGGAACAAATGGCGAAGCAGGGGACTTATTTTTTGCCGACATTACGCATTACCTGTGAACGCAATTTAAATGCCTGGCCGGATATGCCGTGGCAGCGCGAGCGGATGGGACCGGCGGCTACGCCGCATCGGGAAGGATTTCGCATGGCGCTGGAATTGGGCGTGCCGATTGCGATGGGAAGCGATGGGCCGGGATCTTCGCACGAATGGAAATTTGGAGAATCAAGTACATTCGAAGTCGCAGAAATGGCGCGTTGCGGCATGACAAATTTGCAGGCAATCAGCGCGGCAACGTTGGGAACTGCGAAGGCATATCGGATTGATGATCACGTGGGAACGTTACAAAAAGGCAAAGAAGCGGATATTGTATTACGAAAAATCAATCCGTTGGATGACATGGATTCATTGCAAAATCCGCAAAATACAGCGTTGGTATTACAACGCGGCAAAGTGGAATTTGCGGTAGGAGAATGGCAAAAGTACTTTTGTACGCTGGATGAATGGCAGGGATTACGTACTAACTAAAAGTACTTTTGTAACACTATCGCCATGACTTCAATTCTTATCAGACCAGGCACAACCGAAGAAATAAATATCGCCTGCGAAATCGCGTTATTGGCGTGGCAACCCATTTATGAATATCGCCGGCAACAAATGGGTGATGTTTTATTTGACCATTTATTTTCTAATTGGCGTGAAACTAAATCACAGGAAATTCGCGGACTGTATGAAAAACATCTCGATCAACTGCTGATTCTGGAAGACGATAATCAGATCAAAGGTTTCGCCACGTTTCTCGCCGATCCCGAAAAATCGATGGGCATTATCGGCAATAACGCTGTTCATCCTGATGCGCAGGGAAAGGGATTTGGCAAAATGTTGCATTGCGCGTTATTGGATGAATTTCGCAAACGCGGTTTTCAATACGCGCAAGTTCTCACCGGATTAGACCCGGCGCATGACGCGGCGCGCGGCTCGTATTTAAAATCGGGTTTCACGCTCAGCTATTCCTATGGAATTTATCACATGGAATTGTAAAAGTCTTTTTCAACATCCATACAATTGATGCGCATTTAAATAAGCGATTTTATGGCGCTGTTCTGGCGTGATATTAGCGTCCACCATTTTGCCCCAGTTAACCAAATAATCTGCGCCCGGCGCGTCCGAACCAAATAAAACGCGGTCTTCGCCCAGATAATAAATCGCAGTTTCAATAGTATCGCTTTCACAATAGCTGCCGCTGAAATCGCTCCACACATTGGGACAATCAGCAATATGCGCGCAGCCCCATAACGGATTTCCGGCCAAATGTGCCATGACGATTTTTAATTCCGGATAGCGTTTTGCCAAACCGGCGACGTGTTGCGCGTCGGTTTCATGCGGCAATTGTCCCACGGTTTTGTGGAATGAATGCAATAATAACGGCAAGTTTAATGCGATACATTTTTCGGCCACAGGAAAAATTACCGGATCATCGGCGCGCGCCGCTACCCAAACTTTCGCCGCGGTAACACCCGCATCGTAACAGCGTTGCAATTCCTCTGCTGCGTTGGCGTGACACGGGTTGACGGTGACATACGCCTTTAGCCGCGCCGGATCGGTTTTGCAAAACGCAATAGTTTCATTATTGCCAATACGAATGTCTTCCGCTGATGGATAATGGCTACCCCACAACGGAATGACGCCGAGCCACGCCAACGGATAGCGATCCAACATTCCGCGCAGGGCATTTTGATCTGCCAGATTGCTATGTCCCCAAAGATGCACGTGCATGTCGATGACTTTTTCCATAATAGAGAACTTAGCAAAGCGGGATGCCATTCACAACATTTGTGTCGTTCCTGCTGATGAAGTCCAACGTACTGTCACCATCCTGGTGACAGGCTGGCAGCAGGATGCTGCCAGTATATTTGACTTCACCGCAGCCCTTTTGCCGCTTGTGGCATTTGGTCTCGCAATGACACTTCCTGCAACTTCTATGATAAGATGCAAAATGCTATGAAAAGTACTTTTGATGCCACCGTATTTTTCGGTGATTATCCCTTTCGCGGTTTTGCACAAAGTTCGTTAGATGATTTGAATAGCCGTTGCGAACAACATAATATCAGCGGCGGCGCGGTTTCTTCGTTCCAGCAAATCTTCTGGGAAAACAATCTGGAAGCGGCGCGGCACGATGCGGATGCAATTGCGAAGCATTCAAATCTACAACATTTCGCAGTGGTAAATCCGTCATATCCACGCCAATTGGAAGAACTGGAAAAAGTACTTTCACAGTTTCCGGTTTCGGGTTTGCGCCTTTTGCCCAATTATCATCGGTATCATTTATGGGACGAATGTGCGCGCGATTTATTTATTCTGGCGGGCGAACGAGAATTACCGGTACAAATTCATCGCGAAATTCAGGATCAGCGAATGCACTGGATGTTGCCAGTTGCGCCGCTGGCTTCTGCGGAATTGGAATGGTTGTTAGCAAATCCGCCTGAAGTAAAAGTACTTTTAAGCGGACTCACCAGCGCCGATTTACGCGGTTTGCAATCCAAGATTTTGGAATCGCCAAATGTGTGGGCTGATCTGTGCCGCGTGCGCGGGCCGGTTTTTGGAATAGAAAAAATGACGGAATTGGTAAAAGCAAAACGGCTGGTTTATGGTTCGTTATGGCCGATTCAAAATATGGCTTCCAGCCTATTGCAAATTGAGGATGCGCAAATTTCAGTAGAAGAGAAGACAGCTATTCTTCAATCTGATTTTTTTAATGCTTGATCGTGGCATCTGTCGATAATCCGCGCAACGCATCCAACAATTGCGTGGTAGTAAAAGGCTTGCTCAGAAAAGCATTGCAGGCATAATCTGCCGCCACGCGCCGGGCTAATGCCGTGTCATATTCGGACAACAACATCACCGGGATGAATTTACCGGAGCGATTCTCGCGAACGCGTTGAATAAAATCAAAACCGTCTTCGTTGTTCAATTGTAAATCTACAATCAAGGCATCAAACTTTTCTTTCCGCAACAGTGAAAGCGCTTCCTCAGAAGTATTGGCGCCTTTGGCGTCGATAGCGTTTTCATGAAGATTCGCCAAAAGAAAATTGCAAAGTTCCACATTGTCATCAAGAAGAAGTATCTGCATGATTATTCAAAGGTTGCTTCCGAAGATTTGTCAAAAGTACTTTTATCAACCTCCGCAAAAGTACTTTCATTCGCATTCAGCGGTTGCTTTTCACTCCTTGTCAACGATTTCGTGACAAAGCCAGCACGATGCAAACGCCAGGCCATACTTATTAAAAATATAATTATGACGAGTGTAAGGGAAACTATATGCCAACGTTTCGCAATGATTCCCAACGCCACAAAAAATTCTACAATTAATAAGGCAATGAATAATCCAATAAGCGCGATCAATGCTTGCTGAATGGCGCCTTTGATCCACAGCGGACATTGATCCGGCGCGGTATTGGAAAAATTACCACTCGCAGCAGGCGCAGCTTCCGCGTTCGGCGCGTCGACTTCCTGTTCTTTTTGCAGATAATCCGCAATGCGATAAAACGACGTCGCCAAATCGCCGCGCGCTTCGCCCTGCCGGACAATGGAAACTGCGAAAGCTGAAAACGCTTGCGGAGCATGGCTCATGGCATCCGCCAATCCGCTGCCCAATCGCAATTCCTGCGCCAGCCGATCATACAGCGCCACTAACTCCGCGTTTTGCGTTTGCGCGCGCAATACCTTGATCGCGCGCAAAATATCCACACCAGCTTCCGTCATGCTGCCCAGTTGGCGCGTGGCGGAAATTAGCTCGCGGGATTCGATCATGGGGGAAGAGAATTATGAATTATGAGGGATGAAGGATGAAAAAACGCAAAAGTACTTTTCATCCTTCATAATTCACCCTTCATCCTTATCTTATTTCGCTCTTTCTACATACTTACCGGTAGTCGTATCAACGCGGAGCAATTCGCCTTCGTTGATGAAAAGTGGCACGTTGATGACGGCGCCGGTTTCGAGCGTGGCGGGTTTGCTGCCGCCGGTGGCGGTGTCGCCTTTGAGGCCGGGATCGGTTTGCGCTACTTTCAATTCCATGATCTGTGGCAATTCCAGATCAAGCAAAGTGCCCTTCCATTCCACCAGCAAAACTTTCGTATTGTCCTTGAGAAATTTGACCTTATCTTCGCCAACCTGCGAAACCGGAAGAGAAATTTGTTCGTAATCTTCCATGTCCATCAAAGCCAAATCATCGCCATCGCGATAGAGATATTCCACGTTGCGGCGTTCTACATTGGCCTGTTCCATTTTTTCGCCAGAACGCCAGGTTCTTTCCAGCGTGCTGCCATTCATCATATTGCGCAAACGCGAACGCACAAAAGCGCTACCTTTACCAGGTTTCACATGTTGAAAATCAACAATCTGATAAACAACGCCTTCAAATTCAATTGTCAAACCCGTCTTAAAATCAGCGGTTGATATTGCCATTATTAAGTCTCCAAAAACATTTTTTGCACTATTAAGGTTAGCGCAACGGCACGGCATTTGCCAGTTCGCTATTTCATATTATAGGAGGCAATTCATGAAACAGAATCAAAAACAGAAGCTATTGGATTTAGCGCAAAGCACCGCCGCGCATCTGGAACAATTTGGTCAATCGCTGCAAGGCGCGTTGGAACATGCTCCTGAAAAGATAGATCAGATCCGAGAAACCATTGGGCCCGCTTTGGACAAATTCTACGAAACATTTCAGTCTGTGGAAGATAAAGCGAGCGAAACCAATAACCGCGCCGTTGAATTTGCAAACATCGCACAACGTAAACAGGAAGCTGTTAAGAAAGTCCTTTTCGAAGAGGAACAAAACGATCACGATAGTTCCAAATTCTTGTGGCTATTAATTGGTCTTGGCGCTGGCGCATTATTGGGGCTATTCCTCGCACCTTCCAGCGGGCGCCGCAGCCGTGCGCGAGTGCGGGACCAATTCAATAAAAATCGCAACAACCTGGCGCGCGCCACCACTAATCATGCTGCGGATCTCAGTAATAAAGCGAAGGGTCTGACACATAAAATCCAAAAAACCATTCAGGAAAATGGTGAGGGCGAAGCCGCAACAGATGAAATTCTGGCCGATCGAGTGCGCACAGCATTGGGGCAAAACCCAGAAACCAAAGTACCTCATCTGAATATCGAATGTTGCGATGGCGTGGTCACACTGTATGGTCCAACTGTAAGTGTGGTGCAGGAAGCGGCTCTGATTAACGCAATTCAGGATGTTCGCGGCGTTGTGGATGTTCAGTCGAAGTTACCTGTTTCCAGCGACTGATTCCGGAAGGCGGCTTAATCTTTCGCAAAACTTCACTTATTCGCGTCCGTGTAAAAGTACTTTTATGCGGACGCGTTTTTATTGATATAGGACTTACGCAAGTGAGTGTAAATTCTAATATAGTAGCAACAATATTCACGGTATGATATAAATCCTCTCACTTTCAAGTCAACTTCATGACTTGATAAATCCTTTATGGTTAGGAAGAGCATGCAATCATCTGTCACTTCGTCAAATATCGAGAATTCACCTGCTAATTCTACATCGCATATTTTATTAGCCAGTTTAATCGGGACTACGATTGAATTTTTTGATTTTTATATTTACGCCACTGCCGCTGTTTTAGTTTTTCCTACATTGTTTTTCCCAAAGAGTAGCCACGGTTCTGCAATCCTGGAATCACTGGCAACTTTTGCGTTGGCATTTTTTGCGAGACCCATTGGTTCCGCACTGTTCGGTCATTTTGGTGATCGTATTGGCCGCAAAGCGACATTGGTGGCGGCGCTTTTGACGATGGGAATTTCCACAGTAGTGATTGGTATTCTGCCAACCTATGCAACCATCGGGATTGTCGCGCCAGGATTACTGGCGTTATGCAGATTAGGCCAGGGATTAGGACTTGGCGGAGAATGGGGCGGCGCGGTTTTGTTGGCAACAGAAAATGCACCAGAGGGAAAACGCGCGTGGTTTGGCATGTTTCCTCAACTCGGCGCGCCAATTGGATTTTTGTTTGCGGCGCTTGTCTTTTTATTATTGACGCATTTTTTGAGCGACGCCCAATTTTTGGCGTTCGGTTGGCGAATCCCCTTTCTTTGTAGCGCCGTGCTGATCGCAATCGGTTTGTGGGTGCGCCTCAGAATCACCGAAACACCCGAATTTCAACGCGTGCTGGAGCGCGACGAACGTGAACGTGTGCCGATGGTGACAATCTTCAAAAAACATCCATTGGCGGTGTTATCGGGAACCTTCGCCATGCTCGCGACATTCGTTTTATTCTATTTGATGACGGTGTTTTCATTGAGTTGGGGAACAACGAAGTTGGGTTATACGCGCGAACAATTTCTCTTACTGCAAATGGTCAGTGTGTTGTTTTTTGGCGCTTTCATTCCCATTGGAGCCATCTATGCGGGGCGTATCGGAACGCGAGGCATGATGATAATAGCAACGGGATTAATCATGCTTTTCGGGCTGGCTTTTGCTCCGCTGCTCGCTTCGGGAAGCCCGTGGAGAGTATTTGCATTCCTCAGCATTGGAATGATTTTAACAGGGCTCACTTATGGGCCTTGCGGAACTCTGCTGGCGGAAATGTTTCCCGCGAAAGTGCGCTATACGGGCGCATCGTTATCCTTTAATTTAGCAGGAATTTTCGGCGCATCGTTAGCGCCCTATATCGCCATGAAACTGGCAGGCACTTACGGCCTGGCCGCCGTCGGCGGATACATGTGCATCGCGGCGATTATCACGTTGGGAGCTTTGCTGACAGTGCAGGTAGAAACGGAACCGGTGGCCTTGGTTTTGAGTTCTGAGTAAAAGTACTTTTACGGCAAGATGCTTCGACTTCGCTCAGCATGACAAATTACCACGAACCGGGAACTCTGAACCTCAGAACCCGGATTTCACACCAATCTCAACACAATTTTTTGGCTGTAATCATCTAATGCAGCAATGGAAGGAATTTCAAAACGGCAGTTATCTACATCCAATAACAACAGGTGATCGTCATTCAACCGCTGAGCATTCTCTTGCAGGTTTTGGGTAATGAATTGACGCTGCCCCCGATCCGTTTCCACGTCCCAATAGGTGACACCAAATTCCTCGCGCACATTATTGATGCGCAATATAATCGCAGTGAGATAGTTCCGGCGTAATTCTGCTTGCACCGCTTTTAACGAAGCTGGTGAAAGTACTTTTGGATCGGTCAATAACACGATTTCTTCGCCATTACCGTCAAGTAACGCCAAATATCGCCCCGGCTGCGATAGTGGCGCCGACCATGTTGGTTTTACGGTGATATAAGATTTTTCATTCGGAATCGTCAAACGCAAATGTGTGGGAGGATAATAAAAGAGATAGAGTTCGGTTACGTTCATGGCTGTGATCAGGGGAGGAAGAAAAGTACTTTTGCTGCTATTTAACTTTGGAATATAAAATTTTCTGCTTCGATAATTTCGTTGATTTCACTTTGGGTTTTGACCAGGTTATAAAAAATACCTTGCCTGTCCATCAGCTCGGCGTGCGTTCCGGTTTCTACAATCTGGCCTTTGTCGAGTACAATTAAGCGAGTAGCATGGCGTAATGTTGCCAGGCGATGCGCGATGGCAAAAGTGGTGCGCCCCTTGATGAGACGTCCGATAGCTTCCTGCATCTGTTTTTCGGTTTCCACATCAACGGCAGAAGTCGCTTCATCGAGAATCAGGATGCGCGGATTATGCAAAATGGCGCGTGCGATGGAAATGCGTTGGCGTTCGCCGCCGGATAATTGAGCGCCACGCTCGCCTACCAAAGTGTCATAGCCATCAGGTTTATCCAGGATGAATTGGTGCGCGTTGGCATCTTTAGCAGCGGCGATGATGTCTTCAAAAGCGGCGTCCGGCTTGCCATAAGAAATATTTTCTGCGATGGTGCCATTGAAAAGAAAAGGCTCTTGCAACACCAGCCCCACTTGCCGCCTTAATTCTTGCAAGGGAATATCGCGATAATCCATACCATCGATTTTAATGACGCCCGCGTCCGGTTCGTGAAAACGGCATAGCAAACTGATCGTAGTGGATTTGCCGGCACCTGATTTTCCCACCAAACCGATCATTTCTCCGGGCCGTGCGGTGATGTTGATGTTTTCGAGCACAGGATTGGATTTGTCATAACCAAAACGTACATTTTCCAGAGTAACATCGCCATTAATTTCCACTGCCGTTTCCTGCGTTTCGCCGTATAATTCCGGCTCGGAATCGATGACTTCAAAAACCCGCTCAGCGCCAGCCATGGCGCGTGAGAACCAGTTATTTACGGTGGCAAACCACTGAATGGGGCCATACAGCAATCCCAGGTAAGCCTGAATCTGCCAGAAATCACCCAAAGAAATCTGTTTGACGTACACCATATATCCGCCAATCGTCCAATTGATCAGTGAACCCAGGCCAATAAAAAATGACATCACACCGAAAATTTTCAGCCAGTAAGTATCTATTTTGACGCCTGAATCGCGTAACTCGTGATTGCTCTTGAGAAAACGATTGTGTTCAAAATCTTCTTGGGCGAATGCTTTCACCACTTTTATACCCGATAGCGTTTCATTGAGATTAGTGTGAAAGCGCGCCCATTTTTGGCTGAGCCGATGCGAAAGAACATCGATGCGTTTCCATGAAAAACCACTGAGAATAGCGATCACGGGAATGGGCGCTAAGATGCATAACGCCAGCGGCACATTAATCGAAAAAATTAAAAGCGCGATGCCGATCAGAAGCAGCGTGTTGGAAAGTAAGAAAGGCACGCACTGCGTCAGGAATTGCCACACCAGATCGGTATCTTGCGTAACACGGCTGGTGATTGCGCCAATAGGTTTCTTGTCAAAATAACTGATCTGCAACCACTCGATAGCGCGAAAAATATCGGTGCGTAGATCAGCCGAAAGATGCGCACCCAAATATGCTGTCAACGTTCCCGAAAGTACTTGTAATCCGATATTAATTGCCAGCGCTCCCAACCAAAAGGCCATCAGCAGCCACAGCATGGACAGATTTCGATGCGGTGTAAGAACATGATCAATTAACATTCCTTGAATCCGCGGCGGCGCCAGATTGACAATGGTCGTCAATATAGCCAGCAATGCCAGCGCCACGGCGCGCCATTTATAGGGAGATAAATAGTTGGCTACGCGCCACAGCGTTTTTGTGCGGTTGATGCAGTTGGGACAGATGCCATTCTTTTCAGGCAATAGCCTATTGCACTTTTGGCAATGGGTGCGTTCTTTTTTTAAATTAATGGAAAGCGTTTCGCCTTTGGCTAATTGTTCGATGCCGCGCGCCGCTTCGGAAAACATCCCCGCGACTTGTAATGAATAGGTCACCACCGGCAATAGCTCATTCGAGGTGGTCGTAATTTCCAAACGTCCGCCACCAATTAACGGTTCGTTGCGGGCAGCTTTTATTTCCTGCAGAGGAATGCGGAAAGAAACGACGTCGTTGTTTTCTCTCACACGCACTTCCGCTGCCGTAACTTCTAATGTCTGCCTGCCATATCGTCCGTCTTCGTCGTAATCGGCGTCAAGCGAAATAAAAATTTCTGGAGGAATTGGCTCTTCCATAGTTTCTGTTTTATACATAAATCCCCTATTTTTTTGCCCGCAAGCCTCCATACTTTTTTGGGAAAAGTACTTTTCAGAGTGGTGGACTGACTGGGTTTTAACCGGCGTAAGAATGCCACAAACAAGCTAGATTAAAAATACGCCCCATGTTTGTGGCTTGAAAAAAGGGTGAGGGAAAAGAGATTTACGTATCCAGCGAAGAACATAAGAAATAACTTATCGTTCGACGGCAATAGCGTCAACACAAAAGTAGTTAATATTTTATAATGCTATTTTAAGATTTTTAAGTTATGTCTGAAGTAGCGATATAAGCATTTTCCGTCACCGCCATCAAAAGTACTTTTGACGCTTCGCCCAAAACTCGGTACAATTTACAGATACATCTAAAATCAACGGGAACTATTGTGACAGAAGAAACAGCAGTGCTGACTAACCATACGAACGGTGCAAAACGGAACAAGGTTCACATGCCGAAAGTTCCACATCCGCCTTTGGAACTTCCTTTGGATTACAACGCGATTTGTAATATCCTGCCGCATCGGTATCCCTTTTTGCTGGTGGATCGAATTACGGAATTGGAGCCGGGCAACCGTTGCGTGGGCATCAAAAGCGTCACCGCCAACGAAGAATTTTTTCAGGGACATTTCCCCGGCCAGCCGGTGATGCCAGGCGTTTTAATCCTCGAATCAATGGCGCAAGTCGCTGGATTGCTGACATTGGTTTCACGCAATACTCCCGGCGCGCTGAGTTATTTTGCTGCCATTGAACGCGCCCGTTTCCGCCGGCCGGTGCAACCGGGCGATCAATTGGTGACCGAAGCACAATTACTAGTTTTGCGCGGCGCTTTGTGCAAAGTGAATGTAGTTTGCCGCGTTGACGACGAGGTGGCAGTGGAAGCCGATTACACCTTCATGACTGCCGAAGATGAATCCGCAGCAGCTATCGCTCGCAGAGCTGCGCAGGAAAAAGCCCTTCGTGATAAAGAACGTATCACCGCACCGCGCGAAAATCTCACAGAAACTTTTATTCATCCTTCAGCCTTGGTGGATTCCAAATGCAAGCTGGAACATCCAGTATGGATCGGGCCATATTGCGTGATCGAGGACAGCACCGAAGTGGGCGCGGGAACGATCTTAGAATCTCACGTCACCATTAAAAAAGGAACTTCCATCGGGCGCAATTGCCGCATCATGAGCAATTCCATTTTGGGGCATGAGCCGCAGGATAAGAAATTCCATGGCGAAGAAAGTTACGTTCGCATCGGCGATAATAATGTGTTGCGTGAAATGGTCTCCATTCACCGCGCCACCGGCGAGGGCGAAGCCACCGAAATCGGCGACAATAATATGTTGATGGCGTATGTGCACGTCGGCCACAATTGCAAAATCGGCAACGATAATTTAATTTCCAATTCCACCGGAATCTCCGGCCATGTCACTATCGAAGACGGCACCGTGATCGGCGGTTTTGTGGGTATTCACCAATTCGTGCACATCGGCCGCATGGCGATGGTGGGCGGACTTTCCAAAGTAGTTCAGGACGTGCCGCCATTTTGCATGTGCGATGGCCGCCCGGCCAAAATTCACGGTTTGAACATGCGCGGCTTGCGGCGCAATAATATCAGCTCCGAACATCGCATCGAAATCAACAACGCCTTCAAACTGTTATATCGTTCCGGCCTCAACACCACGCAAGCCATCGAACAAATCCGCGCGACAATTCCTCCCAGCCCAGCGTTGGACGAATTGTTGGTATTCATCGAACGCGCCCGCGAAGGCCGCCTCGGACGGCAAGACGATGCGCCGCATCTTTGAGAATTATGAATTACGAATCGTTCCAAATTCATAATTCATAATTCGTAATTCACATGAAAATCTTCCTTAGCGCGGGTGATGTTTCCGGTGATATTCATAGCGCCGAAGTTGCTAAACGTATTCGCGCTTTGCATCCTAACTGGCAGATTGACGCTGTGGGTGGAAAACATTTAAGCGATGCCGGCGCCAACATAATCGGCGATAGCAGCGGTTTTGGCGTGATCGGTTTCGCTTCGGCGCTCGCGCTTCTGCCAAAAGTACTTTTATTACAACGCCGCATTTTCCGGTATCTTCAAACGGATCGTCCGGATGCGGCAATTCTATGCGATTGGGGAGCTTTTAATACGCGGCTTTTCTCGCGATTAAACAAACATCGCATTCCCATTCTCTATTATTTTCCGCCGCGTTCCTGGCAAAAAACCGGCAACGGCGGCATTGGTATTGCGCCCTTTGTGGATCGCGTGGCGACGCCGTTTGAGTGGTCGGCGAAACGGTTACGCGAAGCTGGCTGCAACGCGGAATGGGTGGGACATCCGTTATTGGAAACAGTCCAACGCAACAGAGAATCATTGGGGAATGCGCGTGATGAAAATCTCATCGCGCTTTTGCCCGGTTCGCGCAAAATGGAATGGAAATGGATCGCGCCTAAAATCGCTGACGCGGCGCGCATCATCAAACAGCAAAAACCGGATGTACGATTTGTGGCGGTGGTTCCCAAAGGCGCTTCAAAGCATGTACAAAAGTACTTTTCCGGCATCTGTGAAATAAGCGAAGGCAACGCCGCAAAAGTACTTTTGCAATGCCAGGCAGCCATCGTCAAAAGCGGCACCGTCACATTGGAAGCCGCCGTTTGCGACACGCCGCAAGTGGTGGTTTACGAAGTACCGCCGCTACTCAGCGCACAATGGGTGATCACAGGTTTGGGTAAAAAAATTCCTTTTATCGCCATGCCCAATATCATCGCGGGGCGCGAAATTATTCCTGAGCTCATCAGCCTGCGCTGCCGCGGCCCATTGATCGCGGAAAAAGTACTTTCATTGCTGGAGGATGAAAATCAGCGCGCTCAAATGAAAAAAGATTACGCCGAAGTGCGCCGCGCATTGGGAAGTGAATTACCATTCTCCGCGACGGAACGAACGGTGCAAATGTTGGAAGAAATGCTAAAAGTACTTTTGTAGGGGCATGATACGCCATGCCCCTACACTTTGTAAACTACTTCCATTAAATAAATATGAACGATTCTTATCTAAAGCGGCTGTTGCCGTTTCTAAAACCGCATCGGGTCAAGTTTACCGCTGCCATCATTTGCATGGTTTTGTCAGGGATGCTTTCCGGCGTCTTTTTGTATCTCTTCAAACAAGTTCTGACGCCAATTCTCGCACCTAATGATCCTGATCGAATGCCCAAACTGATATTCTTCATGAGTATTGTTCTGGTTTGGGCCATAGCGCGCGGACTGATTGATTTTTGGCGGCAATATCTGGTGGAAGAAATTTGGCAACGCGTGCTGGCGGATTTGCGGGAGAAGTTGTTCTCGCATTTCATGCAACTCTCAATGGGGTTTTTTGAAAAGCAGCGCACTGGCGAATTAATGAGCCGCCTCACCAACGATCTTGGCGCGTTGCAAAGCATCATGATAAACGCCATTGTCGCCATGGTTCGTTCACCGATGGCAGTTTTGGCCAACTTGGGTTTCATGTTTTATCTCAACTGGAAACTGTCGTTGTGGATCATTGTCGTTCTTCCTCCCATCGCCTTTTTGACACAAAGAGCTGGCAAACGCATTCGGCGTGCCGTGACCGAAATGCAATTTCAACTGGGTGAATTGACGGATCTGTTCCAGGAAAAATTGTCGGCAATGCACCTGATTCAAACTTTCGGAACGCAACGGCATGAGATGCAGCTGTTTGATAAAGAAAACAATGAAGCATACGTTCGTTCTTTAAAACCAGTACGCATTAAATCTTCACTAGGGCCGGCCATCGATTTTGTGTCCTACATCGGCGTGATGCTAGTGCTCTTTATGGGTGTCTATTCCGGCGCCAAACCGGCGGATTTGTTGGTGTTTCTGCTGGCGATGCACACCGCCGCAATGGGATTGAAAGATGTGGCGAACATTAATAACTTCCTCAAAAGCGGCGACGCGGCGGCGGCGCGTGTCTTTGAAATGCTGGATACAAAATCCGATATTGTGGATACCCCCAATGCGATAGATTTGCGTAAAAACACTGTAATCGGCCGCGTGACTTTCGATAATGTGAACTTTGCGTATAACACCGGTCCGCAAGTGCTGCATGATATTTCCTTTGAAATCGCGCCCGGCGAAGTGGTGGCGTTGGCAGGATTGAGCGGTTCCGGAAAAAGCACCATCGCCGCGCTGGTGCCG
>Ga0164242_10001619_pt1 | contig 26661 bp, 18 predicted proteins | sample OricomgcompostMG_FD_108783 | JGI IMG/M metagenome (GOLD analysis project Ga0164242, IMG submission 108783) | Miracle-Growth compost microbial communities from Emeryville, California, USA - Original compost - Miracle growth compost (MG) ...
ACACCGACGCAGTCGAGAACATCGACGTCATGTGGGTCCCAAGAAACTCGGTCCCCCGCTTCATCCCCGTCGATACGATCTTCCCACCCATCCTGGCTGTCCTGGAGGAGCAGACGTGACGCAACAGAACGCGGAGGAGCAGCCGGGCATCGCCGCGGCCATCGTCGTCAGCGAGGGGCGCGTGCTCATGGTGCGGCGCCGGGTCAGCGAGGGACAGCTCTCGTGGCAATTCCCGGCCGGTGAGGTCGAGCTCGGCGAGGCGCGTGAAGACGCCGCCGTACGGGAGACCCGGGAGGAGACCGGCCTGGACGTGGCCGCCATAAAGCTGCTCGGCGAGCGGGTCCATCCGAAGACTGGCCGGCTGATGTCCTACACGGCCTGCGAGGTGATGGGCGGCACCGCTCACGTAGCCGACACCGACGAGTTGGCCGAACTCGCTTGGGTCGCCCATGACGAGATCCCGCATTACGTGCCGTACGGGTTGTTCGAGCCTGTGCAGGAATACCTCGACGCAACCCTGTCTGCCTGAGCACTCCCCTCTCAAGGTGGCGGTCTCGTGATCTCGAATGAGTGTGCTGTCGTCGTCGGGGCGGAGTGGCGGCACTGACCGCCGTCGTCTCTCTCCGCAGGGACGCGTCCGGTCTCGGTCACCACGTGACGGGGAACCTGGAAATGCAGCTCCGTACGCCGAGGGACGTGGAGCGGGCGCAGGATCTGTTGCCGGGTGAGTTACCCGCGGCGTGATCTCTTGTCGGCCCTTGGCCGGGCGTGTTTGGCGGCTGGTCCGTGGCCGTCGGGAGATGCCTATCGACGTATGGGCAGGGAGTGCCGGTGGATGATCAATGACGAGCGACTACCCGCGATCCCGCTCTATGTAGTCCCGCCCTGCCGTGCCAGTGAGCAGCGTGCCTGACCCCGAGATCGGCCGCTATCAGGGGCGGTTCACAGCGTCTACGACCAGTCGCACGGCCTGGATCAGTAGCGCTTGGATACGACACCGCTAACCGCCATCGGCCGGCCCAGGAGGCGGGCCGGCCTTTCCTTCTGGCATCGTCCCGGTGACGCGCCCATGGGCTACTCGTCGGCTGCGTCATCTCCCTGTTCCTCGGGCGGCGCCGACCGCCGGTACTGAGGGTGGTCGAGGTCGAGCTGTTTGGCTGCGTGCAAGGGGACGGGGTAGCGGGAGCGGTCGGACCAAGCGATGGTCTGGTGACACAAGCGCGCGGTCGCCCGTGCGAGCATCGTCCGGTCGACCCCATCGGCTACACCGACGGGGTAGATCTCGGTCGCTGTGACGGCCCACCACGGAGCCTTAAGCTCATTCGTTTCCCGCTCCCCCTCCTCCCCGCCCTTGCCCGGGTCGGCATCCCAGCGAGTGATGGACTTGCCCAGGTCTCCGCCCTTGGCTTGATAGTTGCGCGGGATGTTGAACAGGATCCAGAAGGGATTCCCGAAGTCCACCTCGGCACGGTGTAGTTTGGCCGATGTGAACAGGATGGATTCCTTTTCGGTGTCCGGATCGCTCTCGCGAGGGACGGGAACGTATTGGGGCACCTCGTCCGCCGCGACGTTCATCCGGATGACCGCGCTCGGCTTCCTGCGCGGTGCGTTCCTGCCTTTGCCGTACCCCGGCAGCCAGGTGCGCGGATCGGTGATGTCCTCTTCCTGATAGCTCTGATTCTCGTTGTGGAGGCCCGTCCACATCCGTCGGCAGGCGTGCCCGTCGACCATGACGACATAGCCCATGCCGGGTTCCAGCTCGTCGCGGACGAGGCTGGAGAGGGCATCTTCGACGTGTGCTGCTGCTTCCGCCCAGCGTTCCTTGTCCGTCTCGCCTTTGCCGTCGACGTGGAGTGCGTAGTCACTGGCGTGGAAGGCGGCGATTGCCTCCCGGTAGGGCACCCAGGCCCCGATTTGCGGCGTCCACGCTCGCATCGTCCAGGCGTCGCCCTCCTCCTCCGGCGGGAACAGGGCGGTGGCAACGATGATGCGTTTGGTGTGCTTGCCGTCGGCGGTCTTGGCTTGCCGGCGGGCGTGGATCCCGCAGTAGACGAGTTTCCCCGCCTCGCGTCCCTTCCGGTCCTTTGCGATGGCCCGCGCGAGGCGCTGGTCGATGATCCCAAGTGAGCGGTACAGGTCGAGGAGCGCCATGTAAGCGGCGTGGTCTTTCCCCGGCTTCGGAGGACTGATTTCCGTTGCGGGGTTTCCGAAGGATCCCGGTTTCATTCCCGTGGTGAACTGACAGACGAAGCCCTTCTTGGCCAGGACGCGGCGGACTTGGAATTTCCCGTCATAGCGCTCCTTGCGCAGCAGGAAGGCGTTTCGCTTCTCTCCGTCCTTCTTCTTCAGGGCCGGGATCTCGGTCTCGCACCAGGCGCCGACCATTACCTGCGACTCGCTGTCGGCGAAGTCGTCTTCGAGGGATTTGAACTCCACGGTCCGGTTGATGGCGTCGCCGTGTGACAGGAAGCGCTCGGCCTGGCGGAACACCACGCTGATGCCGGGAGCGAGGAAGACCTCCTCGCCCGGCGAGGGATCGCCGATGGGCGGGCCGTCCGGGAAGGCCAGGGATAGCGCGTTGATCATGCGAAGGCGGGTGTTCCAGCGGTACCACAGGCATACGATCCGCAGGTGCTCGAAACCCTGTGCCTTCACGGAAGCCGTGATCTCTTCGGGCGGGGGAAAGCCAATGCTGTGGAGGAGTTCGCCGGCCTCGATACGGCTTGCACGCTCCTGCGGGGCCATCTTCTGTTTGTCCGTGGGGCGCGGCTCGAAGGTCATCGGTTCCACCGTGAAGTCGACCCAGGTGGCCTTCTCGCCCAGCACTTTGGAGACGTGTTCGGCCAGGAGCCGCAGGTGGAGGGTGCCAGGTCCCGTGCCGACAGCGAAGTTGTCGTTCTGCGGCATGAGCGGGCGGATGACGCCGGCGTCAGGGGTGATGAACGAGGGGAATTCCCCCTTCTCGGCGGCCCTTTCCAGCAGGTCCCGCTCTTCGGTGACGCGTGCCTGCAGGGCTTGCAGGACGCTGATGTCCATCTCGTCGCGTGCGAGCAGTTCCAGGGCGCGCTGGTTGACGGCGCGGACGTTGCCGTTGCGTACTAGCTCGGTGTGCAGGATGGGAAGGCCGTCGCTGCCCTGGTAGATGTGCGTGGACTTCGCGTAGACCATGTTGCTGTGGACGCGGGTGACATGTGCGTCCAGGAAGATGACCGGGTGAATGACGTTGGGCTCGGTCTTCATGACCACCGAGAGCCGGGACATCGCGTACTGGGCCTTGGTGGCCTCGTTGACCTCGGTTGCGTCGTCACGGAGGTTGTACTTGCGTCCGAAAGGGTGATCCCAGGCGATGAGGCCGCCCCGGCTGTCGGGAAGGTAGGTGACTTCCCTTTTGTTTGGGTTGGCTTTCCAGCCGATCGTGCGATTCTTGTAGACCTGTTCGCCGTTGGCGTCGAGCTTGGGGGAGCCGTCCTTCTCCTTCGCAGCGACCTTCTCAGTGATCGGGACGAGGTCGTAGATGGTGAACTTCTCCTGGGCGAGCTTCTTGGAGATCACCCAGGGCACGGCCACGTACATCCAGTCGGGACACTTCGGCTGCCTGCCGGACACCGGCTTGAGGAAGCGCGTCATCTCGAACTCCTGCTCGGGCGTGTTCGCGATGGCTTCGGCCACCGGCGGTACGTCGAGGAGGACGGCCTGGTCGGTGTTCAGCCCCTTGCTGTAGCCGACGACGCACCGGAAGACGTGGCGCAGGGTCTCGTCGTCGATCTTCTCCAGTGACACCAGGAAGTTGAGGTACCGGTCGAGGTGGACGTACCCGCCGGTCTTGAACTTCAGGTAGGTCAGGGCGGTTGAATACGGCAGATTCTTCTTCTCGTCCGGATGCTGCTGGCTCTTCTGCTCGTCGTCTCCGCCGCCTTTCAGCTTCTCCCATTCATCCCGCACGCTGCGCGGGAAGAGCCGTACGTACACCTTCTGGCCCTGGACGAGTTCGGGGGTGCAGCGCAGGGTGAGGGTGCTCGGGAGAGTGGTGGTGTCGCTCAATGCTGTGATCTCTTTCGGGAAAAAGCGCTGGGCTATGCGGAGAGGGCGAGGTCGACGCCGGCGTAGGACAGGAAGGCGTTGACCGCCTCCCCGTACAGTTCGGCCATCTGCTGGAGTTCTTCCGGCAGCCACCGGGAGGCCATGCGTTCGATGATGCTGGCCAGGTCAGAGCTCCAGGTCTCGTCGTGGAAGGCGTAGTCCACGAAGTGCAGTTCCATGTTGGTACCGCCGCGTCGTGCTCGGCCAGCGAGCTGGATGAGAGACACCAGCATTCCGGCGACCATCTGTTCCTGGAGGACGAGGTCCATGGTCGACAGCTGCGGGGAGGAGCGCAGAATGGTGGCCAGTTGATCGCGTGCTGCGGTGCGAGCCTTCTGCAGCGCCTCGACGGGATCCGGCGCACCGGACGCGGGCAGCGAGTTGATGCCTGCGGCGTTGACACTGCCGTACATCCAGGTGGGGTCGTCGATGATCAGCGGGGGCCTCACGCACAGGTAGATGGAGTGGATGGCTGAGCGGAGATTGACGACGATGTTGAGTCCTCTGGCGATGTTAGCCAGTGGGGCGATCAGGATGTCGCCGAATTGGGGGAATTCCTCGACCTCTTCGACGGTGATGCGGCGGACCAGTGACGGGTCGGGGAGGTAGCGGACGTTGCTGAGGCGGTCTTCTTCCCGGACGAGGACGCACACGCGGTGGGACAGCCCTTTCGCCTTGGCGATGCCGGTGGCGATGTGGCCGCACTGTTCGTAGCTGTTGGCGGTGAGGATCACGCGGGCGCGGGTGCGGGTCGATTCCGATTTGGCCAGGCGCGTGAGTTTCCTCGACAGCTTTGTCTCGTACAGGCGTTCACCGATTTCGCGCAGGGCTTCGGGCTTGTCGGAGGGGAACTGGCCGGCGATCGGGATGCGCTCTCCGGCCTTTCGGTGGCCGTTGCCGTAGGTGACGGCCGAGGACTCGACCAGGATGGATTCTTCCTGGGCGTCGGTCATCCACCACATCACGGGGGCGTGGACGTGTTCCTTGACCGCCTGGGGGAAGTAGGCCGTGGCGGAGAGCCCGAAGATGGGCCGCTCCACGCCGGCGGTGATCAGTGAGACGAGTCCGCCGAGTTCCGACACGTAGGTGTGCGGGTCGCCGGCCATGTGCTGCGTGGAGAGCTTGGCGTCCTTCTCCGGGTTCTTCATGCCGGTGACCCGGTAGCCGTTGATCGGCCTGCCGATTGTTCCGTGCGGAAGTACGTCGGCGATGCCGCCGGAGCGCATCGAGTCGATGATGCGGTTGGCGCTGAGCAGCCCGGAGTGACGCAGGGACTGGGCGGTGTCGCGCAGAACGGCGAGCGACACGTCCAGTTCGCTCATCAGCGTGCGGATGAGGAGGTGGTCGATGGCCCGGTTGCGTGTGCGGCCGTCGCTGATCATCGGGGCGAGGGCCTCGTGGAGCCTGAGTTTGAGCGCGTCGCGCTGGTTGATGCCGCGCGGCGACACGACGGCCCCGAGGACGCTGCTCACTCGTTCCCACTCGGGGTCCAAGAGCATGGGTGTAGGAGCCGTCTCGTCGTCTTCGCCGAGGTCGGGTGCCGGTACCAGGGCGTTGAGCCGGTGGATGGCCTCGGCGGGAAGCGGCTGGCCGTCGCTGACCTGGTATTCGGGGAACAGGAGGCTGATGAGCTCGCGGTCCTTGGAGCGTGGCAGGCGCCAGCCCTCGTAGTCGTATTCGTGCCTCAGCCGCGGGACTCGGGCGTCGTCGTGGTGGTTGAGGCGGAATGCCTTGGTGCACAGTCCGGTCAGCAGGGACTCGGCCATGAGCCGGACGTGGCTGACCGGTTCGATGAGTTGGTCCTCGAAGCGCAGAGGAAGGTGCTTGGCCGCGGTGTCCAGGACCTGCGGTTCTGCGGTCCACGGGCGTCGGGAGTGCAGATCGACGGTGGTGGCGCAGCGGTCGACGGCGACGGCCTGGAAGGCGTCGATCTCGTCGATGATGACGAAATCGCTGGCGCGGAGCACGAACTCGCGGACGGTGACGGACCGGACCGGGCGGCCGTCGATCTGGATGCCCACCCGCATGGTGCCCTGGATGAAGTTGTGGTGGTTGGTGACGATCACGGTGGCGTCAGCGGCCTGGTAAGCGGGGGTGAACTTGCCGCAGGTCGGGATCCAGGGGCAGGCCAGCATCTCTCCACCGCCGCGCAGGCTCAGGCAGTTCTCCTTGCCGGGGCGGTAGATGCCGGCGGAGTCGAGCCAGTGCTGCTGTGCGCATCCATAGGCGAGGTGGTCGACGTCACGGCGGCCTCGCTTGCCCCATTCCCCGGGGGCGTCGGGGTCCTCCTTGACCAGGGATGCGTGCTTGAGGGCCCGCTCGTGCCGTGAAGACGGCGACATCAGCGGAGCGCACGTCGCCAGGTGCTCGGTCTTGCCCGCCTCGTGCAGGATCTCGAGGTCGCGGCTGATGTCCCAGACGGAGGCGAGCGTGGCCTTCACATCAGGGACGAGGAGGGTGATGCGGTAGCCGTTGAGCGCGGCCCACGAGCCCAGGAGACGGACCAGCACGGACTTACCGGTTCCGGTGGGCGCGTGGAAGATCTGGGTGCTGCCGGCCAGGAGCTCCAGCACGTTGACGGTGTCGGTGTCACGGGCCTTGACGCGGTCGAGCAGGCCCGTCAGCACCTTGTGCAACCAGGGGCCAGCCTCTGTGTCCTCGTACTGGGTGTCCAGGAGCTGTGCGATGTCCTTGAGATCTTGGACGTAGACCGGGACCGTGCCGGCGTTGGGCCGGGTGGTGAGGGCGGGCAGCGTGTCGTGGCCGAGGGGCTGGGTGAATGCGGGAAAGCGGGGGATGGTCACGCGCCCGTGGACGATCTCGTTGCCCTCGGTGCGTTCACTCGTCTCGTACGTCTGGCCCGGCGCTGCGAAGTCGTGGGGCTTGCGCCGGCTGCTCGGCCGCCGGTAGGGCGCGAGAAGGCTCTTCGTGTAGCCGAGGTAGTCCCCTCCCAGCAGGGGGTAGGCCGCGGTGGCGGTGAGAGGATCACCGGCCAGGGTGAACAGCTGGAGGGTGGTCTGCTCGTCCTCTTCGTCAGCGGTGTCCATGGCGCCCAGGAGGATCCGTGCGGCGGAGGCGAACCGCTTCTCGTCGGCGAGGTCGGGGTTGCTGAGCTTCATCACCTCGGCCACGAGCAGTCGTTCCTCACTGCCCAGCTCATTCCATCTTTCCCATGCCTGCGGTTTGCAGCTGGCGAAGAACGCCGCGTGGCGGAAGGAGGCCAGCGGCTTGCCGTCATCGTCCTGCTGCGGGAAGTAGTGTGCGGCCAGGGCAAGCGCGGCGCGGACGAAGGCGTCCCTGACGGTCATCTGGCTCATGCCCACACCACCCCGGCGCTCTGGCAGACCATCTTGGCGAAGTCGGTCATGGTCGCGGCTTTCATTCCGTACTTGTGGCAGGTCACGGTCAGCAGGGGGATCTGGTCGGCCCGGTGGTCGGGAACGACGAGCCATTCGGCGCCGCCCTTGTCGCCCTCGTTGCGGTGCAGGCTCTCGGCCAGGACACGGCCGTGGGTGTAGTCCTTCACGTCCACGGTGAAGACGTGCGTTCTCCCGTCAGGGCCCTTGACCTCGATGCGATGGTCGTAGGCATCGCTCATCGGCCAGAGCCTGACGGCCTCGTCCACATCTGCCAGCGCGGTGGCCAGCCGCTCCCGCAGAACGGTGTGCAAACGCAGCTCGTGCAGGCCGGGCACGCAGGTGTAGCGCCACACGCCTCGTTTGAGGGCCAGATGCCCCTCAACCGGCTTCGCCTCCGGCACGGCACCGCTGGTGCCCAGCGCGAGAGCTGCCTCGTGGGGAGCCGGGGTGTCGGGGCTGTCCGGATGCAGCTGCGGCGCGTCTCCGGACGTGGGGCGGAACATGAAGCTGGCGCCGGTATCGGCGTGGCGGCCGTAGAGGCAGGCGACGCGGTAGTACTCACGGCCCGCGCTCATCCGCTTGCTGATCTTCATGGGCCACTTGCACACCGTGCAGGGGAACCACCAGGTGCGGTAGACGGCGTGGTAGGGGATCGGCTCGTAGAAGCCGATCGCGTTGAGGGGCAGGCCGCGCTTGTTCAGCTCCGCGGTCGTGCCGGCCGGGCATTCCACCAGCGTGGTGCGGTCCTTGACGTACTGGGCGTCACCGCGACCTTTGAGGATCTCGTACATCTGATCCTGGTCGATCTCGTCCTGAAGCTGCTCCTCGGTGAACCGCATCCGGCCGATCCGCCGAAGCCGCTTCAAAATCCGGTGCAACTGGGAGGTCTCCCACTGCAGATCGAAGGCGTTCCCGGTGACGCAGCCTTCGGCGTCGACAACGGGAAAGTCGAGATCGCCGAAGCCGGACCGGTCCAGCCACGGCGGGAGTAGGCCGTCGATGGGACCGCGCAGCCTTCGACGGAACTCGCCGAACGACAGCGGCACTCCGGGGCCGTACGCGGCGAGCAAGTCCCCGTGGTACCGCATCAGCTTTTCGGCCCGGTCCCTCGGGCTCAGGTCCGGGGCATTGATCGTCTGACAGGCTTTGATGAAGGTGAAGTTGATCAGGCGGAACGCCTCGAAATGCGAGAACGTCAGGCCGTCATCATCGACATGGGTCGTCACGGGAGACGACGGTAGAGCACGGGTCTGACAATCCCCCCGGAACGGCCTCGGACGGCCCTAAATGATCATTGTGCTGGAGACGCCGCAGCTGGGTACATCTCCGTGTAGACGTGCAGGTAGGAGGCAATGTGCTGCTGCCCGAGAGCGGTGGTGTGCCACCGGTACTCGAGGACGTGCGTATCGCCCGGTGCCATCCGGGGACGTAGTTCGATGAAGCCTCTGCTGGGATGCGCCTGGCGCTTCGGCCGATAGCCGACAGCCAAGTAGAACAGGGACTTGCCCGTCAGCTCGCTCTCGTGGAGACCTTCCGGGCCGGCCGCGGCGACACGCAGCAGAACGCCCCACAGCCATTCGGACAGCAGGTGCGCGGGAGGCGCCGACTCTGCGGGCTCTCCCAGCCCGGCGCGGGCACAGGCACGGCCGCGGCGCGTGATCTCCACGAGGGTCCGGTCCGCCTCGCCGACCCCTGGAACGTCTACGCGGTCCTTGGTCACTTTGATCAGTCCCAGCCGCTCCAGGGAGTGGAGGGTGGCCCCGGCCCCTTGATCGTGGACGCCAGCGCTCCGCAGGCGCTGCTGAAGGCGCGTGTGGCCGACTACTTCGGTGGGTGCGTCGAGAGCGAACGGCAACTTCCGCCACTGCTTGGCCGGCGGAACGCTGGCCTGGTTCTGCCGGCGCATCCACATCTCAGTTTCAGTCATCTGGTCATCGCGCAGGATTTCCCCCAGATAGACCCGCTGCCGTTCATTCAGCCCCTCCCAGCCCTCGACCGCTGACGCCGGCGGACCGTTCCGCTCCCGCTCGGGCAGCTGCGGGGGCTCATCAGACGGCCGCGTACGCATCCAGGCGTCGACCACCATCCGGACCGGCACCTCGTACACGGCGGCAATCTGCTGCACGAGTCGGCCCGTGTGTCCCGGCTTCCTCCAGTTCCAGCCGGACACCTGACGGCCCCGCTCCAGGCTGCGGACTTTGTGCGCGTCCACGAACAGATCACGGCCGACGGCAGTCGCGCGAAGACGAGTGGCGACCTCCTCCGCGGTGAGACCAGCGGCATATCGGAGATCAACCAGCGTCTCGGACCCGCTGGGCGTACCGGTGAGGTCGGCGGTGGCGCAGCCCAGAGCATCGGCGAGCCGCCGCACGTTCCTGGCTTCAGGCGCATACCTGCCCTCCTCCCAGTACACGACCACGCGGTACGTGACCCCCACGCGATCAGCAAGCTCCTGCGGAGTGAGTCCAGCCTGCTCGCGCAGCGCCCTGATCTTGGTGTGCTCAACGGCTAGCAGATGCCTCGGCATATTCGTAGGGAACCTCAGTGAAGACTTCATGGCAACTGATGAGGCGCCGGGTGCCTGTCAGCGTGGAGGGGATTTCAAGCGAGTGCGGGGGGGCGTGCCTGAAGCCCAGAGCCCGTCGTGATCGTGTCCCGGGATCGAGTCGTCGGTGATGAGGGCGTAGATAGCGCCGTCCTCCAGGAGCACATCGGGGCCGAGTCATGCACCTGCCGGGCGCGCGATCGAAGGCGTGACCTGTCGATCACGAGGGCGGGCGCGCCAGACGTCGCAGAAGGGGCGGTCGCCGACGAGCACGCGCCATCGGGCGGCCAGCCCACGGCGTCGCTGTGGCGCCGTCTCCGTCAGTCTCGGAGCGTCTCCTGCTGGGCGCGATTGCCGTCCTTCGTGGTCCTGGGGAGGGATATCGTTGGCGGGTCGTCCGCACAGGGATGCGACGCCCCGCGCATGTCCACTCGGCGGCGTGTCCGGTGGATGCGCGCCGGGCATCCCCGTACTGGGCTGACTGATAGGAACACCACGACCTTCGGGTCGCCACCTTTAGACGAGCAAGGACACCCCCGACTGATGGTAGTGACCCAGCAGGAGATCGAGAACCGGTTGTGGGACGCCGCCGACGAGCTGCGCGTGGCGATGCCCGAAGCGCAGTACTCCTCGGTCGTCTTCCCTCTGATGTTCTGGAAGTACCTGTCGGATACCTGGGAGCACACCCACCAGATCTTCCTCAAGGAGAACGAGGACCTCGACCTCTCAGCGGAGGAAGCCGACGAGGTCGAGTACAGCAACTACCAGACGTTCAAGATCCCCTTCATCTTCCCTGGTACCGTCGCCGAGCGCCGCGCCTCTTGGTCATCCATCCTCGCCACCGTCGCCCAGCACGGCCTCGGCCAGCGGGTTCGCGCTTCCCTCCAGGCCATCGAGTCGGCCAACCCTGACAAGTTCTCCCGTCTGTTCGGGTCCATGACCTGGACCTCCGAAACGGTGCTGCCAGGGGAGGTGCTGGCGTCGGTCATGCGGGCGATGGACCGCACCCCCAAGATGCACGAGGGCAACATGTCCCACGACGTGCTAGGTGGAGCGTACGAGTACCTGCTCAAGCGCTTCTCCGACGGGTCAGGCACCCGCGCCGGCCAGTTCTTCACCCCGCGTGAGGTCGTCGAGCTGATCATCGAGCTGCTGGACCCCAAGAACCATGAGTCGGTGTACGACCCGACCTGCGGGTCTGGTGGCATGCTCATTGCCGCCGCGAACTTCCTGAAGACCCATGGCGGGCGGGGCTACACACTGAGCCTGAACGGGCAAGAGGCGGTAACGGATACCGCAGGTGTGGCCCGCATGAACCTTTTCATGCACAACCTGACTGAATTCAAGGTCGAGGTCGGCGACACCCTGAGGGACCCGCGCTTCAAGAAGCCGGACGGGTCCGTCAAGCAATTCGACGTGATTGTCGCCAATCCGCCCTACAGCCTGAAGTGGAAGCCCTGGACCAACGACCCGCGCGCCATCGGTGGGGTCGCCCCACAGTCGTCGGCGGACTGGGCATTCGTGCAGCACATGATCGCCAGCATGGATCCGAAGAAGGGCCGTGCCGGCGTCGTCCTGCCGCACGGCGTCCTCTTCCGAGGTGGTCAGGAGGCAGCTATCCGTCGGCGCGTCCTGGACGACGACCTCTTGGAAGCCGTGATCGGGCTGCCGTCGAACCTCTTTTACAACACGACGATTCCGACCTGCATCCTGGTATTGCGTGCCCCGGGCACCAAGACCCCGGAGCGGCAGGGCGGCGTGCTGTTTATCGACGCCTCCACACGGTTTACCAAAGCCAAGAACCGTCACCTCCTTACTGCCGCAGACATCACCGACATCGTGACGGCCTATCACTCGGGCTCCGACGGTGAGGGAGAGGCTGGCCTCTCGGCGCGGTTTGTCCCCGCCACAGAGATCGCGGCGAACGGGTTCGACCTCAACATCGGCCGTTACATCAAGCAGGCCGCCGCGGAGCAGGAGGACCTCGGCACCCTCATCGACGCCTATAACATCGCCCGGGCTGAGCGCCAAAAGACCGAGCAGCGCATGCTCGCGGTCCTCTCTGCCGCAGGGATCGAGGGCTTCGATGAGTGACTGGCAGCAGATCAGCCTCGGTGATCTGGAAACTCCCGTGCGTCGCAAGGTAGCCGTTCCGCCGCAGGGATCCGGCGCTTCGATGAGCGATACCACGGGCCATAACGATGCCGCCCTGGTTCAGAATGGTTGGACCCCGTCGCCTTTGGCACGGTTCCTAACCGTGAACGTGGAATCCGTGGAGGTGGACCCGGACCAGAGCTACCCAATCGTGGGGGTGCTGAACCGGGGGCGAGGTCTGCTTTTCCGTGATCCCGTGGCCGGAAGCTCAACTTCCTACAAGAAGCTCAACCGCATCCGCCCGGGCGTACTTGTCTACAGTCGACTCAAGGCGTTCGAGGGTGCGATCACCGTCACACCCGGCGACCTGCCGGAATCGTTCGCCTCGCAGGAATTCCCCACCTTCGCTTTCTCATCCGAGGCTGACCCCGACTTCTTTCGCATCCTCGCCACGACACAGCGCATGTGGGCTGCCCTTCAGGGGGCGTCCAAGGGGATGGGTGGCAGGCGTGAGCGAGTGAAGCCTGTTGACTTCCTCACCATCGTCATGGAAATTCCACCACTGCCGGTGCAGCAGCGGATCGTCGAGGTCATCGACGCGGTCGATGCTCAGATCGCCGCGCTCGACGCGGAGGCGGATGCGCTTCGAGACGTCCTTCGTCGCCTTCGCGCCGACTTGATGACAGATGGTTCCGCCGATGAAGTCCTGGCGGACGAGGCATTCGACATCACGATGGGACGCCAGCGCTCACCGCAACGGGCCTCCGGCCCGCACATGACTCCCTATCTACGGTCTGCCAACGTCGGCTACGGAACTCTCGACCTCTCCGACGTACTAGAGATGGACTTCAACCCGAGCGAACGTGAGACTTTCGGGCTTCGGTACGGGGACGTCCTCGTCTCCGAGGGGAGCGCGAGCGAGACCGCAGTAGGAATGCCAGCCATGTGGCGGGACGAGATTCCAGCCCCGGTCTGTTTCCAGAACACTCTGCTTCGCTATCGCGCCATCCAAGGCGTAAGCATTCCGGCGTTCGTCAAGCACTGGTGCCTTTGGGCGTACGAGTCCGGGAAATTCCGTGAGGTCGCTGGCGGCACCAACATCAAGCACATCGGGTCTAGGCGAGCGCTCGGCATGCGAGTGCGTCTCCCGCACGTGACCGACCAGGAGCGCATCGCCGCAGAGCTCGACTCGATGAGCGAGGTCGTCGCGGCGACCCGCGCAGAGGCTGCCCGCCTCCGTGAAGTCCGGGCCGGACTGCTGACGGGGCTACTGAACCGCACCATCGACATCAAGTCTGCCGATCTGGGGGTCTGAGGCGTGGCAAAGGGCATTCGGGAGCGCGAGTTCCAGAATTTGATGATCCAATGGTCCTTGCCAATGGGCTGGAACTTCACAGCTGGCAGGTCGCTGCCGCGTGAGACGACGCAGACGGTGATCGTCAGCCATCTACGGGACGCCATCGTCCGACTTAACCCTGAGGTGATCGACGGGTTCGACGTGGACGCCGTGGTCGAGGAGATCGTCGCCACGGTCAACGCCGTCGAGGGCGGGCTGGTGCGGGCCAACGAACAGGTGCTGAAACTGCTGCGCGGGCAGAAGGAGTTTCGGCACGCCGACGGTGTGTGGCACGCCCTGAAGCTCGTCGACTTCGAGCATCCAATCGCCAACACGCTGGTCGTGTCGGACGAGGTGACCATAACCATCCCTGGCAAGACCCCCCGACGGTTCGACCTCGTCTACTGGGTCAACGGCCTGCCCCTCGTTGTCGTAGAGGTGAAGTCGCCGACCGCGAAGTCGGGGTGGGCCGGCGCCGCCCGCGAGATCAACGAGGTGTATGCCACCGAGTACCCATGGTTCTTCACCCCTAACCTCTTCGCCATCGCCTCTGACGGGCTGAAGCTGCGATTCGGTGCCGCCGGTGCGCCCCTGAATTTGTGGCAGCCGTTCCGGTCCACTGCCGACGATGAGGCCCTTTCCGGGCAGGCCGACGTGCAACGCTCTGTCGAGCTGCTGCTCACCCCGGCCACGGTCCTGGATATGCTCGCCAACTTCACCCTCTTCAGCACCTCCGGGGGCGGCGCGGACAAGAAGTACCTGCCCCGCTATCCGCAGATGGAAGCCGCACATCTGATCCACGAGCGGGTTCTGGCCGACGGCCGTAAGGGTCTGATCTGGCACCACCAAGGCAGCGGGAAGACACTGCTGATGGTGTTCGCCGCCTCCCTGCTGTTGGCCGACACTCGCACCGATTCGCCAACGATCATCTTGCTCTCGGACCGCACCGACCTCGTCCGGCAGACCTCTGGGGTATTCACCTCCGCGATGGGGGATGCCTACTTTCACCAGCCCGCCACCAGCAAGAAGCTGCGTTCCCTGCTGGCCGACGACGTACGCGGCGTTATCTCCACCACCGTCCATAAGTTCGCCGACGCCGGCAAGAACCTATCGACCCGCCGCAACATCATCGTGCTGGTCGACGAGGCACATCGCACCCAGTCCTCGAAGGAGGAGTCTCTGGCCGGGCAGATGCGTGCAGCGTTGCCGCATGCGAAGTTCTTCGGCATGACGGGCACCCCGATCAGGAACCTCGCCACCGACACCTTCGCCCTCTTCGGCGAGGAGACCGACCCGGGCAGGGTGCTGCACCGATACTCGGTGTCCCGATCCCTGCATGACGAGGCCACCGTCCCGGTCATGCTGGACCCGCACCCGGTCACCTTCGAGATGAACGACCAGGGGCTGCAGGCTGAGTTCGACCAGTTCGCCGACGAATTCGACCTCGACGACCCCGACCGTGAAACCCTGTCCCGCAAGTTCGGGCGCCTCACCTCGGTGTTCGCCAACCCCGAACGGATACACACGGTCTGCCAGGACATCGTGGACCACTACCTGGCCGGCGCCTACCGCAACGGCCTCAAGGCCCAGGTCGTCGCCTACAACCGTGAGCTGGCCGTGGCCTACACCGACAAAATCAACGAGCTGTTGGCCGGCTTCGAGGCGTCACAGGTGCTCGCCGAGGTCGGGAAACATGACCGGATCACCGCCGAGGTCAACATCCACGTCAAGGACTCCAAGGACGAGGACGCCGCCATGCGGCCCTACCGGCTCTCGGAGGTCGAGGAGGAGGAGCAGAAGCGGCGCTTCCTCGCACCGGACGATCCGTTGTGCTTCCTGGTGGTGACCGCGAAGCTGATGACGGGGTTCGACGCCCCCAACGAGGGCGTCCTCTACCTGGACAAGCCGTTGAAGGCCCACAACCTGTTCCAGACAATCACCCGGCCGAACCGCACCTGGGTGTCCCCGACCGGGTTCGTGAAGACCTCCGGTGTGGTCGTGGACTACATCAGCCTGGCCGAGGAGGTCCAGCGGGCCGTCGTCGACCCCACCGCGGAGGGGACCGCTGGCAAGGGTGGGGGGTTCGTCACCGACGTGACCGACCTGGTCGCCGAGTTCCGCACCACTTTCGCCCGTATCGAAGACCTGTTTGCGAACGTGGACGGACTGGACCTCACGGTCCACGGGTACGAGTCGGTACGAGCCATTAACGTCTTCCTGGACGCCGACCCTGTCGTCGCCGAGGCGTTCTCCAAGGACTACCGGCTCTTGGCCCGCCTGTACCCGCTCATCAACACCGACAAGCGGATCGCCAAGTACCGGGACGGGTTCGGGCTGTTTGGGTCCGCGTACACGACCCTGTTCAAGAGATCCTCCGACGAGGAGAGGAAGGAACGCCTGGGCGAGCTGGGGCCGATGGTCTTGGAGATAATCAATGCCCACGTCCACTCCTTCTCTGTGGTCGCTGCCCAGGAGGAACCCCTCGTCCTCGACGCCCAGGGCATCGCCATCCTCAAGGAACTGCTGGCCCTCGTCCGCCCCAAGTCCGACAAGGACGACAGCGAGGACAAGAGGCCGCCGTCTGCGGCGGAGATCCTGGACCAGATCAAGGCCGCCCTCGAAAGGGGGGTCGAACCGGGGTCTGCGAAGTACACCGCCCTGGCAGAGCGGATCAGGCAGCTGCGGGACCGGATCATCCAGAACGCCCAGGACGCGCTGGAGTTCCTGGCCGAAGCACTCCGAGTCGCCCGTGCCATCGTGAACGCTGAGAAGCACCCGGACGAAGCTGTCGTGTTGGATGATGACCACGTGGGTGTCCTGTCGCGGATCATTCACGATCACGCACCGTCCGGCCTCACCGTCACGGAGCGGAACCTGGCCGAGGAGATCGATCAAGTGGTCAAGCGCACCCTCGCGCAGTCGTGGGACAACGCCGAGGCCCGCAACCGAGGTGTCCGCCGTGCCACCGCCGCGGTCTTCCGCCGGTACGCGTTGAAGCCGGTGGGGGAACCGTATGGCTCCACCGTCGCCTACATCGAAGCCCACTACCTCGTCGACTGATGTACGCCCAGGGGATCCGGCAACCTGTGGTGGTTGCCGGATCCCCTGGGCTACTTGTGTTCAGTTCTGCTTGCCGCTGGTCGCAAGCAGAGTGCAGCTCCAGGGGTCCGTAGGGCAGCCAGACTCCCCTCGCCGTTCTTGGGGGTCCGGAGCCTGCCTCGGGCTTCGCGCTCAGGAGGGCGTTCTGCCATTACTGGGCGGACGACGTGCGGGTGGAGCTCCGCAGCCGAGGCACGTGGACCGGGCGCACGAGCCGTTCTGCGAGCTTATGGGGCGGAGTGACGGCCGACAGTATCGGCTGGCCTTGGGTGTCTGTTGGCGAGATTTGGTCGTCGGGTGGTCTCTTCAGGCGTATCCGTGATCAGCGCCTATGGCTGGCTGCAAAGCTCGTGACCGCCAGAGCAGTCGGCGATGTGACGGCGAGTCCCTTTGTTGGTGCGCGACCCGTGGCCTGATGGCTGCGGGTGCCGGTTTCGTGGGCGAGGTTCTCTGAGAGATCCGTCAGCAGCGAAGTCGGGGTATGTGGCGACGCAGTGATGGCCCAGGTCGGCCGGTCCGGTCCGGGGCCGGCCCAGACGGTCCAGGTGGCTAGGTTCTGATTCGGGTGTTGTGCCGTGAAGGCGTCGAACTGGACGCCCACGTTCCCGTCGGGGGATGTCCAGCGGATCCATCGCCCGTCCACGGTGTGCTTCCATCCGGCGTCGGAGAGCGGCTGGGTGGCCGCAGTGACCATCTTCTCGTCCACCGGGGCGCCGGTGGGCGTGTCCCAGCCGTCGCCGTCGGCGAGGTGATGCAGAAGTTCCTCTATCACCGGGGCGGGGGTGGCGCCGGTAGCGGTGAGGACCCACATGCGGTCGGAGACGGGCGTCTCGTAGGCCGCCACGGTCCACGCGGTCTCGTGGGCCGAAGTCTCGTGGACGCGCTCGATGCGCAGGGTCTGCGACTCGTGGATGGCGTGGGTTGTCTCGTCGGACCAAGTCCGCCACTTCGCGAACTCGCCGTGCCTGTCGAGGAAGGAGTCGAGGAGGGCGTCGTGGTCGCCTGCATCGGCCAGGTAGACGGGGACGGTCTTCGGCTCCGGGCGGTGAGGCCCGGGTTTCGCTGCGCCGAGGTCCAAGGCGGTGCGGGCCTCGACGGCGGCGCGCTCGGCGTCGGTCAGGGGTGCCGGACCGGGGCGCATGTCGGTGCCGTGGACTTTCTCGAAGGCGAGCAGGGCCTGAGCGGGTGAGTCGAATGTGTCGGCGACTTGGCGCAGGTGGTCCTCACCGTGGAGGTAGACCGACTTGCCGTCACGGCCGAGGTACGTGCCGACCGCGACGGTGGTGTGGCCGTCGCGGGCGTGTGCGTGGATGAGGAGATGGCCGTGGCGGATGTCGTCGTGGATCTTCTGCGCCTGGTTGGAGACCTCGCGGATCTCGCTGCGGGTGCACCACGGCATCGGATAGTCCGCCCAGGTCCATTCCTCGTCCATGGCCTCCCGGAGTCGAGGGGTGATTTCGACGCTGATGCCGCCGGCGGACAGATGCTTGGCTGCGTCCTCAGCCCAGTAGGGCTCCTCGTGGTCGATGCGGGCCAAGACCAGGACGTTGTCGGCGAGGACGGCCCAGTCGGTTGCCTCGAGAGCCGTGAGAGCGATGCGGGCCTGGCTGCCGGTCAGGACAGCGGTCACGGCGCTGGGATGGGTGGGGTGGGTGTCGAGGCGGACGTGTGCGTCGATGGAGGGAGTCACGTTGGGATGTCGTCTCTTCTGCCGGTGACGGGGCCTTCGGGCCCGGCCACCGGCGTATGCGGGGTGCTATCGGGTTGCTCGCGCGGCGCGGGCGGCGTGAGCGGCCGTCGTGGTCGGCGGGCCGGCGCGAGTGGCGGGTGCCGGGCGCGGTCGTGGTGGCGGGACGGTTCCGGTGGCGTGCTGCCAGCGGGTGCGGACGGCGCTGATGTCGGCGAGGGCGCGGCGTGCGCCGACGACGAGCTGGAACGGGGTGTTCGCCGGGTCTCCGGCGTACGCCGAGATGCGCTGGCCAGCCTGATCGGCGGTGGCCAGGAGGGAGCGCTGCAGGGCTCGCTCGGCCCAGTGCTCCACGGATCCGGCCGGTTCGGCCAGCAGGCGGAGCACCTCGCTGGGGTCACTCGTGTTGTCGAGCAGGCCGCGCTGTTGGGCTTCCCATAGGACGGTGACGGGGTCGACGGGCTCGCGGCGGCGGGCCAGGGCGGTCAGGCACTGCCACAGGCCGGCGTGCAGGGGCCGGGTGAGGTCGTCGGGGAGCAGCCACCGGACGGACTCGATGTCGGCCGGGTGGGCGGTGGCGGTCGCGAGCAGCAGCTGCTCCTCCTCGACCGCCTCGGTGTGGTCGGTGGTGATGGCCGGCGGCGGTGCCGCGGTGCGTGGCAGCACTCCGGCGCGCGGCGGGAACCGGCTCGCGATGTCGTCCACGACCGCGGCGAGCGCGTCGGCCTCGGCGAGCACTGTCTCGACGGGGTGCGGGAGGGAGGCGTCGTGGACGGTGTGGATGAGGCGTTCGGCGGCCGTCTGCAGGCGCCGGCGGGCGTCTTCTGCCTCGACCATCCGGGCGTAGGCCGGTGCGTGGCGGGGCCAGGGACAGACCTGGACGAGGGCGTGCAGGTAGGAGGCGGTCAGTCCGCGCGCCTGCTGCTGGCCCGTGGCGAGCACTTGGTCGAGCCACTTGGTGTTCTTCGCGTGCTCGGCGGGGTCGGGCGGAGGCAGGGCGCTGATGGCGGCGAACAGGGCGGCGTGCGCGGCCGTGGAGAACGAGTCGGCGGCGACGCCGGTCACGTCGCCGAGACGGTGCGGATCCAGGAGAAGGGCGCCGAGGAGGGCCTGCTCGACGTGGAACACCGGCTGCGGCGGTGCGATCGCGTCGAGGTCGTCTTCTTCGGGTTCGGGGACGTGGGGCATCAGGCGGCGAGGGTGAAGTCGTCGGGGTCGAGGGTGACGCCGAGGTGCGGGGCGAGGAGGTGGCCGGCGAGCAACGGGGGCACGGCGTTGCCGATCTGGGAGAACTGCTGGCCCTTGTTGCCGGCCCAGGGGTAGTCGGCGGGGAAGGTCTGCAGGAGGCCGGCCTCGCGGGCGGTGATCCGGATCGGCTCCGGCACCGCCGACGTGTCCGTGTCGTCGGTCGGAGGCGAGGCGGGTTCGGCGACCCAGGTGCACTCGTTCGCGCGGTGCCCGAAGAACAGCGTGCCCGCCGGCTCGGACAGCGCGCGGACGGTGGCGTTCGCCTGGTTGTTGCTGCGCAGGGACCAGGACCAGCGGTGGGCCTCGGCGGTGAACGTCGGCGCCGGAGCGTCGGCGGCACGGTTCTGCCGTGCGCCGTGCCGTGCCTTCCAGCCAGTTCCTTCGCGGCGGGACTGCAGGAGCACACCGTCCGGCCTGGGCATCCAGGTGCCGCGCTCCCGGGCGTCGGAGAGCGACTTGCGGGAGCCCGACGGGAACGGTTCGGGCCCGCCGCCCGGTCCGCCGCCGGCGCAGACGGTGGGCACGGGCCGGTCAGTCGCACCCCATCCCAGGGCCTCGGCCATGCTGACCCAACGGGCGCGGCCCGGACCGAACAGCGATTCCGGCTCGGCGATCTGGGCGTGCGTGGGGGTGGGAGGCTGTGCCGTACGGACCCGGGAGGCGATCAGGATCGCTCGCCTGCGCGTCTGTGGAACGCCGAAGTCGGCGGCGTTGAGGATCCCGTACCAGACCGAGAACCCCCAGCCGCGCAGAACGGCCGCGTACTGCTTCCACAGCGGCAGGACGTCCGGCACCTCCTCCATCGCGACCCACTCAGGCTCGCCGACCGTGTTCAGGGCGTGCAGGTAGCGCATCGGCTCGGCCGCGAGCAGGGAGCGCTCGTCGCGGCAGGCGGCGAGGAGACGCTCGCGGGTGTCGAGTCCGGCAGCGAGATCCTCCACCGCCGCGTGCACCAGCGGCTGGTCCACCAGGCCGAGGCGTTTGCCGGCCATGCTCCACGCCTGGCACGGCGGGGAGGCGATCAGCCCGCGCGTGCGGCCGAGGAAGGGCCACGTCGGATACATGGCCACGTCGGTCCGGATCGTCAACTGCCCGGCGGCCACACGCGTCTTGCAGGCCCACTCGTCCCATTCCAGGCCGACGTCGCGCACACCGAGGACCCCCAGTGCCCTGCTCCAGCCGCCCGGACCCGCGAAGAGGTCGAGTATCACGTGGCCAGCCCGAAGTCGTCGCGGGTCAGAACGTCCGCGTCCCCTCGGCACGCCCACGGGGAGCAGCCGTCCACCACGCCGTTCTCCAGCGCGTCGGCTTCGTCCGCGTCTATGCGCAGTGCTGCCCGCTCGGCGGCGGTGACGTGGTCGATCGGCGCCTGGCTCAGCGGGACGCGGGAGCGGTGCAGGAACGCCTCGCCGAGCAGTCGGCTGCCCGAGGCGTTGGCGCGGGCATTGCCCTGCCGGATGGCCGCATCGAATTCGACGACGTCCGCCCACTCGGACGGGGACGTGTCCCTGATATGCCTCCACTGCGCATTTCCGTGGAACGGACAACCCAGGCAGCTCGATTTCGGTGTATCGGCCAGCCCGAGCGAGGTCAGGTAACGAACGCAGTCCGCTCTGCTCCAGCCAAGGTCCAGGAGTGGATGCCGGTTGCGCATGTATTTCACGTCGGCGTCTTTGGCGCGGTGGAACTCGTCGGTGGAGATCCCCACCCACTGCTCAACGAACACGCCCTTGGGGATGCGCGAGGGGTAGGGGTGTCCGAGGAGTTCGCGTACCTTCTGCTTTATTGGTTTCACCTTATATTCGCCGGTGCACTGCCTGCGGGTCATGCCGGGCCGCCCGTCCTTGTTCAGGATGTGCAGGGGCATGGAGGCGAAGCGGTGGTCCGGATTCAGGGCGTCGCTGCGAATGTTTCCGGACGAGACGCAGAGAACCGGTATACCGGCGGGCTTGGCTATCTCCTGTTCCAGTCGGTCCAGGTGAGCATAAACGGCTTTGGGTTCCCATCCGGTGTCGGCGAATATCGCGTAGTCGACCTTCGGGAGGATCCCTTCGGCGGAAAGGGCGAGCAGGGTGCTGGACTGAACTCCCGCGCCCAGGGAAAGGGCACGGAATTGAGGCTGATCTGAAATGGTCTGTCCTGGAGATGGGGAAATGGGGGGCGCGCCCTCAATGAGGCTGGTGCGTCAGCCGGCTGGGCGGGATCAGCCGGTCGCGGTGTATGGCGTGGTGGAGGGCGGGGATGCGGTCGAGGAGGTCGGTGGCCGACTCGATGAACTGCTGTGGTGAGGGGCGGATGAGGACGGCCGGCCCTGTCGTGGCGTCGGCTCGGCGGCGTTGGTTCTCCACGGCGCGGGCGAGGGCTGCGGTCAGTTCGGCGCTTGCGTCCTGGGCGGCCTTGGCGATCTGCGCGATGTGGTCGAGGAGCAGCAGCTCCCCGGCCGTGGTGTGCGGCGTGTGCTGGGCGAGGTCGAGGAACAGCCGCAGGGCGGCGCCGGCGATGTCTTGGGCGTCGGTGATCCGCGCGGCCAGCGCGAGCGCGTGGCCGATGCTGTTGGTGCGCAGGGCCTGGTGCAGGGTGAGGGCGTCAGCTGTGATCCGGTCGAGGGCCTCGGTCGGGGCGGAGGGATCAGACACGGGTCTCCGTGAGGGTGGTCGGGTGCAGGGCTCGGGCGAACGCGGCCGTCAGGACCGGGGCTTGGGCCGGGTCGGTGGCCAGGGCGCGGACGACGGGGGTGCCGATGACGACGGCGTCCACCAGCGGGGCGACGCGTGCGGCGAGGGCCGGGGTGGAGATCCCCACTCCCGACACCACGGGCAGTGGGCTCGCGGCGCGTAGCCGCTGGGTGAAGCCGGCGAGCGCAGGGATGTCCAGTGGCCCTCGGTAGCCGGTGGGGGCCGTGCTCGCGGGTGCGTAGAGCCATCAGGACGCGCCGGCGACTGCGGCCGGGAGGAGCGGGTCAGGGGTGGTGCGGGAAATCAGGCGTGGGGTGCGAAGGCCCGTCGCCCATGCGGTTTCGTGCCAGCGGGCCGCTTGGTGGGCGGGCAGGTCGACGATCATCACGCCGGCGGCGCCCGCGTCGGCGAACAGGCGGGCCACGTACGCGGGGCCGTGGCGGCTCACGGGCTCCCAGTAGGTCATGACAACGGTCGGCCGGAGGCTGGCGGCGTGTTCGACGGCGCGCACGGCGTGGTCGAGGGCGTTTCCGCTGCGCAGGGCGCGGTGGTAGGCGGCCAGAATGACGGGGCCGTCGAGGGCGGCGTCCTCGGTGGGCAGGCCGACCTCGAACAGGTCGGCGCCTGCCTGCGCGAGCTGGTCGAGGTGCTGGCGCTGTGCGGTTGCCGGGTGCAGGCCGGCGGGAATGAACACGCCCAGCGCACAGGGTCCTTGGGTGAGGCGGGTGCGGAGGGGGTCGGCGGTGGCCAGGGTGGTGCCTTTCCCGGCGGGTGGGCTGTCGCCGGAGGTCAGCGGCGGCGCCCGGCCGGTGGAGTCGTGGGCGCGGATGGTCTGGCGGTGTGGCGCGGTTGCGCGGCAGGCGGCAGGGGCGCGGCGGGCTGGCTGCTGAAGGCGGGGGCGACGGCGTCGAGGGTCTTGGTGACCTGCTCGGCCTGGTCGCGGGCGTCCCGGAGTCGCTCGGCGACGGCGTTGGGGAGCCGGTCCCATTGAGCCTGGTACTGGTAGCGCTGGATGATCTCGGTGGCGTTGCGCAGCTGCTCGGCGAGCTGTTGCAGGATCGCGGTCTGCTGCTCGGGGGCGGTCGCGGTGTGCGTGGCCTGCAGGAGCGCGTCCAGGGCGGTGGGCAGCGGATCGTCGTCCGTGGGAAGGCCGTAGAGCTGGGCGTGCAGCGCTTGGGCGAAAGCCGTCACGGGGCCGCCGCAGGAGCCGTGGTCGTACTTGGCTGCTGCCTGTCGGCGGACGCTGAAGCTGACGACCACGTCACGGGGAGCGGCGCCGGGGCGGATCTGGTCGGCGAGCGCGCAGGCGAGGTCATGCGCACTCGGGGTGTGGGTCGACGTGGGAAGACTCCAAGGGGCTGGCGGTCAACGGGCTGGGGTGCGTAGGTGTGACCGTTGCGCGCCCGTGGCCGGGGCTCGACGATCGTTCACAACCCCGACCCCCATCCGAATGGGGGTCAGCGGGTGCGACGGCGGGCCGCAGGCGTGGTCGGTGAGCCGGGGGCGGCAGCTGACGTGCGGCGGGGAGCGGGAGGGATGTCGGCCGGCGTGGGGATGCCGAGGTCGACCCGGACACTGAGACCGTGCGTATAGGCGTGGGTTTCGGCAGCTGTCACGGCGCCGAGCAGACGGCGCTCGTCCAGTCCGTCCGGCGGCCGGTAGGAAGAGCCGTTCGCCATCGGGATGAAGCCGTGCCGGTCCAGGAGGGAGCGGGCGGCGGCGGTCCTGGCCGTCACTGCCACGGTGCCGGCACTGAAGTGGAAGCGCATCTCCGGGTCGGCGACGGGACTGCCGGGGGTCCAGCGCGTTGTCCAGCAGAGATCGATCAGGTCGTGGGTGTGGGCCAGGAGCCCGTACATCGCGATCCCCGCGCGCTCGTGCGCGTCCTGGGCAGTGCCTGGCGGGAGCAGGTAGAGGGTGCGGCCGAGGTGCTCGCGGGCGAGGAACCCGGCCTCGGTCAGCATCCGGTCGGCATCGGGGATGCGGCGGTTGATGATGACGAAGGTGTGCCCGTCGTCGGTGGACCCGATGAACACATCGGGGATGTCCAGAAGAGACACGGTGGTCCAGGGGGTCGGGGAAACGGGATCTGGCGGTTGCTGAGGCGGGCCTGGCGAGCCTGCAAGTGGTACCGCCTGCTGAGCGGGACGGCCGCGGCGATGACCGCGTCCAGCGCTGCGGCGGACGTCATGTCGTCGAGGTCGTGGGATGCGTAGGTGCCGATGAGCGTGTCCTGTCAGGGCGCTTGCCACAGTGTGCGAGCGATCTGCGCGGTTCCGCGGTCCGTCCGCGGCCGGGACGGCGTGTGCCAGCCCGGCCTTGGAGGACGGTGGGCCAGGATGCGCCACCCGGCGCCGCGCAGCGAGGCTCCGCTCTCCCCTGCCTGCGTGTAGGTGATCAGCCGCCGGTATCCGAGCGCTTTGGCCGCTCGCCAGGCGGCGCCGTAGAGCAGGGAGTTGGCGTTGCGTGTGCCGTCACTGGCGGTGCGGGTGACTTCGAGGGTGGTGCCGTCGTCCAGGTGGCGGGCGACGGGGCGGCCGACCACGGCCACGGCGCGCAGGATGCCGGCCTCGTCGGCGGCACCGAGGGAGAAGATCTGTCCGGCGGGCGGCGGGTGGTGCCGGTGCCAGAGGCGGACGAATTCCTTGGCATCGCGGGAGCGGACGGGCACCAGGTGCAGGCGCGATTCGCTCACGCGGCCGGTCCGAAGTCGGACTGCACCGGTGCGTGTTTCGCGTTGGCCCGGGCGGTGATCGCCTTGGATGCGCGGTCGGAGGCCGCGGACAGTTCCGCCGCGCCGGGCTCCTGGTACCACGGGCGCAGGTCGAGCATGGCGGCGCGCAGACCGGTGGCGAAGCAGAGGGCCGTGCCCTTGGGCAGGGCGCGGATCTCGTCGGCGGGCAGGATCCTCTGCTGTCGCATCGACACCGAGGTCGACTTGCCGGACTCGGAGTGCGAGGTCGAGGTGGTTTCGATGTCGTGGTCGCCGATCAGGCGGGACAGCTTGTCCGCGAAGTCGGGGTCGTCGATACCGGAGCCGATGACCTTGACGGTCGAGGCGGACCACATGGCGTCCATGCCGGCGTCTCCCCAGACCTTTTGGCCCTGGCGGTAGGACTGCAGGATCGTGATCGGGATGATGCCGCGGGATCCGAGGTGCGAGTACAGGTCCGGAAGATCGGAGATCTTGCACACGTTGGCGGCCTCGTCGAGGATCGCGAGCATGGGCGGGTCGAGGCGTCCGCCGGCGCGTTCGGCCTGGGCGGTCGCGGCCCGCATCACCGAGTCCGCGCACGCCGCGATCAGCGCCGAGGCTCCGCCTCCGCCGTCCTTGCTGAGCAGGAAGAGGGTGTCGGTGGAGGTGACGAACTCGGACGGCCTGAACTCAGGGACGTTCTTCTGCGGGGTGACCCACGCGGAGATCTCGCTGTTGAGCAGCGCGGCGGCGTACTGGCGGGCGGTCTCGTAGATGCCGTCCCGGGTTTCCGGCGGTCCTTCCACGGTGCCCTTGAGCTGGGCGGCGACGGCGGTGAATCCGTGGTCGCGGAGGATGTCGAGCGGGGTGCGGTCGGCGGGGAAGGCCAGCCACTGCATGACGTCGGTGATCGGCCGCTCGTCCAGGGCCGCGGCGAGGAAGAGCTGGGCGAGGATGTTGGATCCGGCCTTGGACCAGAAGTCGCCCTGCTGGGAGGCGTCCACGGAGGCGGCGAGGAAGTGGCCGGCCAGCCGCCCGGCGCCATCCAACGTTTTGGCGTCCGCCAAGGGGTTCCACCACATCTCGCGTGCGGCGTGCGCGATCTGCTGCGGGTCCATCGCCCACACCCGTCCCACCGCGGCGCGGGCGTCGTAGGTGGCGGTGAACGCATCGCCGGCGGCCTTGTTCGAGGTCAGCAGGACCGGGCCGGGCGCGGCGAGGATGGAGGGGATCGCGAGCGAGGTGGTCTTGCCCGAGCGGGGTGCCATGATGGCGACGGCCACGTCCTCGTAGCCCATGCGGATCTCGTGCTTGGTGTTCTGCAGGTTGCCGAGGAGGATGCCGGTGTCCCGGGCCTCGATGTGCTTGGCGTCCTTCAGGCTCGGGCGCAGGGAGCGGGCCTTGTCGGTGATCGCCTTGGCCATCAGCGGTTCGACGTCCCGGGCCTTGGCCATGCCGCTGATCTTCTTCCGGCCGCCGCTGCGGCTCTTGTGCCGAGCCCACAAAATGCCCGCCGCTGTCCCGAGGGCCAGGAGGAGGAGAACAGGCACGACGCGCGCCCCGATCAGCAGGGATGTTTCTCCCATAGGGGGCCAGAGGCGCTCGGGGTGGAGCAGGGCGGTGGTCGGCCGGTACGGCGCCCAGCCGCCTCCGGTGAGGTAGGCGGTGATGTTGCCGGACAGCCAGGCGAGGTGGGACAGGGGGACGACGACGGCTGCGACGCCGATCAGGAGGCGCAGGACGATGTCGTACCCGTCGGTGGAACTGTTGGAGGAGGTGGGGGGCAAAGAGTTACGTGCCTTCCGGGCGGGGGCGGGGCATTCAGCGGCTGCGGCTGTTCCTG
>Ga0164242_10001620_pt1 | contig 26660 bp, 27 predicted proteins | sample OricomgcompostMG_FD_108783 | JGI IMG/M metagenome (GOLD analysis project Ga0164242, IMG submission 108783) | Miracle-Growth compost microbial communities from Emeryville, California, USA - Original compost - Miracle growth compost (MG) ...
ATGAATGCCGGTAGAAGTTGCAGAAGGTTCGCCTTTCGTGGCGTTCGCATAGGTCATGTCACTTAACGCCGTAGTATTCTGTGCTGATGGTATATCCTGCGGGCTACTTGCATACTCCCCGGGGGGGCAGGTGTATTGACGTGGATAGAGTACCTACCTAAGATTACGAGCCCGGTATGTGCAAAAACACCATACGGGGAAAGGGGCAATATCGGCCAAATATGAGTCGACCAAGCTCTATCTGAACAACCCTGCAGGACGGCGGGACGGATGGATGGTGGCTGACCTGGAATAACCAACCATGGTAGGAAAGTGGTTGCCCTTCGCAGCTCGCCAATCTTTCCAGCCGACAGAAAGTTTCAGTTGTCTACATACTGGAGAGTTATCCAAGAAACAGAGATTGATGACCTGCCAAGACCATCCAGGCATGTCTCGGGCGTCGTTTGGCGTCCCCTAATAAACCGCTCCACTGCGGTAGAAGTGCCCTTGGTTGGTGCTTCGCTAGTGAACCGCCGCACTCCCGGGATGGGCGAGATAGATGACTTGCATGTGCGATTCGGGGAGGTATATGGGGGCCCGGATATTGGGGGGGAGGGGAAGGGAGGAGACGGGGAGGGGTGGGATGGGGAACTAGCCGGATTCACTTCGACTTACATGGCGGGGGCTTGGTTCGGGCATCGCTGAGGAGGGGTGTCTATTTTCGAGAAACAGGATTTCAAATTCCCTTTTGTCCTCTCTTCCTCGTCCCTATCGTGTTAAACTTGGCGGGTTCGTAAAATACATAACAAACTGGAGCCCGGCTGCGGCAATGATACGGCAATGATAACCTGCGGCATCCCCGCTCGAGAGTGGCGGCGGGGGTGCGAGTCGGCGTATCCCAATTGCTCACCCCGATAAGTCGATAGCTGAAACCCACGAACTCGTCCGACCGAGGATGGTTTGGCGCTCCTCTCGACCAGGGAACAGGTGTCGTACAAGATGCTCTCATGTAGGACACAAAATCCTTGTTTACGAGGAAGAGCTAGACATGTTATCATCACAAGACTGGCGTCTTGCACACCATACCCATCTTCGTTTTTTAAAAGCCTGACCAATGAGGCGCGGGAGACAGCCATCCGTCGAGGCTGTTGCCAGTTTGGATAGTGATACAGGATGAATCAAGCTAGGAATATAACCGTTAATGTACGCATAAGACGCGGTTGTAGGGGCTGACCAAGCTGAATGGGGTTGTTATTAAATAAACTCGCCTGACCAGAGGGAGCTACTGGTCCTCAGTTACCTAAGCTTTGATGGGAAAGAAGCTAAGGAAACGATGTCTCAACCTAAAGAAAATGGTCCAACCAATGGTGCCGACACTATTCACTATCATGAGTTCACACGAAGGAAGAGGGTGTGCGCACCTATCACCTTCACTCGAATTCCCCTCCCTACCTAGGTGCCGGCGGGCTTACGACCCAACACTCAAGTGCTGAGAGCCTGGTCATATCTCATAGAATCCTCTGCTCCTTCAACAGGTTCCCGGCAAGTCGTCGGTTATGAAGTGTGCCACTGGCCCATGTCCACGGGAAAACGACACGGAATAACTAGGAGAGAAGGGCGCAACCCGGAATCAACCTTGGTTAGGTGAGGGGGTGTGTGCCTATTCCCACTCCCACTCACAGAGAGAGAGGTACCTAACCTTATACTGGTGCTGTTGTCCGACATGTACTCGCTACTTTGGCCCGTTTAAACCGATGGGTCCCCAGCAAATTGGCAAGCTCCGATCTGAGATCCTTGGCTTTCGAGCTAGCTAAATTAGTCCGTTGTGCAGGGGCCACATGCTATCGGGTTATTCCTCCAGCGAGAATCGTTTCAACGTCTTCTCATCGGACGCTAATGAGTGTCTCCGACGGAGTAAATCCAACGCCCACGAGGGGGTTATTATCGTCTCAGTCACCTCAAACCGACGGGTGAAAATTAGGTATGGACTGTTCCGTCATTTGCCTGTCTATATGTTGGCTGAGTACTATGTATGCAAAGTCAGGACATTACAAGTTCTAGATGCAAGCCTCGCTGATGATCAGCAACAGAAAGTACCGGAGTTACACGTGTCCGCCGACGCTCGAAATGCAGTTATTTTCGGGTTGCATTGGTGACATCCACCTTGGCACGCTACTGTGGTACTGCTTACCACCTTATGCCCTGCCTACATATACTAGCAACAAACGAATTTGCTACCTCCGTAGTACGCTACTAGGCGAGGAGGCTATCACACCCACCACCACCACCACCACCACCACCGTCACCACCACCTCCAACGCAGACATACCAGAGTAGTACACAGCACACTACATATGTATGTAATAGTACGCAGGTATGGAGTCCGTGGTTCCACACACCCCCCACCCCTTGCGCGCGTCGGGATTACCTCACTTTGGTTTGCTCTTTTTAGCCTCATTCAAATTTCGAGATGCAACCCACCCTGCTGCCCCATGTCGCTCCACCCAAGCTCTGCCCCCCATTCCAAGACACTACGAAACGCATCTCAGCCATGCAGACGCAGGTCCGACAGGAAACGGCTAAGCGCACTGGAGATGAACAACGCATGTCTCACCCGCTCGCTCTTGTGCGGGATATTACGTCGTCTTCGCACACGGAGAGGCCATCATACGTATACTACCACAGCCTCGGAGGACACGGCTCGTCGCTCGTCGCCCTCAATCCGTGCCTGCTGCGGGCTGTGAGGGGGGCTTTGATTACTATGCGTACGCTCACTCCTCTACCCGCTGTTGAGCCTCTGCATTCCAAGAACCAGCGACGCACAAGTACGGAAAGCAGCAAAAACCATCGCCGACGACAAGGGAGGTTGTGCCGTCAACAGACGCCAGTACCAATCGATGCTTGCCTGCCCCCAGTCAAAGATAAGTCGTTCCTAGGAGGCGAGGATCTCTGCCTTCGTCCTTTCGGAGCCGCCCATGTCAGAGGCGGCTTACCCAGCCTCCGATCAGAAACGTTTCGGGTAGGCACATGAGCTTGAGGTCAGCAGTCTTGCCGTCGGCCAGTAAAAGGCCTGGATTTCCCTTGACGAGACGGCTGATGGGGGAAGGGGGGGGGCACAGCTTCCGTTGAGGAATGATCCTAAACCCAACCCAGGATAAAATGGCGAGAACCCCCGCTGTGGGCTTACCTAGGTGGTACTTTCGCGTTTTGCCTTGCTTTTCTTGCTGACCTTGCCCACCTTGCCTTACCCATCAACCAGACCTTGAAGATGATCTAAGGGCGGGGAGGGGAGGGAGAGGGGGAGGGTGTGAGCGGAGGAGGGATTGATAGAGAGGCGGGGTAATAACAGGGGAGGGGGGCGTGTCCGCAGTGCGAGAGAGCCTGGACCATCTTGGTCTCGCCGACATTGGGTAGCATCGAGTCGATCCTCTTTAGCGAAGTTTCCCAAGCTTCACCCGATCTGGTTCTCCCCGCAGCCCGGAGCCCACTCCAAGCAGATGATGGGTCTCCATCCACCAAGTGACCCCATCGCCAGTGGGGGCGGCCTCGACAATGGAGTTTGCCATGGGTTTGCACGGTCGGCCGAAAATACATTTCCCGCGCGGGGCGGCTACGTATATCTCACAGCGGACACGGTCGTACCGTGGACCAGTGTCTCTCCACGGCTAGTTGGGGGTTTTCATGACAAAGGAGAATGGCTCACCCATCGAGCGACCAGGAGTGCATTTTAAGCTACGACTGTTCGGGATAGTTGGACGCATTCAAAATGTACGTGAGGAGAAACAGGAAGCAACGTGAGATATGCAGGGACAGACGGTGGGGAAGGGAGAGCAAAGTAAGAGCGATTAGGTGGCATGCCTGCATTTGACGTGATGCACGACATCAAAGCTAAACATCTACTTACATCTGAAGGGGGTTAGCCTGATAACGACTCACCACTCGACGCAAACATCCGGGCGATTCACGTCGTAGAGAAGTCCTTCAGAGGAGTCAGGATCTTCGATGAGCAGAATTTCCCAGATGCCGTCATGCCCAACTGCATACGCATCAGCCCGGGATTAATTAATATGAGATGCTCGTAATTATGCGCCCGGCCACAACGGGGTGCTCGCGTGGGTTATCAACAGCGTGAGCAGAGAAACAAGGACGTGTGCAAGCACTCCAATCCGGGAGAATACCGCGCTCTGGGACACACCCACTTACCAACTCGCTATAGATGCATGCCGGCATAGGAGGTAAAGCTTATCGAGACCTTCTCTCGGCTTGCGGTATCTTTTCCTTTCCACCACAGTGTGCTCTTGGGCTGTACATGCTAGATACGCTCCGCCAAGCTAGAACGACCTTGTCCCGGATGAATAGAGGAAATAAGACGGTTGTGTCCGAGTCTCCATATCCTATACGTAGTAGCAAAGCGTCACCGACGGCACGAGAATTGGCGATCAACATGCTCGCCCACCTTTACCTTACCTAACCCATCACCACTTTGGGCCGGAATACAGCATCTCCGGGGACGTCCTATGTACCATGGCAATCTCTCCCCCTCCCCTTCCGTTACAGAATGCCCCCCACTCGGCAGCTCCAAGCCCACCTACTCCCTGGCAGGCCACCATCCCGGGAGGGTAACCCCGAGGCGACGCAGCGCGCAAGAAAAAGAAACAAGCAGAAAAAAGCGGCAGAGATATGCGCCTCCCCGCGCCCCTCTTTCACTGGATCGTCCCGGGGCCCGCGCCGGTAGCCCCGGTCGCGGGACGGGTGGGGCGGGGTTGCCGACGAGGGGGCACCAGTCATAGCGTCCCGGGGAGACACCGGGTTTCCCCTGTGGAAAATGGGGAATGCATGTGTGCGTTGGTTCCCTTAGTTTCTGGTGTGCTTTTTTTGCTGTTTTCCCTTTTTTGGAGTCCATTCGCTCCACCACTTCCCCCGTCCCCTCAGTCCGGGCGTACATGATGCAGAATTGCGTGCAGGATTGCCTTGGACCCTAATGGTAGCAGTGTATTCAGGGTTTTGTCGTCATTGGTCCTGGATCTTCGCTGGGTTATGGGTTTGGGCTTGGCGGAATTTGTTGGCCGAAATACTCTATGCGAGACTACGCACTTCCCCTATCTCTCGGTGACAGATTGGGGGTTATCAGCTGCAACGCTGCGGTGTCTGATGCTATCTGACATGGACATGTGTGTGCTCAAGTAACAAGATGTGAGGATCCGGTACCTTGGAGATACTTTCCAAAACATGGCTGAGGTAGTTGATATGTCGAAAACGAGATGTGATGAAATATTGGGAAGAGAGAACTCTATCGCTCATACGCCGAAGCAATCCTCCCAGCCATCCCTACGTAACAGCGTCGCCCTCGCCCGTCTACTTGGAGGACGCCACAAGCCAAGTCAGATCATGATCGGTTCATCCCCCGCAGTTGCGCTTCTCGCGTGGAAACAAATCGGTGTTTTGCCATGCGATATTAGAAGCCTACAGCTCTCTGGGCCGGGTCAACCGCACGCCAGCGAAGCACCGCTTAGAAAAAATGTTTGATCTGGTCCGCACTAGGTCCTGTCCCTTCCTCCGTATGGGAAGTTGGTTCGTCCGCATTCCTACTTGTTAGAGGGATACGTTAAACCCCACGCGCTCTTGCGGAACGGGAAAGGCCTAGACTCATGCACCCATGTATATATATCTACACCTTCTTGGCTTTGTATTCCCGGGGCTTTAAATCATCGATACCCGCTCTTGCCGCGAAGCGATGCGGCACACCCGCCCCCCTCCTCCCTCCGAGCCGCGTCTTGCGCCCCGCAGGTGTGGAAGAAGAAAAAAAAGAAAGAAAACATGGGATATCTTGCAAGGGTGACAAAAACTAGCTCGGGAATAATTAGCTATCTTCGGAAGATAGGAATGTCACCCCCGGGAGAAGCGAGAATATATTCGACGCGGAGGTGGAGAGTGCGTGAACACTTGGCAAAGCGTAGATGGATAAACCACGGCGCGGCGGGGTGACGTACGTTTTGGTGCATTGGCGATCGATACAAGGGAAGATGCCGTGCAGGTAGGATCAGGCAAGGGGTATCCGTCCCGGTTTGCTTCCCCGGCTGGGCGCACATCACTAGGGTGCTGCAACTCACTCCCAAGCTGTTCCCATCTCTTGACGGGGTATCGAAATATCCCGCGCTAGCTATGCCAATTTCCTCTTCACTTCCGATCGTAGCATACTCCCCCGATCGACCACGTACTAAAGGCGGACCTGCCGTTCCCGGTGCCGTCCCATTCGGCCGGAGGAGAGCGGCGTCACTAAGCGAGGACAATTACCGTCCCCCGGCCCTCAGCGGTGCCTCCGGCTGTGACGGCCACAGGGTTGTGGCCGGTTTCAACAACACCTGCTGCTCCCGGATTTTCCTTTGAGCCCTGTCGTTCTCATAACCTTTCTGCTACCCCTGAGATATCGACTGCTACCACATAGACTGCAGTGACGGCTACTTAGGTTGACATTAAACGGGGGATAGGCTCTCCGGGCGGGCCACGCTGGGCTTGGACACTGCGAGATATCACCAACGAGCAGGCAATGGCTGAGCAGGGATAGCATTTGATGGGGCAACATGTCCCACGAGGGGAAGAGAAAATGGGAGAGGTCGAATCAAGGCCACCCCTGCCCGGGGCTCGACCTGGGGGAACGTGGAGATTGGGGGTGCTAGTCTCTGAGAAAGAAAGGTATGATGGATGTTGATGCATATCCTACGCTACCAAACCCCCAGAGCGAGAAGTCTAGTACGTGGCTCTCCTGAAAGGGAAACCGGCTAGAGTAGACCTAACCGTTTCGCATAGGTAAAGGTGGGTGGCGGCAGCCTCTTTGTCCGACCGGAGCTGAGTTCTCGTATGAATCACTTCTTTCCAATATGGTTGATACGAGACTCTAGCGGCCGGTTGTAGTCTAGGGAACGCTTAGGGTGACACAGGCAGGGGAGAAGAGAAGAAAGGCATAGAAACTTGAAGGTCCTTAACAAAGGCCGAGATGGTGAGCGTCGGTCTGCGGTCTACCTGCTTGCAGGTGACCTGATATCCCGAGGCCTTGGCGCGGCCCAGACAACTTGAAGGACAACAGAGATTGGAGAGCTACTAGAGCACAAAAGCCAACGCACTTGCCGATCGGAAGGTGATCACAAGAAACCGTTTACAAAGAATATTACAAATTGGAGAAACGGCGCAATGCATACAGAGTAATATCAAAAGAACGGTGCTCATCACTCCTAGCCTTTGTCTGATACCAACTCCCCGTCATACCAAAGCCGCGAAGCGCCAAAAAAAGGAATTAGAGAAATTGCCGCTGTTACGCAGATTATGTCGTGGCACCTTCAGACTTTGCCCGCCAAGTATGAGATGTTCTGTTTTACCGCATCGGTTAACTCGCCGTGGCCGATGTAGACATGGGCGACGGTCTGGGGCCAAGCCTCGGGGTGAGGCATGGGAAGGTCGATGACATCGCCCTCCCGGATGTGGCCCGAGAGCATTAGCGCTGCTAGTGCAGGGAGATGGACACGGGCGTATTGAAGGTCTGCAACAAAGCAAGGTGTTAGCGAGTAATCATGTCTTTTGGGGGGGGGAATTAATCGCTTTCCGAGTTTGGGAACCACTCACGAACCGGCAGGGCCTTTGACCCAGCAATAGGGCTTCTGCTTGCCTCCAGACCAGCAGACCTTGGGCTAAAGCTCATCACACTTGATCCACGCCGTCCATAATGTGCCTGAGCCATCGATGATAAATCCACCGACTGTCGGCGGCTAGACATGGATGTGGGCGACAGCTCTGGGATCGTGGCGCGGAGCTCGTCAATGTCGAATGTGCGCTGAAGGAGGAAAGGCTTCCGCTCCGGGTCGCTTGGCCGGACCCGAGCCCGGATGGTACGGCGGTTGAGCGTTACCGACGGGGGTCCATCCGGTTCGTGCTTGATCTCCTCGTCTCCTGCAGACGAGGTGTGGCTCGGCCTCCGTAGCGCGACTGCCACAACGAAGCAGTCGGCCGATGAGGCGTTGTCAAAGTAAACATGGCCCAATGACTGGAGGTGTTCTCGCATGAGATAGCTGCTGCGCCGTCTGTATAGAGTCAGTGTTGCGGGGAGTGACATTCTCCGGTCTAAAGGGCTGACGGCATCTCTAAGGTGGGAGGGGGAGGCCCTGGAGAGGAGGAGGGACCCTGTCTCGTCGACAATGGTCTGCCTTCTAGGGATCTGCACTACCCTACGAGGAGACTGAGGAGTGACGGGTGAACGCAGATGATTCGGGCTGAGCAACGACAACCTGTGCGGACGAGCTGACGAGGCCCGTTCCACGATAGGAGGTAAGACCCGAGGCACATCTTCCGGAGGGCTGGAACTCTGCCGGGCTCTGGGGTCGAGGCTTTCCAACATGACGCTCTCACGCCTTGTCATGGTCGAGTCGTACTTGGGGCTCGGGGGATAGATGGGGCTGGGAAGGATTCTGGGAGACCTTGGTGAGACCAAAAACAACGGGCTATGAGCGGTTCGGAAGGTAGCTCTAGGGTGGCTCCGGAGATCGTAGTGGGCTGTCCAGATGGGCCGGAGAGGTGGGCGCTCACGGCGCTGAGTTTCCATTGCGCTAACCTTACGTCGACCTTGCGCCGTGTGTGTCTTGAAGAGGTAGGATTGAGAAGGAAGAGCCAACTTTGGCTAGGCAATGTAGAAGCGGAAGAAGAATTCGACTTGGCACTCTGAGTGTCAAGAGGGGGGAGGAGACATTGGGAAAATTGGTAATGGAGCCTACTCTTTTTTGTATATTTGCCTCCTGGCGGGCTTCAAAGACGTCAGTTCTCATTGAAAGGCACGGCCTCATCAGGAGGCCTGCGAGGCCGGTCCCCATGATAAAGCATTCTACGAAACGGGCTGGGCCTGTAGATCGACAAAGGAGCCCGGTGGAGATGTAAGTATCTCGCGCCTCCTGTAAGGAACCGACAGGCTGGAAGTCTGGGACAAAGGGAAATGGTACCACATGCTTGGAAACCCGCAGAGTCAGGAATCTGCTGTGCGCCGAGCATGGTGAGCAATCCTGTTGATGGGTGAGAGGCTGGAGTTCTATCACCACACACATCAGTTGTCATGTCAATGGTTAACACATCAAATCACGTGATATTGAGACGGTTGGGCCAGTCGGGCCATGATTGGCTCATCACATACATCCAGCTTGACAGGTGAATGATAATTGGCCAAATTTGTCTTGCGAGGCTGCGAGGCCGTCACTTCTCGTTTTGGGAGACTTGTCCTCAGCAGCAGTAGCTTCGGTGTCTGTCTTCGTTGGAGGGTAATGTCTCTTGATTTCCGAGAAACCACCTCTCTCCCACACGCCGCTCGACGTTTGTTTCAAGATGGCCAATCCTGCCAATCCCGCCGCGAGCTATAAGCAGCTGAAAGAGGACTTCGTGTCCAACCTCTCTGGAGGAACCGTTACGGAGATTTCCCTTGTGACTGCTGTTGCGCCGGTATGGGTGTCCGCCCCTATGCTGCTCGAGGGGATGGAATGATTGATTTGCTGACTGCTTGGTTGGCAGGTTGCGATATTACTGTGGGGTGTCCTACAGTCTCGACAATCCTTCTTCAAACCATACTCCGCCCTCGCATTCGCTGTCGATCTCGTCCTTAGTGTTGGTGCCGTCTTGTTGTCCTTCACCCTCTATTCCGGGTCACCGCTCCTCTTGAACGGACTCCTTATCACCCCGGCTATACTTGTTTATGCCCTACCTACGAACCTTTCGGCGCCGAGGAAGAAGCCCAGGGTGCCACCGAGTGGCCAGTCTCAGCCACAAACCGACACCCTCGGCGTTTTATCTACCAAACCCTTCCTTACGACGTATAGAGGATGCATGATGGTCGCTACTTGCCTAGCCATACTGGCAGTTGATTTTAGAATCTTCCCCCGGCGGTTCGCCAAGGTAGAGACGTGGGGCACGTCGCTGATGGATATCGGCGTCGGCTCTTTTGTGTTTTCGGCGGGAATTGTGGCGGCACGACCGGTTCTGAGGGAACAGGCCGAGGGCAAGTCGACACCCATGGCCAAAAGGCTCCTAGGATCTCTCCGCCACTCGTTGCCATTGCTCGCGCTAGGCGCTGTACGCTTGGTTAGCGTCAAGGGCCTGGATTACGTGGAGCATGTGACCGAGTATGGCGTGCATTGGAATTTCTTCTTCACGTTGGGCTTCCTACCGCCATTCGTGGCTATCTTCCAGTCCGCCCTGAAGATCATCCCTTCCTACGCGGGGCTCGCAGTTCTGCTCGGCGTCGCGTACCAAGTGGCGCTAGAGAGCACGTCCTTGAAGGCGTTTATTCTGACCGCACCGCGGACGGACCTCATCTCGATGAACCGGGAGGGCATATTCAGCTTTGTCGGCTATCTCGCAATATTCCTCGCCGGGCAGGACACGGGCATGTTTGTACTGCCGAGGAACTTAAATTCGCGGGGGGGCTCGACCGTGGGCACGCAGAGGACCACTCTCCTGCTTACCATGGCTGTGTGGTCTCTGGTCTGGACGGCGCTCTACTTCTTTAGTACGGACTACACCTACGGTGCGGGGTTGACGGTCTCGCGGAGGATGGCCAACCTCCCGTACATTCTCTGGGTGGTGGCGTTCAACTCGGTGCAGATACTAGCCTTCTGCCTCGTCGACACGGTCCTTTTCCCGGCGTTCTACAAGGCGACGGATGCGAAGGCGGAGAAGGAGGCGCATGACGCGGCCACGAGCAGGATACTGCGTGCCTATAACCGCAACGGCCTGGCTGTCTTTTTGGTGGCGAACCTCCTGACAGGGCTGGTCAACATGACGGTCCCGACGCTGGACGTGGGGCCCCTGGCGGCGATGGGGATCATTGCTGCGTACGCGGCGGCGGTGACTGGCGTCGCGGTAGTGCTTGACGTGTATAATATTTCTCTCAAATTATAGACAGTTGGGTGTGGATGAAATTTGGAACTATCAAGCACGCACGCAGGGACCAGGCATGCACCCTATTTAGGTAATTTTTTTTTTCGGCCGTTCCGCTTCGCCGATAAACAAACACGGATTGACGGGAATAGGTGCATGGCGTCATGTAGGTACCCGTGTTCGGAGCGAGGGGTGGAAGGCAACTTGAAACATTCTGGCCCGGGAATGTTTATTAATAATAATAATGGAGAGCACACGAAAGACCCTGCTCGAGCAAATCAAAGCTGGCGGATTCAGCGCGTTCTTGGCAACGGGGACTGGGGTTCGAACGATTGGCTGCGTGGATACTACGAGGGGTCTCCCCCTGCTGCGAGAGGGGAGGTTTGGAAGAGGAAGGGTCTTCGGACATCTCCGAGAGGACCGTTGCCCAAGGCGGTGGGTTTGCCCCGGCGAGAAAAGCCTTGGAATGTTTCATTTGGGGATGTCGAGATCGACTTGACAGACTTCGTCTTGCCTGGACAGTGACACAACCCTCACGCCGAAGCATCACCCTACTTGGAGCTAGTTGCGACGGTTGTTTCGGCTCACGTCTCCCCCACATTCCTAAACGTGGGTAACATGAATGATCAAGATTGGGGGCGGATCACTGGAGTATTGCACTTCTTAATAGGTGGGGAGGGGGGGCTTGATATGTAATACTAACGAGCAGTCTATCAGTCAATACGGAAGACGGCTGACGGGCTGAGCCAGAGAGGTGAGATGCGTGGGCGTTGATTTTTCCCGGAGATTCTGAACGAAATAGCCGGAAAGGCGCAAAAGATGGGAAGCCAATCCCTGTTCCGATATGCGGCTCATCTCCGACGTCAATGCCTTTCGCGATGGTGGGCGGCGGGCGGGACGAGTGGGCGAGAGGGAAGACGCGACTTCGGCTCCGTCCAAGGCGAGGTAGGATCGGGCCAGCTTGTTTGCTAGCTGGTGGCGAGAAGTATGGAGAAATTGGGGGGGGGGGGGGGAGATAATGGGGGGGGCGGACGAATATCCGCGTGTAGGGGTGGTCGGGGGGGTGGGTTGGGGTTGGGTATGCTTGACGCGGAGTGAACCATGTCTCTGTCGCGAGTGGGCTAGGATTTCATGCCGTCATTCCCATGGATTTGGACGGCGACTCCCACGGGAATGGAAGTGCTGGTTGACGTTTTTGATGTAACGAAGACGGAAGTCAGGCCCAGCAGCGCCCTTGCATGCAACTCGCAGATCTGATGGGCTGACGGGGGCGCGCGGGTGCAAACAACCATCAATGCGAGAGTGGTTGTCCGACCCCGGTCAGATAGCGGTAAACAACAGAAGATGGCGTTCGCCAGTGTGCTGCGAGACGCGGTCCGGGTAACGCAGAGTAGCGAATGAGGCGCGCAGCCAGTTAATGTTGGCTCGAGGCTCCCGGTCAAACTATTGTACATACATGCATGGACCTACACATACGCCAACCTCCAGCCAACCTTGGATGCTCAGGTACGGTGGACGCATCAATATGTGATCATGCTGTCCCACGGGACACCAGTGCTCCCTCTTTTGGGGGGAGGTAATTCACCGAGGGCTAGGAGGGTGAATGGAGGGCTGTGAGACACATGATTTACGATATTGGAAATGACGCCAACACAAACGGAATATCAACTTGGCTGGATATAACGTCCCAACGCACGACCAAGGGCGCAGAAGCAAAGTCTACTAACAACACATGTGTGACAGCGACCGAACGACTGCATGCCCCTGAACCTGGCACGCATCTTTTCGGTCCAGCTCGGGCTCCACAGGCTTGGACTGGGGGGGGCCCAGCATCATGCATCTGTGTCTTCGTTCCGGTCTCTCTTTTATTTTTCTCGAACACCCAAACTCCAAAATCACCGTGTAAACAGGGAGACGCCAGGTTGCCCGACGGCGCGACGGGGCACGACAAGCAAAAAATAGACGGAAATAGTCTGCGACAATGGGTTCACCCTGTCTCTGGACGCTTGTCTCTGGTGCCCTGTCACATGTTGTCCGTCTCAAGGGTCAAGGTTCGAGGCTTTGAATTCCACGCGACCTTCTCGAACAAGTGGAACCCGGGGCGGGCGGCCGATATTTTACTGACACAATGTCTCGGGTTTGGAGTTTGGGATTTGGAATCTGGACGACTTTGCCCTAGATCCTAGGCACACTTGAGCCGAGCAGGTCGGACGACCGAGAATGTGAAATGCTTTGCATGCTGACTTGACTGGTACCCGCCTACATTGGTACCTTGCTGCCTTTCTATCGACGAAATACGCCGTGGATTTGACACGCCTCGTCTCCCTCCGCCAAGGCACTTGAACCTCAGCAGGTCTGACCTGGCTATATCCGGCCGGCGTGCCTCTTGTTGATCCCATCTGGGCGAGCCGCCTAATTATCTGCTGTGCATACAATAATTAAAGCTGACGCTGCGGGGCTCTGCTGATACTCGTCGATCTCCGAATACGCGATCCGCAACCAGGCGCATCCGTTCGCTGTTCGGGGCGGGAGAGACGATGTGATGATGCGATATGGTTGCGAAGGTGCCATGGTTGAACAGGAATATTTGCAAGTCAACAATCAAATCGCCGCTCTCTCTCCCCACGGTACGGATACGGATTACGGATTACGGATTAGGGGATCTGTAAACTTGCAAACTTGGCATCCTTCCACGGCAGTTAGTAGTGTAGGTTTGGGCGCCCCAACAAGGGTCACGGATTGAGAGAAAGTGGCTCAATCCACTCCGCCGTTCCTTGCAGTTGGTGGACTTTTGGGTTAGGGCGGCGTTGCGAACCCCTGTTCAATGCGCCGACCAGAGAGAGCTAATTAAACGAGGATAAATTAACTTTCGCATTAGCTGGCCAGAAGAAGGTCACTCACTAATTTTGTACGTAGTGCCTTGCTCGAATGTCTGTGTGGTGCAAACCGATTTTCAAGGGGAAAGTTATAAAAAAGAAAACCCCCCAGAAAAAAAAGAAGATGAAGGGGGTAGGTACATGGATATTGGTGTCACGGCCCTTGCCCGTCGCGGTACCCCCTCCCCGGTCTTTTAACTTGACCTTACTTCGTAGTTTAAAGTAGTACGGGTACTTGGTATCCGTAGGCAACCCTGAATTTCTACTACGTCGTAGCACCCGGGCCACCCTAACCCACCCCGCCGGCTCCTCCACAGGCGCCATCCGTTCACTAAATGTGTCCACTGTACTCCAATGCGTAGCGCACATACGGGCTCATTTCGCCTAACCCGTACCCGAGTAAAGCACGTCTCCACGTCTCGCTCTCTCTCCCAAGACAACAGATCAGACAGACAGACTGACTGACTGACCTCCTGCAACGTCGTCATTCTCCTTTTCCCTCTCGCCCTCCCACGCGCCAACCAAACCCACTCACCCGCCCACTCGGTCTCACTCAACTGCGCTACTCCTCTCGCCATCTCTCACCTCCATCCATCCCCCCCGGCCCTGCGACCCTTTTTTCCTCTTCCTCGGTCAAGCCTTCATCGCATTCCCCTTTCCTTCCCCTCGGTGCTGGGCAATACAATCACCGACCTTTTTTTTAAACAAACGTCTAAACACCAAACCCTTCCACTCCCGCAATCTCGCGACTGCGTTCGATCGATTTTGCCCGCACCCCATTTCGCCCGCGCCCGCCCTCAGTGGCTTGCAACAAGTAAACAATCGAGGATACGCCCAACAAACAGCAAATCACGTTTTCCGAGCGCCAACCCCACAAAAGGGTGGCTTTGGTTGGACCGGCGGCGCGTTTTGACAGTTTAGCTTTTTGCAACGAGGAGAAACGACGCCTCCCCGGGTTGGGACGGAGAAGCAAGAAGCAAGGCCAACGCGCGACAGGCCTCGTCTTTTTATTTTTTATTTTATTTTGGCAACAACAAAATATCGGATCGCACTGGACAATGATAGCTGGAGTGGTGGCCCCCATTGCTCAAACCCAGCCGGACTTCCTTCCTAACTCCTCCCCCCCGGGGTTATTCATTCGTCGAGGAGTGAATAATTGAACCAGCCCGCATTGTGCCGTGGGCCATCTTGAAACCAGCAACACGCACCCTTCGCCGCCATTCGGACGTCGACGTGTACCACTACTTACTACTTTCCCCATCCTCTCTCCCCCAAAGTACCTAAATCCGGCCGAGAGACCCTTTTCCACCACCCACGACGACGACCACCACCACTTACCAGGTAGCCGCACATCCGGGTCCTGCATCGACGGCAAACCAAGCTCGAATTTCTCGCGCGTCGGCGTCGTACAATGTCTTCTGCCGCTCTGCAGAACACACCGACCTCGCTAACTGCACTCAACTCGTCCCCCTTGGTCCCGGCCTCGCCCTCCAACCGACACTACTCGTCGTCCCATTCGTCGCCCACTCGAGAAGCTTATCATGCCCAGCTACAGCCCGCAGGTGCATCCACTTCGTCATCACAACGTCCTTCTCGTAGCGGCAACAGCTACGGTGGCACCGCCGCCGGCACGAATAGCTCCGCACAGCAGCAAGGTTACAACAACTCGCCCATGAGTTCGCGCCCTGCCATCGCATCGCCCGTGGCCGTGTCCGGCTCACCCGCCGAGCATCACGGGGGCTCCGATCGACGAAGAAACATGCCTACCGCCGTGCCCCCCCGGACCTCGTCGAACCAGCAGGCGTCGGGCTCTAGGCGCGCCGCTTACGCGAACGAGCGCGGGACCAATTCGCCGCGTCGAGCACACCCCGACGCGAACGGGTCCCTCGAGGACGATCCTGCCGCCGCTCAAAGCTCGCGCAGCCGACGAGCCGCCCACCAACAGATCGCCCAAGACCCTCCCCACCGATCGAGCAGTACTCGCGAGAGCCGCGCGGCCGGCCCGTCGACCACGATGCCCATCCGATCCCAACAGCCCGCGGCCTCCAATCCATCCTCGAAGGGCCCCTCGAGGGAAGCAAGCGAGATTCTGAATAGCATGCTGGTCTCGCAACCAGAGGTGGACATCGAGAGAGAGCAGCAGCGCCTCGAATTGGCACAACCACACCATGTACCGGGCATGGCCGACGACGAGGCAATGACGCCGCCCGTCGTGTCCCCCGTCGATAACGGCGACGAGGCGCGACGGGGCGGTCGGAGCCGACATGATTACTCTAAGCGAGAAAAGCATACAAAGTTCGGCGAGTACATGCTCGGAAACACGATTGGCGAAGGTGAATTCGGAAAGGTCAAGCTTGGCTGGAAGCAAAGTGGTGGTGTCGAGGTGCGTCAATGCGAACCAATCTCTCTCTTGGACTTAGCAATCCCTCCTCCCTTCCCTCCCATAACTAACAACACCCGTCGCTTCAGGTTGCCATCAAGCTCATCAAGAAGGATCAACTGGGTAGCAACCCTTCCCGGATGGCCAAGATCATGCGGGAGGTTGCCATCTTGAAACAACTCACCCACCCCAATATCGTCCGGTTGCATAAGATGGAGGAGTCCGAGAGGCACTACGGCATCATCCTGGAGTACGCGTCCGGTGGAGAGCTTTTCGACTACATCCTGAACCACAGATATCTAAAAGACAATGCTGCGAGAAGGCTCTTCGCGCAGCTTGTGTCGGGCGTTGGCTATTTACACAAGAAGGGCATTGTCCACAGGGATCTGAAGCTGGAGAACCTGCTCCTGGACCGCAACCGGAATATCATCATCACCGATTTCGGCTTCGCGAATACCTTCGAGCCCAACGAGGAGCTGTCGGACGAGGAAGAGCTCAACTTGTCGGATCGCGAGTTTGTCAGGCGAATGGGCCTGGACAAGGTCAAGGCTAATGGAACCAGGAAAGGCGACCTCATGCAAACGAGCTGCGGAAGTCCCTGTTACGCCGCCCCCGAACTGGTGGTTAGTGACTCGCTGTACACGGGGCGCAAGGTGGATGTCTGGAGCTGCGGTGTCATCTTGGTACGTCCCTCAACCCCCTTCCCCATCTCTTCCCTTCCTGGAGCGTTACCCCCAATGCTTGTAACCACTCTTGTCTTGCTAATACTGACCCTATTGCGCAGTATGCCATGCTTGCTGGCTACTTACCTTTCGACGACGACCCAGCCAACCCCGAAGGCGACAACATTAACCTCCTCTATAAATACATCGTCAACACACCTCTTACATTCCCCGAATACGTTACGCCCCATGCTCGAGATCTCCTCCGGAGGATATTGGTTCCTAACCCGCGCAAACGCGCAGACCTATTCGAGGTGGCACGCCACAGTTGGCTGAGCGATTATGCTCACGTTGTCGAGCTGATTACCTCTTGCACCACCACTCCCAGCGAGATTCAAAATACGACCGTGGCAGCGGACGACGAAGGCGAGAATCCGATGCTTGCTCGGAGCTCGTCCGTCCGGGAATCATCGAAGAAGGCTGCCCCCGCAGCAGCTCTCGGCGGGCTCACTAGCAAGCAAGGCAATATCGATGCCGATGCCGAGGCAGCCGCCTTCATCCGGCAACAGAAGGACGCGAAGCGCCGCACTGTCCAGGTTGAGTATGTCGCGCCAACTACGCAAACCCAACGAGGGGAGCCGTCGGGAAGCCACCCGACTGGCGGGAAGACGCGGGCTAGGTCTGGAAGCCAGGGACCCATCGAGGTTGCCGAATCAGGCCCGCTCTCGCCTCAGGATAAGCCGCTTCCCCGCGACCCGCCCGTGCCCAAGGAGGCGTACTCGAAGAACGCCGCGTCCAGGAGGCCGCCAAGCGCTCATCGCAACAACAACGGGACGACTACGAGACCAAATCGCGAAGGCGGGCGGGCGCCGTCTGAGAGTGCCTACCTGGCTTCGGTGGCTGGCACCACCGGGGCACGCCCGGCAACTGGAGGGTCGATGCAATCGACGGGCTCCAAGTTGGGAGCTGGCGCACGCGCCTCGTACGGCCAACCACTACCCCCTCAGACCGCCGATACTAACGTGCACGGAAGGATACAACAACCGCAGAAGGGCGCGGCCGGCAACTACGCCATCTCCAACCCCATACCGCAGGACTCCGACTACGGCAGACCGAGCATTAGCGTGCCCTCGAAGCTAGCTAGGCTTTCGGGGTACGCCGGTGACAACGGAGCAGGCGGTGGCGAGGTCAAGGGCCACAAGAGGTCCAACACCATTGGCGATCTCAGTGGCAAGATCTTTGGCCGAAGTGGCTCGATATTTGGCGGGAGGAACCGAAAGCGCTCGGAGCAGCAGCAAAGCGGGGAGAAGGTCAAGAAATACCCTCCCGTTAGCATGAACCACTCCTTTGCCGGGGCCGACGAGTCGCGGCAGTCGATGGATTCGAAGCAATCACGCCGCTCCTTCTCCGTAGGACTGGGCAAGAAGAGATCCGGGAGCATCTCAGGATCCCAGACCTCGCAGGAGAAGCATCATACGCGACGCTTCTCCTTGATACCAGCGGGCTTCTCGCTCAAGGCCATTGGCATTGGAAAGGACTACGGACCGCCTCCCGTGGACTCGCAACAGGACCTCCCCATTCAAGAGCCCCCGCAAGTTGACCAGTATGGTCGGTACGTGAACCAGAACGTCGGCGGGGGCCAAGTGGAAGCCAATACCTTGGATGGGATGTACGCGCAGCTACAAGACCCGGTGCCGGCCGAGTACCAGCCGGTGCCCGAGCAGAGGTTTGACCCCCAGCATCAACAGCTTGGCGGGCGCCCAGTTGCACGCAACAGCTATGTGCCCCCCGGTGCGGTCCTGAACACGGGTTCGGAGTCGTCGGTCGACAACCTTCGACGGCCACCGGGCTCCGCGCCTCACCCCCAGCAATACGCCCAACACGAGACACAGGACGGACGGAGGATTGTTAGTACCAGCCGCTCCAACCGCGGGGTGCTACAGAAGAACAGGCGCTTTGTCGACGCCTGGGACACGGACGAGTCTGCGCGGCCCCACGACCATTCGGGCAGCAGCGGGCCGGCGAGGAAGGTCATGGACTTCTTCAGGAGGAGAGGCAAGGCCAGAGGTGGCGAGGACCGGTGAAGAAACTGAATTTATATCAGTTGCTTAGGCTCGTCGTCGATTACAAACACAGCATCGCTTGGAGCCTTTCGAATCATCAGCCCGCGTGCAAACCGGGCATCGACTTCCTTTTGCAAACGGCGGCGTTCAAGTTGGCGCAAACAAGAGCAGCCCAACTCTTTTTGCAAATCGTTCAAACAACTCACCTATTTGTTTCACGAACATTCCTTGTTTCACGACATTTGCTCATTTTCTGCATTCCCACCAGTTTTTTTTATTTTAAACCCGAACCGTCCAGCATAACGGCCCTTGTAATAAAGATCGGAAAACGAAGAAAAAATCACTGGCTTTCTTCTCACATCTTGATTTTCAGCAAAGCCCCCCACCCCCTTTCCGTGTGTTTTTAATACTAGTTGCTTGAAACCCGGAAAGCCTTTCATCGTTTAGCACTACAGGGGGGGAGGGATATAGGAACATTGGGGGATATACTAGAAGATGCCCTTTGGTATTGATCCTGTTTCCCTCTCCCTACCTTCCTCGTTTTTGCTTAATCAACACGCATATTCGCAGGCGCCGGTGTTGGGAAGGGGGGCGGTGGGCGCGATTAAGGGGGGCGGCTTCTTTTTTTCCCTTCTTTTCTTCTTTCTCATGACATCTGCGCGGGCATCTTCCAGACTGCTACTACTACTACTACTATGGTGGGAACGGTCAATGGTGGGGGAGGGGGAAAGGGGCAAAGTCCTTTTGTTTTTATGTTTCCTGGTTTGGCGGTTAACCCGCTTTGAACACTCTCCTATTCTGATTCCCTTGAGATGGACAAGAACTCGATGAGTGATTGAGGGGGGAGTGGGAATACACTCGGGAGAGGAAGAGAAGAGAGAGAGAGGCGAGAATGATTGCTGGTTGTTGCGTAGGATAGCTCAGAATGCCGAGGGGATTGGCTGCCAAGTTCTATAGACCTGGAAGGTGGAATTGAAAGAGACCTTGAAAGGCAGAGACGCCGTATCTCGTTTGAACGGACTCCTCTAATGACGAAGACATTGACCGAGTCGCTTGATATTGGTTCTTATCAGCACCCACCTATATGCTTTCGTCACGTTTAGACCTTCCATCCTTGGTCAGATAAGGAGGCTTGGCGTACTTGGCCTACATGTACACTGATGGAGAGATGCCTTGAGTAAGTTGTAAGGTGGTGGAGAAAGCGAAGCACTCCCTGTCCGATTGCGGATACGCTATGAATGAACTCGTGGGTTTGAAAACTGCCAGTTTGTCCAAAGCCATCCAGAGGGAATGGGGGAAGTAGGCACGTGCCAGTTAAGACAAAGCTAAGGTAGCTCGTAGCTCGCGATGCCTGTTGAGCGATGTGGGATATCGTGGCTGAGTCTGGAGTCTGGACTGTCTTGGCTTGGCCGCGCGTATTATTCGTGCATTTTGGCGAGTGACAACAGTCAATTCATTTGTGCCTTTTGCCAGGGGCGATGGCTATTACGTGATCGTACCTACGTTGTGTGAAAGAATGAATGAGTGGTGAGGGTGCATGACGGAGGTACGACAGCACTGTGGCAGATGGTGACCCACCGTACCGATGTTAGCCGATGGTCATTAGCTCTTAACAATTTAGTGCAAGATTTGCTGCAAAAATACTCAAGGCACTGTGGCCGAGTGGTTTTAAGGCGCATCCTTGCTAAGGATGTTGGGTTTCCCAGCGTAGGTTCGAATCCTGCCAGTGTCGTCTTCTTTTTGCTTTTTTACCAAATTTGTCGCTCTTTTTGCTACGCTTCTTGTTCGAGATGATTTTAGATGTATACTCTAACGGAAGCAAGAGGAAAGAAAGCTGGCTGTCCTCCGGTTGTTTGAAGCAAGTTGCGTTTGCTATAACTTTACTATGGTTAGGGGACAAGATAATAATAAAAAAACCCAGCCTGCAAATGATCAATATTGGTGCCGTCCTGCACTGTCTCTTCCCTTCACATTCCTTTTGATGCAGCTCCCTAAATTGTGCCAGCAACCGGGCTCTCGGCGCTGGCCTACGTGGCCAATCAGCGAGTCCAATTTGCCCACAGATCATCTTCGCCCAGAGCTGCTTTACCGCCTGCTCGAGGGTTGACGTCGTTTTACGAGCTAATGGTTAGGGACCCACTATGATGAGCTCTCCTCCCCTGCCCTGGTGACTTTTGTTGATACTTTGGTACCTGCTTCGTTGTGTTACGTGTACAAACGGAGGGGGATCGAGAGGGGCGAAATGTTGTTCAACGTTGAATACAATTTGATAATTCGAGTAATGGTCGCGGGTCTGGAAACACCGGCTCGCGGTACACAGCGGCGGTGACACTCGTAGTTTCCAAATGGGTCATCCGGCAGTGGCGTAGGTACCCCATCGCAGGTCAGTCATCAATGTGGCCAACTTCCCCTTCCGAGTGACGTTGTGACCCGTGCTCCCGAGACAGAGGTTGGTTGTCACGGTGGTTCCTGCCCGCCCCCGGCCCAAATCTGGACTACTGGTCCTTGCTCCTTCCTAGCCACGGAGATATGCATGTACAGTGCCTTTTCCCTTGTCAACCAGCAGGAGGGAGGAGCATTCCGGACGCCGCCATCCCAACGAGGTTAAATTCAGTCACGGTGTCCCCCCGATTTCTAATTGATCTCTCTCTCTCTTCTTTCTCTTTTTCTTTTCTATTCCTTTCCCCCTTCTCCCCCTCCATCCCCAACTCTTCCCCCCTTGAGACCATCGTGTCCAACCAACCCCCTCAGTGCCCAACACCCATTCGATGAAGGAAACCTCGCGTAACGGAACATATACAGATCGCATACGCTCCTGGGCAACCACCAAAGCGCATGGCGGCACTCATCGCTCGGCGAGACGATCCGTAACCGACACCACCCCCACCCACTCTGCACCGTCACCCCACCTAACTAGCAATACCACCACCAACCCTTCCTTCACCAGCAACAATGCTGTGCCGGGCTCTTCCGGCTGCAACGCCGGCGCTGCCGGCATGCGTAGCGCTCCGGGCGGCGGCGGCTCGGCTGCCGATCTTGCAGCCGACGGTAGTAGTCCGCAGCCCGCAACGGCATCACCGCAAGATCCGGGGCCGGGGGCTGTCGTAGAGCCGCCCGAGGGCGCAGACCCAGAAGACAAGAACACCAACAACAAGAAGAAGAAGATGCAAAACGTTGCCGTGAGATTCCTGCTTGCTACCAAGACCATCCTGCTGTACAGCAAGTTGAACCTCGCCTTGGTCTTCGTGCCCGTCGGCATCATAGCCAAGGAGCTGCATCTGGCTCCGGGCATCGTCTTTGCTATGAATGCCATTGCCATCATCCCTCTCGCCGGCCTTCTAAGCTTTGCCACCGAGACCGTGGCTCGTAGGCTCGGCGACACCATCGGTGCTCTGCTGAATGTCACATTTGGCAACGCCGTGGAGTTGATTATCTTGTGAGCCCTCACCACCCCCCCCCCCTTTCTCCCTCCCTTTGTCATTTCCACTTTTCACCCGTTTCTCTTCCCTTTGGCGAATTGTATCCAAGTCATATTAATCAAATCCTCGAGAACATGGCTAACTCATTTCCCTCTTTACAGCATGTATGTCCACCTTGGTAAAGTGATGCAAGACAAGAAAGAGAGCGAGAAGCCCAAACCCTCAAACAGGCACTATCAAATCAATCGCGTCCCATATCATTTTGACTCGCTTTTTCCCTCGTGCCTTGTGTCTCTTCGTATCCCCATCCGGACCCCTTGCTCACTAACTCGTCTTAACCTAACCTCACAGCATCGCCCTCGTCAAGGTAATTTAATTCTCCCTCCCAACCGTAAATCTCATGGTTATCGCTGACCAGAGTAGAATGAGATTCGTATCGTCCAAGCCTCGCTGCTCGGATCCATCCTTGCCAACTTGCTGCTCATCCTGGGCATGTCTTTCCTCCTTGGTGGCCTACGTTTCCGCGAACAGGTGGGTTGCAAAGTTTCCTAGATAACCTCGCGTGTCTAATGCTTACATCCTATACACAGATATACAATAGCACCGTCACGCAGATGAGTGCGTGCCTACTCAGTCTGAGTGTTATCAGCCTGGTCTTGCCCGTGCGTGGAGTCCTACTCTCGAATTTGGATACTGACTCCCCTACTAACATGGACTCAGACCGCCTTCCATGCGTCGTTCTCCGACGTGAAAATGGCTGATGAACGGTCTCTCACTATCAGCCGTGGAACCAGCGTGGTAGGTTGCCTAGTCCCTGGCCCTCTGAGGGAAAAAAAAAAAAGAAGCCCTATTTACTAATGGCGTGTAGGTTTTACTCCTGGTTTACATCATCTATCTGTTCTTCCAGCTGAAGTCTCATGCGTACATGTACGAATCCACGCCGCAGTACATCATCGACGAGGAGGCGACACCAGGGCCAGTGGCCGGGTGGCTCGATTCGTCTAGCTCTGATGGAAGTTCTTCGGACAGCTCAGACTCGGACGGCTCCGGCCACTCAAGAGATACCGTCTCTAAGCGTGTCAAGAGGGTTATCCGCGGTGGCCGCAAACGTAAACAGAGTATCATCTCTATGGACACTGGCGAAACCTTCCCGACCCGAACCTCCTCGTTCGGCACTGCTGACCTGAGTCATGCCAACGACGAGCTGCCCTCGGAGGAGTCGTCAGCTTACCCTCCCATGTTCTCGAGATCGACCACCTTGCAAGGCAGTGAGGAGGCGATCGATGACGACAAGCCACACCATACCGGTGGGCGCCGGCATCGTCGTTCTCTGAGACGGCATCGCAAGCACAAAAAGGAGAAAGCCAACACTGGAGCCCTAGATTTTGGGCCTAGCGGTGAGACTATTGACGAAACCCCAGAGGCGTTGGCGAAGAGCGGTCCAGCGAACGGAGAACCCCGCCGTGTCGACTTCGCTCTCACCGACGTTACCTCGGAGGGATACGGCACCACTGAGGTCTTGGCCACCAGGCTCCCTTTCACGACTGGTCTCCGAAACATATCTCTTGGACCCGTAGCCAAGAGCTTTGCTCCCACCGTCTTCGTCCAATCTGCTGAGCTCGCCGACCCACCCGTCCCCACGGGTCGGGTCCCGCGTGTCAGGTACGGCATCCGAAGGACAAATTCGCTTCCGGACCGCCTCAACCAGATGTATCGACCTCCTGGCGCCATGATGCCCTCTCAGATCCCACTCACTTCCCTTACGAGTGGGGCCGCAGCACAGAATGCGAAATCAGAGGAGCACGACGACCTGTCCCGCACAAGCGCCATCCTACTCCTTATTGTGACGACTGGACTGGTTGCAGTGTGCGCCGACTTCATGGTCGAATCAATCGACGGGCTTGTGAAGAGCAGCACAATATCGGAGATCTTCATCGGTCTCATCATCCTCCCCATCGTCGGTAACGCGGCCGAACACGTCACGGCCATCACGGTGGCCATGAAGAACAAGATGGATTTGTCCATAGGCGTGGCGGTCGGCAGTTCTATCCAGATCGCCCTTTTCATCACGCCACTCGTCGTGATCCTGGGGTGGATCATGGATCGCGAGATGACCCTCTACTTTACCCTCTTTGAGACGGTCTGCCTCTTCGTCTCGACCTTTATCGTCAACTTCCTGGTCTTGGACGGTCGCAGCAACTATCTCGAGGGCGCCTTGCTGTGCGCTACATATGTCATCATCAGCCTCGTCGCCTTCTACTACCCCCACCCTAGAGACGCGAGCGTCTGGGGTGCGTAAGGGGCAACACCAGTCGTTCTCTGGGGGCAAGATCACTCTTTTCACGAGATAGAGGAGGTATGGATCGGAGTGGCACGGGGAAAGTGCGTGTGTGCATGCGTGGAAGCTTGCAAGACCTCAGCGTCGATATTTACATTCTTACACGTTCGTTTGACCAGCCGTGGTGGGACTGTTCCCCATGTCCCTCGGTGGTAGTCATATTTTGGGTTCGGGATTTATTAGTTAGGGGGCCAAACAGATTGTAGTCGTACATGTACGATGTTGGGGGAGATCCTGTCGTCTATGGAGGCGATGTGATTCGCACTTCCAGGTCAAGTTGACACGACGTGAGACTAGCTCCATTCACTTCTCGCCAGAACGGCAGCGCACTACACTCATTTAGCGCTTTTGCAATACATTTCCGGTCCACTCATCCCCGCTCACGTCTCGCGTAATCGTGGAACGGGAGGATCGTTTGGTCCGCCGCTATGTCTTGATATGATATCAGACTGGTTTGCCGTTCGTCCCGATGCACGCCAGCCGTTGGAAAAGGGGCGCAGCGGTGTCTAGAGGACGTCATCGGTATGCGGGGACCGGTGCGGAGGCCCAAAGATATTCCTTCTCATGCATATCCGTACCCGATACAACCCTGGTGAGGCCGCCAGGTTCATTAGTGGGTGTGCTCCGTTCCAGACTTCCAACTGCTATTGGGGCCATTTATCCCACATATTTAGCCCCATTCTAGTGCTAGTCGAGGTACGGATACCGATTTGATTACTGCACAGCTGTGCAAACGCCTCGCACGCCGCGCTTTTTGGCACCAAGCAGAAGCTTCTCGTCACTGGACCGGGATACGATGTCTCAATTTACGGAAGGTAGGTGCTTTTGGCTGCTTCCTCTTTTTTTGCACAGCCCTCGCTCGGCTTCAGATTCCAAATCATCCATCTTCTCAAGACTCGTGGGGAGAAGGATTCATAGGTGGGGGAGTTAATTGTGCCGATAAAGATTGATCTTCCCTTCCCGCAGTTGAGCTTGGCAAGCTAAAGAGGTACCTAACCTCAACACTGCCCTCCCTTTTACTACGTGGTAATTACCTCTCTATCCCTCCTACCCGGAGACCAGCGCCGTTCTTAAACAGTAACACTCCCAATCCTTACGCTCCTCCTGAAACGAACGGCCCACAATGTGTTTCGGCAAGAAGGACGATATCCAGGACGACCTACCGTCCCGGCCAGTAGAGTTCGCTCCCTCCCAACCAACATACGCTCCCACGTCCAAGGCTAGCATCCCATCGCCAACAGCATCATCACCTACTCCACAGGGTCTACCGCCCTCCTACTACCAACAGCAGCAGCAGCAAGTGCAATCTCCCATCGCCGAGCTCGCATCCCCCCTGCCCGCTGAACTCTCCGCCGCCCCCGCCGACGACGTCGAACCACCCTCCGGCCCTCCCCCGTCCTCCCAGCAGCGAGGCCTAGCTTCCGACGACTTCGCAGCAACGATGGGTCCACCGCCTTCCCAACAACGAGGCGGCGCTTCGGAATACGCTCCGCCCCCGGGCCCGCCGCCGTCGGCGCAGGCTGACTACGCGGCTCCTCCTGGCCCGCCGCCGTCTCAAGCGACGTACGACGCTCCTTCCGGCCCGCCGCCGTCCCACGCGGTGTACGATGCTCCTTCTGGCCCGCCGCCATCCCGAGCGGTGTACGACGCTCCCCCCGGCCCGCCGCCGTCGTCGTCTAAGGCGGACTATTCTGCTCCTCCAGGACCGCCGCCATCTCAGGGTGACTATTCTGCTCCTCCCGGACCGCCGCCGTCTAAAGCAGACTACACGGCGCCCCCACCCGGCCCGCCTCCGTCTAAGCCCGAACACGACTGGGAGGTCCTCGTCCCCGACACGTCCCTCTTTCCACCCCCTCCAGACATCTTCTCCGGCTGGGACCGCTCGCCCGCGGCGAACGCAACCGAGGCCGAGGCAGAGGCTGGGGAGCGGTGGTGCGAGGAGCACCCGATGCTCGGCCCCACAACTCTTAGCCCTGTTGCCGTCGAGGCGCGCCGCCGCTATGCGTACCAGCTCATGCAGCCGCAGGAAGGGTTCAAA
>Ga0164242_10001621_pt1 | contig 26660 bp, 28 predicted proteins | sample OricomgcompostMG_FD_108783 | JGI IMG/M metagenome (GOLD analysis project Ga0164242, IMG submission 108783) | Miracle-Growth compost microbial communities from Emeryville, California, USA - Original compost - Miracle growth compost (MG) ...
CACCGGAACGACTGCTTTTTCGGGTGCTTTTTCTGATTTGGGCGATTTGCTCATGGAGGACTCCCTTCCTTCAATCCTATTTCACCACAAATCGGGGTACGATTGGAAGTGATTTTGCGGTCAAGAAAGGGGGACAAAACTTGCCGGGCGCACAACGACTCTGCTTGCTTCGAGACGCGCTCTGAGCACGCCCTGAATGAGACTGGAATGGCACGACGCTTGCGTCAATCAATCGCTGACATCGAGGTAGCGCATGCGCCCGTCATCAACGACGGGTTTGTTTTTCTTCTGACGGCGGGATTCTTTTTGCTTGCGCAGGTAATTCTTTTGAGCTTGCTTTTGCGTGCTCCGGCAGGAGGCCGCATCGTAGTTGCTGAGACAAAAGACGGTGCTCATCGCCTTCTCGCAATCGGCATAGATGTCGTCGTGGCAGTGATCGTCGCCTTCGCCGTGGGTTTGAACGCAATCCGCAACAGCATTGATCGCTTTTTCACAGTCGTTCTTCGACCGAGGATAGGGCTGCCACGAGTCTGCCTTCGACAAAGACGGCAAGGCCTGAAAAATCAGTAAAAAAGCGATCCCTACGATCCGTTTCATAAAACCGTCACTGCGCTACGCCGTCTCGCGTTTTTCTCCGTGAACGAGGATCGGCTTCTCGCGCTTCTCGATCGTGTCTTTCGTGATGATGCATTTCTTGACCGTGCTGTCGCTCGGAAGGTCATACATCACATCGAGCATGGCCTGCTCGACAATGGCACGCAATCCCCGAGCACCGGTATGGCGCTTGATCGCTTCTTTCGCGATCGCCTGCAGGGCCTCGGGTTCGAATTCGAGCTGAACGCCGTCATATTCCAACAATTTGGTGTATTGCTTGGTGAGCGCGTTCTTGGGCTCGGTCAGAATGTTCATCAAAGCCGGTTCATCGAGTTCTTCGAGCGTTGCGATCACCGGAACGCGTCCGATGAACTCGGGGATCATCCCGAAACGAACCAGATCTTCGGGCTCGGATTGAGCGAAGAGCTTCGATAAGGTGGTGTCTTCTTTCGTCGTGATGTTCGCACTGATACCGAGCGAACGCTTACCGCGACGCTGGCCCACGATTTTATCGAGACCGACGAACGCTCCACCCACGATGAAGAGGATGTTACGGGTATCGACCTGAATGAATTCTTGTTGTGGATGCTTCCGTCCGCCCTTCGGCGGAATATTTGCGATCGTGCCTTCCATCAGTTTCAGCAGCGCTTGCTGCACGCCTTCGCCGCTGACGTCGCGGGTGATGGATGGGTTTTCGCTCTTCCGCGAGATCTTGTCGATTTCGTCGATGTAGATGATCCCGCGCTGGGCACGCTCGACGTTGTTCTCGGCGTTTTGAAGCAGATTGAGAATGATGTTTTCGACATCTTCACCGACGTAACCCGCTTCGGTCAGCGTAGTCGCATCTGCGATCGCGAACGGCACGTTCAACACGCGCGCAAGCGATTCGGCAAGCAAGGTTTTCCCCGAGCCGGTCGGCCCGACGAGCAGAATGTTACTTTTCGAAAGTTCAAGCCCCGATTTGTCGCCCTTCTTGAGGGTTGATTGGTGATTGATCCGTTTGTAATGGTTGTAGACGGCGACCGAAAGAATGCGTTTCGCGCGGTCCTGGCCGATGACGTAATCGTCGAGAAAGGTTTTGATCTCGGACGGTTTCGGCAAAGCGGCGCCGTTCGGGCCGACTCCGGCTTGTGCTCCCGGTCCGCCCTTCTGGCCTTCTTCGCGGATGATGTCGTTGCACAGGTCAATGCATTCGTCGCAGATGTAGACGCTCGGGCCTGCGATGAGTTTTTTCACTTCGCGCTGGCTTTTGCCGCAAAAAGAACAAGTCAGATTTCCGAAGCCGTTACCGTATTTAGGTGTATCCATTCTTACGCACCCCTCTTTTCAACTACTTTATCGATCAATCCGTATTCTGCCGCTTCTGCCGCCGAGAGATAGTTATCGCGATCGGTGTCGCGTTCGATCTGCTCGATGGGCTTTCCGGTATGACGAGCTAAAGCTTCATTCAGTCGTTTCTTCAGGTAGAGGATCTCTTTTGCCTGAATTTCGATGTCCGAGGCCTGCCCGCGGGCGCCTCCTAAGGGTTGGTGAATCATGATTCGAGCGCTGGGAAGGCTGAAGCGTTTTCCCTGAGTTCCGGCAGAGAGCAGGAAGGCCCCCATGCTGGCTGCCATGCCGATACAGTACGTCGAGACGTCGCACTGAATGAAGTTCATGATGTCGTAGATCCCCAGCCCAGCATACACCGATCCGCCCGGCGAATTAATGTAAAAATGAATGTCTTTGTCGGGGTCGTTCGATTCGAGAAAAAACATCTGTGCGATGAGAAGGTTTGCCACGACGTCGTTTACTTCGGTTCCCAAAAAGATGATCCGATCGATGAGCAAACGAGAATAAATGTCGTATTGGCGTTCTCCGCGAGCGGTTTGCTCGACGACGATCGGGTTCGGAACGTAACCTTGCGGATTGAAGCTCTCGGGGGTGAAGCCCACCAGGTCGGGGCGAACGAGGTCTGCGGGTACTCGAGGGCGGGAGCTGTGAATGAACATGGGTTTATCGTCTCCTTGAGGTGATCAAACGAATGATCAAAGGGTTAGGTTCAATAACCGCTATTTAACCCCTATCGGAAATTTTACACGAGCACTCAAGCAATTTAAACTCAATGCTTGGTTTGCTCTTGCGTCATTTCCTCATTGAGGGTCTCAAGGTAGTTCATGAGCACGATTCGGAGTTGGTCAAGCGACAGATTGTTGACGCTCTCACCCGCCGTGCCTAAAAAAGACGATATTTCTTGATCCAGATATTCCTCTGGAAGTCCGGTCATCTGCACTACTTCTTGAAGTACGTCCGACGTCGAGCCTTCATGCTCTTTTGCCATTTTTTATCCTCCCGATATTAGGCAGGAACCCCGAAATCCTTGGAGTCCTTTTCCCATCCCACCCCAAGTATCCTATCGTGATTTAAAAATGTGCAACGAAAATCTTCGAAAAATTGCTATGCTGGAAAACATGGATAAAAACGCAAAGAAGCCGTCTGAGTCGGCCGTCACCATGACGGAATTGGTTCTGCCCCAACACACGAACGCCCTGGGTACCATATTTGGAGGAACAGTGATGTCTTGGATCGACATCGCCGGCGCCATCTCGGCCGGCAAGCACTGCCGTTATAACGTCGTCACGGCCTCGATCGATGCGCTTCACTTTATCGCGCCGATTCGACTGGGCCATGTGGTCGAGATCCGCGCCTGCGTGAATTATACGGGCCGTACTTCGATGGAAGTTGGCGTTCGGGTCGATTCCGAAAGCCAGACGACGGGCGAGCGTTTTCATAATGTCAGCGCCTACATGACCTTCGTCGCGGTCGGCAGCGACGGCAAGCCTCGCGTCGTGCCGCCGGTTGAGCCTGAAACCGAGACCGAAAAGCGCCGTAATCAGGCAGCAGCCAAGCGGCGGGCTTCGCGGGTTCAGCTTGCGAATGTCTTGAAAGAAGAAGAGCTCGATAAGAAGCCCGACGGGCGTTGAGCGCTGTAGTCGATCACCCACACCCTATCGATCATCCTACACATTCGCCTGATTTCGGGGCTGATCTCTCATATATAGCACCCCTGTCCGCACCTTCACGTCGGCATTGAAATTGCTGAATAGCGCACCAATCAGAAAGCTCGCAAGAGATGCAGAGAGGTGCAAGCGTATGTCCAAGTTTTCGTTTTTAGTGATTTCGTCGGTTTTACTTTGTTCGGGGTGTGGGTTTCGGATCGAAACCGGCTCAGATACCGCTCAAACGACTCCCATTATCCATGCGGCTTCAGGTGAAGCCACTTACGATGGCTCTCCGACTATTTTTCGGTGGGCCAACGAATTTCAGACCGCCGAAGACACGGGTAATCTCAGAACACTGATCGATGATATGGATCTTTTGGAAAGCTTCGACCTGGATCAACTTCCCCATTTTATGAATCCCTCTGATCACGATTTGATTCAAAAAACAGCACAAGAATGGCTGGGCGATGACGGAGTGATCGCTCAAAAACATCTTACCCCCAAGGGAAATCAGATCCGCCAGTTGATCGTCGGACAGTTGACCAGTACCGCCGCCTCTCCGAACGGAAAAGACATTCGTCGAGAACTCAATCGCGCTTTACTATTTCTCGGCTCGCCTCATTCGGCCGTCGCTCAAAATCACAATCAAGTATCGATGATTTGGGAAGCGATTCGATTCATTCTGCAGGCGGATTCTGATACCGGCATCGAAGACCTTGCGTTGATGCGGGCGAGGATGGTTTTGAATAATATTGAGTAAGGTCGTTGGCTGGAACCTTCTAAATTGAGTTATAATGGCACTTGGCGCCCATACCCCATATTAGCCATTTACAAACAATCAATTATCGTATATACTTAAATTATGTTCTCGTGGGACACGCAAAAGGCGATTAGCAACTATGAAAAGCACGGCGTCCCCTTCGAGGAAGCAGCGACCTTGTTTAGCGATCCCGATCAGGAGGATGAAAAATGGCAAAGAAACGATCCGTATCATCAGCGCACGCCAAGCGAACCGTAAAGAACGCAAAGCATATGCCGGATCATCAAATTGATTATTCCGACATTCCTGCATCTACCGATAATGAATTGAAACGTGCTCGCCGAGTTGGGCGCCCCTCTACCGGCAATGCAAAACAATTAATTGCAATTCGCATTGATCCAAAGGTTTTGAATCAACTACGAAAACTTGCAGAAAAACAAGATAAGCCCTATCAGACGTTTATTCATGAGCTTCTTGAAAAGGCGACAAAGAAGGCGGCTTAAATCAAAAACCCGCTAACGTCCATAAAGTAAACTGCCCATGCTGTCGTAAAGTAGTTTAATTACCATTATTCTATGCATGCTTAAGCGTACTTTCGCGCATTGGCACATTAACCAGACTCAATTTGAGGATCAGGAGATTGCTTGGGAATGGGGGTTCGCTTCACTAAATATTATAAGCGAATTCAATTCGAATTGACACTTATCAATGCATCCACACTAATGACAATTTAGCCATACCTATTCCCGACGTCAAAACCTTGGCGCTCTCAACCCTGAATTACAAATAATTTTCGTTGAAATCATAACCACTTAAACATGTCCCTTCCGAACGTTTTTAGATTTCGTCAATGTCAATACACAATCGCTCCATTTTCTCAAGAGTTACAAACAAATAGCCGATGTGAAGAATGGCTATTTAACCTTTTTTACATTGAGGAATGATATGAGCGTTGGAACACAGTCATGGCAGGATATCAGCTTTTTAGTTTACGCAGATGAGCCTCTACTCTCGATTAAGATTGAACAACAAATTGTAGCCGTAAATCCAAATATCGAAGCGCAAATCGATGCCTTTGAAGTTTACGAAGAAGCACTGGATTACTGCAAACAAAAGGCAAATGTAGGAGTAATCTTTATACATGAAAACTGCGGCCAACTGGACTTAATCAATACTTACGAACAACTTTCTCGTGTCTACAAGGCATCAGGTTGGCCAGTAATCGCAACAGTAATCCGAAAAGCAAATGCACTTGAATCTATTCAAGCCCTAAAACTAATGCGCAAACATCCAGAAGTTTTATTTTATGTATCAGAGGGCGATTTTGAAAATCCAGAATTTATCCGCTCACACTTTGAAGACCTTTGGAACAGCTACACTCAACTCATTAGCGAGAATCTGATCCCTTCAACCTTGAAAGATACGTTTATCTCGGCAATCCAGAATCGAGTTTCAGAATGCGAGCATGTCTTTTACGATCGTCTCTCAACTGTTCTGACCGCGCCCTTGAATTTAACTTGGAAGGAAGGATTTCAGGTACGTTGGCACAACCTAATCCATCACACTTACAATTTAAAACCCGAACTCCTTAAACCTCATTCAGCACTTACAAAGCTGGTCCTAGACCCAAACATCGATTTGAACTCACAGAACCAAAGCATTCTTCAGATCACGACAAATAAAAAAGGACTATCCACTCGCACGATTGAATTAAGTAAAAAAGTAGTAAATGCAGCCAACTCTCAACAGCTCGATCAAGTCTTAATAGAAGCCAAGACCGAAAATCGCCCAGGACGACCAGGCCTTTTGCGTACCCTCGCCAATCGAGCCGAACAAGTAAAGGACATCTATCTCGATACTTACATAAGCGAAACCGCCGAACTTAGGAAAGTCGGGAATCAATGAGCGGATTACGTTTAATTCAGTTTTCGAGTGAAGACTACCGCATCGCCGATGTCTTAAGTCGTCCTCATCTCGAAAAAATTACAAACGATGTACAAATTGCATCTGCGCTCTCACTTTACTTTCAATGGCCGGACCAAAGAAGAGCGTTTGTAAAACTTGGCGAATACCCTTATGCTCCATGCGAACTTGTTGTCGATACCGACCTTGCAACTCCCGACGAAATTTTTGTAAACCTTAATGAAAAAATCAATGTTGACGCAAACCAATCAATTCGAATTCGATTCGAAATTTTTGGCACCTGTTTTGAATATACAGCACCAATTTTAGCCGACCTTTCTCATGATTATGACTTCACCTCAATCGTCATGCCTATTCCGCAAGAACTTTATGTCCATAAAGCTCGCTCCTCACCTCGCTATGGTGTTCCAGCTGAACACCCTCTTCGCAAAGCAACCTTTTACTGCAACGAAACGTCCATTCAGTGCGAAATCAAAAATATCAGCGTTAAAAACATACTTGTTTACGGCATTTCAGACGACACCGTAGAAGGTGAAATTGATATTTCGGGCTATCGCTTTCAAGCAAAAATAATCAAAAAGACGGAATTTGGTCATGTCATCCAGCTCGTGTATCGCGACCAAAAAGAATATGGAGCTTATTTCGATCGTTTTATTCAGGTTGCCTATCCTAATCTAAGACCTCGATACGATTTTGACCATGAGACGATTTATAATCTCTATGTTGAAACTGGATATCTTTCTAGATTTGGAAACTCGAACGATAAATCAGATAAAGAATCCACTTCAGAAATTTCAAAGGAAGACTTGATTTCATTTTGGGATGACTCCAAATCTGGCGAGCATATCTACAAAGTAGACTACGTATTAGTCGATAATGACGATAGACCTATTGGCATTTCTGGCCTTGCAAAAATATTTATTGATTCAGACAATCACCCAATATGGGCACCACATCAGCTATGCGTCATTAAGTCTACTGAGCATTTAAGTGGAACGGCCTCACTCTATAAATGGTACGCTGAATATCTAGATGGATTAAATTATGATTTTGTAACTTGGTTCAGGAGTACAAGCAAATGGAATGACCGAATGTATACAAAATTAACCTTGTCTGACCAACTAAATACAAAATTGACCCCCATTCATCTAAAAGTTGGCGAAAGAATTAAAGTCGACTCATCTACGAACGATATTAAACTCATTGGTAATGTAAGAAAATGTGCAACAACACCGAATATTCTCATTGGCTCTGGGCCAGAATTCTTAAACTCAAGCAGATTATTTGAATTGGTATGGATCAAAAACAACTTGGCAGAAAATCATGAAATTCAAGACGCCATCGAAAAATATAATCAAATTTCCACATTACAATGTACCTTTCGAATATCAATACCACAATCGCTTTGTAGCTTGATCGATCTTAAAACAAGACCTACCGATCGTTGTTTTGAAATAAGCCCTAAAGCTTACTCGAACTACTATAGATGCATTGAACACTCTGTTGCCTTAACGCGGAGAAAATTGAGTGCATAAAACACTAAAGCGGAATATTAAAATCGTTTTTTTCAGCTTATTATGCACTCTTATTATTTTAGTTGCGTTTCAATCTACCGAAATTTTTGCTCCTTTAATAACACGATGTCATTTTCATCCATTAAGTAGCTTTTTTCCAGGTTTTGAATGCACATATACCCCCCCGAGAGATGAAATACTTTATTTATCATATGGCCTAGTCAGAGGAGAGTGCGATGCCATCGTCAATGGTGTAACAGCTGATACAAGTAAAAGCTTTTCCCAAACTGGAGAAAAAACGACGTTACTAATAGGCCACGAAGTCTCAGCAAAGGCGGGTGCCACCTTAAGCTTAATGCTTAAATGTGAAAACCAACTCGGGTTTAAAACTACATTTGCTCACGAGCCTATTTTGACAACTCAAAAATACGGAAAATTGATTCAATTTATTAGAGCAATTACTGGTATTTTTATTGGTCCTGCTTTCGCATTATTCCTAATTATTGTAAGTGGTATCAATTTCATTTTCAATCGTCGCAACAATAGCTCCGCACCTTTATTTTTGATTTACGCAGTCTGCACATTTATCTATTTAATCTCAACAGCTCAAATTACACGTCTATGGCTCGATGGCCCAAATGCCACAAAGCTGCATATTATGAGCTATATTTGTGCAAGTGGCTCCTTACTTCTTTTGCTCTCAAAGTTTGGCAATTTACGAAATCTATCGTTTTTAGGCTGGATTACATTTAGTTCCGCAACGCCGTATCTTTTTTTTGATTTTACAAAAAGGACGTTTTTTAGTTTTTACAAAGTGAATTCGATATCTATTTTACTGATATCGACAATATTGTTAATAGCTAACATCAAAAAACCAAAATTAAGACAAAATGAAACACTTAGTGTAATTATACTTGTAGCTTTCATTATCTCTCAAGTAGCAGACACCTATAGTCTTCAAACTTTCTCAAGAAGCTATTGTATTCCGATCGTCGTTGCCATTCTATGCCTGGTATTCATATTTGCTATTTTCTCCGATTTAAATAGGCTTCAATTAATGGATTTGGCAATTAACCGAATCATTAAATCATCAAAAACAAAAATATCACCTCAGCAACTTCTAACTGAGCTTGGCGAGACTTGTCTCGAATTTACAAAATTTTCTCGTGTATCATGCTATGTTGACGCATTTCTCCTTGGTCAAGCTCCTGCCCCTAAACAAACACTATTGAGAGTTCACGAAAACGGCTATCAAAAGAATACGTTTATTGATCAATCTATTCACTTAGCAGAAAGTCGCGGACTCATTATGAAATCCGCGCTAGAGAGCCAAGCCATCCAAAAAGGGCGCGGCATCGATGGAGGCTATTTTGCGGTTTTGCCTCTTGGCGAAAATATTGTTATCAATTTGTCTGATGATCATGAGGTTTCAGAGCAACAATATCAGTTATCACTCGAAACGGTCGAAAAACTTCGTCCTGGAATTGAATCAGTTACACAAAAAATTAATGAATTGAGCACAATTGGTGGAAACCTCTTCCAACGTCTACAATCACAATTCAGCGCTGGTCAGTTCAATACGCTTACCACCGGCTTTATGTTAGACATTCATGACTACTCGGCACAATGTGCCAGATACAAAGTCGGATCCGATGACGTCTATTCTCGATTTGTATCTCGGATCTATTTGCCCGCCTTGGCCCGCACCATTGCGGGAATCGCCTATCCAGAAAAACTAGAGGGCGATCTGATTGCACTTGTTTGTTTTGAGCGTCTTTTCAACACAACCAACCAATACCATGAATCTGTTTTAGCAATTCTTCAAACACTGAAAGATTTTCAATCCAACGTTGGCACAGAGCTTTGTATTAGAAATGGCTTTGAACCAATTCAGTTTTCAATCGCTTGCTCGGAATCTGACTCAAGCGTCACCATCGATGAAATTCAATGCCGTACCGCCGGAGACGCGTTAACATTCGCTCGACGTATTCTTGATGCATGTCCTAGAAACTCAATTGCCATTGACCATGTCATGCTTGCCGAACTCAATTCGCAGTCAATAACAGTGAAAGCCAATCATTCGGTCTTCGTCAAAAAAGATCTTGTCGAATTTTCAACTGTGACTTTGAATAGCGCAGGAAAAAATGCAGCATAAATCTGGATTTTTCTTCGCATGTGCTTCAAGCTTCGGATTTGCATTGGTTGCATGGCTAGTGAAAAGCTTTAATGGAGGCTTGCCGCCAGCAACTTTGCTCTTCTATCGTAGCTTTTTTACCGCACTCATCCTGCTTCCATTTATTTGGACAGAATTAAAAAAGCTTAAACTTCGAGCCTATCGACTTCTTTTAACTCGCGGATTTTGGGGAGGAGCCGCAATCCTGATTTATTTTTTTAACATTGTTGAGCTAGGACCTACCCTTGCCTCAAATATCTCTAGCTTCTCTACTGTATTTTCCTTTCTTATTGGAAAACTCATGAATCGAGAACACACAACCAAGCCTCAACTCGTCGGAATCGCACTTTGCAACATCAACATATTTCTAATCGCAACTGCCTTTAGCGAAGTCTCTAAATCGACACTTCTACTTGGACTCTTGGGCTCATTCTGCGCAGCTCTTTCAGTAAACACTGCCAGAAAATCAAAAAACGCAAACATCAGCCCCAACATGATCTACTTCGGCTTTGCGATAGCAACTATCTTTGCTCCCATCCCATTCACTAAAAACCTCATCGTACCAAAAGAGCTGAGTAGCTATATCGCAATTTTGGCCATGGTCGCTGCAGCCTGGCTTGCTCAATATACTCTTGTGCATGCTTATGCGACGCTCGGAAATGCAAAAGCGAGCGCTATTGGGCGATTGGTCGTTGTTTGGGCGTTTGCTTTAGAGCTTGTCACTCGAACAGGCGTATATTCAAATATGAAGCTACTTATCTGTGGGATAACTGTAGCTGGATGCGCATTAATTACTCTGCCGAAACGAGAAGCTCAAAGCGCTGAAGCATTTTCAGAAAGTATGGCATCCAAGGAAGAGGAATGCGCGACTGAATCGACTCCAACTCAGCTTGCAACTTACGAACGTATTCGCCATTAATTTGGCCTTTTTTATAAATCTCAAAAAGCATTTCCTTCAGGCTCGATTCTGGTTGAATGAGCGGAAACTTCATTGATGCCACAAGTGCGCCAATTCTAAATGCGATTAACTCAAGCGTTCGCTGGGAGTCTGGCTGCAAGTCTGCTGACCTAAACTCGACTCCTCCTGTTTTTCTTGGAACCACGAGAGAGTAGTCCTTTTGAAAATCTCTAGTTTGTTGAATCAATTTTTCATATTCTGTTTTTGTTTTAGGAATAACATCAGGAGTTCCAACTGCTTTGTAATCATCAGGAAAGACGGTCATCCAACTCATGTTTCGATTATCAAATGCGGGGGTATCAAAAATCTGATTTCTAAATAAAATGGGGATTAAATATTCAAATTCATATAACTTCGAAAGAATCGAATAAATTTGCTTTTCAGCGTTTAAATGAACTTGTGTCGAAATAATCGTTCCGAGAAAATAGATGAGATCATAATGAAATGGGTTATCACTCGGTTTTGCCCTGACCTTCATCCAGTCTTTACGAGCAAAATTTGGCATGAACTGAGCATTTTTCGGTAATGGAATATAGCTTGTATTTGAAACTAAATTTAAATTCAGCTTTTTCGTAACGCCTGAAATATCACCCCACACTTCGTCCAAGGTCTCTCTGATTTTTTCCGGATGACCAATCGGAGGAAGGGCAATTTCAATAATATGAGTTACTGAATCATTCTTAATAGAAAGATATCCCTCCTCAAACTCCTTGCCTAAAGCGTAAATTTGGTTTGAATCATCGATCAAACGTGGGGAATATCCGATTTTTGCGAGTTCTTCAAAGACCTGCAATGACTCTTCAATAGACGGCGCATCAGAATTTTTGCTCAGAAGAAATCTTTCTTCTTCAAGACCAACAACCAACCGCTCTGGATCTCCGCTCCAATCCTCGATCAGATAACGTCTCTTCGCGTTAGTTGGCATAATCCTATGAAACATAATTATATTTTAGAGGGACTTTTCAGAAGTCACAACGTGTATCCATTGCCAATCCAGAAAAGACATAACCTCAGCCCGTCAAATTTTTAACTGAATTTCAAAGAATGCTTGAGCAAATTACGAATCAAAACATGAGGTATTTATCGATTACACGAAAACCAAAATAAAGACATTTGAAAGTTAAAGGTATAATCCAATGAATCAACTTTATATCTAAGCAATAGAAACTTTTCTCAAACCGATTGGCACAAAACCAGACATAGACTTTGGAATCAGTTTGATCCCAAGAGCATCACACTTAGCTCGTACAACATCCTCTTCATAGCGGCTTGTCACCAGAATTGATTGATTTTGAATTCCTAACTGCTCAATCAAATCTAAACCAGTATCTTCTGATCCAATCAGCTCATAATCTATAAGAAATAAAACATCTTCTAAATCTGCAAAATGATCACGATAATAATCGCGTACGGCCATAGTTGATGAAAAACATTTCAATTCAATGCCATCTTCTTTTACCTGCATCGAATCTAGTTTGCCTTGCCAAATACGATGAATAGACAGGTCGTCATCCAAAGCGATTACGGTGGAATGCGGCTTTAGTGCGATTTTTGAGACAAACCACGATGGCGTTTCGGCCTTTTTCAGCTTAATCTTTACAATCGTCCCCTTGCCTTCTTCGGAAGCTAAATCGATATTGCCGCCCCAAGATTGAATCAACTCCATCGCGCCACTCAGGCCTAAACCGGAGCCACCTATTTTATTGAACGAAAATCCTCGTTTACCTACCTGTTGAAGATATTTACCTGGGATTCCGATACCCGTATCTTGCATGGTAACAAAAATCCAGTCGTCATCCGCAGAAAGATCTATTTTCACCTTACCAATGCCATCCGGAATCGCCTCAATTGCATTATTAATCAAATTAGAAAGGACTCGTTTTAGATCAGTTACATTTACGCTTGAAAATAAACCGTAATTCCCTTTCGATTGAAAAAATAGAATTTCTATTTGAGAAAGTTTTCTGAATTCAATTCGTTTTTCACTGACGATCGAATCAATCAATGGCATCAATAACTCAACCCTACAACCATTATCAATAAACACCTCTTCAGTGATCTTCCTCCGATATCGATTCAACAAATCATTTGCAATATCGCGAATTCGGTTCACCGAGTTGCGAACGATTACTCTTTTTTGCTCAGGCAACTCTTCTAGAGTTGGCAAAATCATCTCAAGCGCTGAAAGTGGGGATCGGATATCGTGCGAAACTTGAGATGCCGCTTTTTGCAGCGATACGTCCGTTGCAACCTGAAGTTCTAATTCCTTCAACTTAAGTAACTTTCGATAGACATCATCTATTTCTAAAAACTCGAAATCAGCCTCTTTATTTTGTGCAAATACGGTAGATAAGGAATCAATTACTTTAACCAGCGACAATACCAATCTCTGAATGGATAATTTTGTAAATAGGGTTGCCACTAAGACAATCAGCATAAATACAACGGGTGCAAACAAAATATAATTCCATGGAGTTTTTAAAAAAAGCTTTACTGTTCCTCGTGCACTCATTCCTTCAGATCCGATTTTTCTTGTCATTGATAATTCAAATAACGAATTATTTCTCTGACATGGATCTTGAATGGATGAGCTCCAATTTTCCTTAAATCCTCTCCCCTTGCTTTCCGCGGCACATGTCCCATCTTCAAGATAAACCTGAACAGCCGATACCTGCGGGATTAATGTTAACGAATCCGAAATTCGCTGCAAAGCAATTTCATCCCCTAAAGAAATGGCTTGAGCCATCTGCCTAGTAACCGGAATTAATGTTTGAGAAAGTGATGAGTATTCGGAATAAAATCCCAGTAATATTACCAACGGAATAAGAGCCAATACACCAAATAAAACAATTCTATTTCTAACACGAGCAATCGACTGGCGCGCATATTCATGTACAGAAACCTTTTTAAGCGGCCGACTCATACATTTCTCGTAATAAAATCTTACCAAGCGATGTCATTTGGATATCTTCCAAGCTTTTTAAAGTCTCTAATAAATTAGAGCGAATTTCCTGAACTCTATTTTCTTGAGCCAACGCTTTTGCAGCGAGAAGCATATATGATAAAGCGGCTGCACCGTGAAATGCCATTATTGCTGGCCGCTCCACCTTTCTGATTCCCGAATATACAGGCCGATTAAAATCGTCTTCAATGATACGATCAGACAACTGATAATTAATGATAATTTGATGAGCTAATTCATGAGCGATATTTTCTATCCGAAACTCGAATGGTCGATGTTGCCGCCAATCATAAAAAATAATGCCTTTTAGCCAAATCGTGCTCATTCCGTAATCGCTATCATCGCTCTCTAAAAGACTCTTAATTGGAACGATTTTCTGTATCAAAAAATCATAAATAGGCTTAATCCACCTTAGCCTAGCCTCTAACTCTATCTTTGATTCGAGAATTTTATTGCGAAAACGCTCAGCTTCATTCGCACTCAAACAGCTGACCTTAAGTGGATAGTTTTCTAGAGAGAAAATATGCGCTTGTCCGGGGTTCAACAATGCAATGAAATCAGCAAACTCTTTCAACTCCTCTTCTGAAAAAAAGAGTGAGCCATTTAACCAATTGGGTGGGGTATTAATTTTCAATAATTCGAACGGAATTGCCATCCAAGGTTGATACCGTTTAAAATTAGGTCCCTTCGAATTGGCGGACTCTAAGAACTGTTGGTTGACATTTGCAGCAACTTTAAGGATGGAATCAACAGCTGATTCACCCCAAAAAAATCGCCGTGACATCATTTCATCTCGACTTTCGAAAGATCCAAGAAAAGTGGTTTAGCTTGATCTCCTAACGTTTTTACTTTGTTAGGGTTAATCCTATAAAATGCGTATTTCTGCAATAATGGCGAGATGATCGCTTTTTCTTCTATTAAAGTTGAAATTTCCTGAATAGCATGGAATCGAGTTTCAACATCATTAGCCGCCAAAGCCTTTTCATATGCCAAATCATACTCATTACCTTTTACAGGGTTTTCATTTCGGTAAGGAGACCGCGAAGACATTGCGCCATATGAAACGGCCGGATCTGCCAAATCAACAACTTTTGAATACATTTTTATTGTATATTTTTTAACAACTTCGGGTGTAGGGAACTTTTCTGAGTTTGCTTCAAAGCTAACCTTCAATCCGATTTCTTTAAACTGTTCTGTCATGCGAGCTATCCGTTGCTTCATGGCCGGAGTCCAATGATCATCGGTTGCATAAACACCAATTTTTACTCCATCCTTCAATAACTCATGCGGCACCTTTGCAAGATAGGATTTTGCTAATTCAACATTGTATGGATTTTTTGGCTTTACTCTTCCTCCATACGGTCGAACCATCATTTCATAAGCAGCTCTATATTGATCAGTGTTCATCGCAAGCGAGTCTCTATCAATTGCATGATAGATTGCTTTTCTAAAATTTAAGTTTTGATCAATTGGATTATCACGATAAAATGCGAGACAAGCAATACTAACTGGATATTTAGAAAAGACCTTTTCAAAATCCTTTTCTTTATCGCTTGCAATGACTTCGTCAAAAATTATATCGTATTTATCGACTTTTCGAGCATTATCCATAATAATTGCAGTGGGTCTATCTGCAACGGGTTTGACTGCGATCAATTTCAACCTATGGTCGTGATAGTCCGATTCGACTCGATAAGGGCCCGCGCCAATCGGCCACTTTTTCCACGTAAAATAATCCTCTTTAAGCTCCTCTTCTGGAACCAATGGCACAAATGGCACCGTAAAGTTCAAAAGGAAAATAGGATTTGTTCGAGAAAGCTCGATTTGTAATTGTTTTTTATTTAAAACTTTTAATCCAGGCACCATGCCGGTTTTATATTTCATTCCAACCTTTAAATCAGTAATGCCCTTAATATCTGAAAAGTGGATGCGATTATAATTTTCAGAAGACGAAATAAATCCTCGAATTATCGAAAACTCAAGATCTTGAGCGGTAATTTCTCGTCCATTATGAAATTTTGCATTTGATAAAGTTAAAATATACTTTTTTTCTTTAAAGTCATATTTCCACTCGGAAATCAAACCCGGGAGTAACTCCTGATCGTCCGTAGAATTTAGTAATAATCCATATACTGTTGGATTAAATACGCCAAGTACCGGAGATTGAATCTTAAAATCGTAATGGGCAAGATTATCGTCTCCGGTATATACATAAAGTTCGTGATTCATTTTAGCCTCAACAGAAAACGTCTGAAAACTTAGTATCAATACTTGGAATGCAATTAGCCAAGGCTTCATACTCATCCACCAGTATGTCCCGCATATTCCATTTCCATTTGAACATTTTGCTGAAGATAAATTTTGTAGATCATTTGAACATTTTTCGAGCTTTTAATCTGCTCAAAAAGCTGATCCGCTTCATTACAATCAATGCTTTCGTCCGCTTTTTTCGTATCGCATGCCGCTTTATTCTGAATAACTTTCTGAGCGTTTTCTGCAGTTAAGGTTGTGGCATGGGCCCCTACTGCGATCAGAGATACAATTGAACTGATTAAAACCGAACAAGCATTTTTAATTTTCATAATCTTCCTTCCGTATGTCGGCGAATTCCGTCTTATTTGATCAACCTTGTCCATTCAAAATTTTATCTAGAATTTCGAATAGAGATTGTCTTTAACTTTAAATAAAAGTTATGGAAATTTCTGCAATTTCAATGCCACATGCATATCCTTAATGAAAATAGGGCCATAGGCCTCTGATGTAGGCAAGCCCCTACATTATTAGGTGTTCTATTCGTTGTCAGTCGACTACATTATAGGATCTTGCAAGTAATCCTTAATGCCCTTTAATATTGTCTATAGAAGATTAACACTTATCGAGACGATTTTATTGAAATCGCCCTATTCAAGGCTCTTTGCCCAAAACTGCATCAATTTCGGACTTACACCCGTTTCATCAATCTGCTTCCAACTATAATGAGTCGTGACTCCAGCCATCTTACGAAAGCCTTGAGAGTTCCAAAGCCGCTCTGGACTTCGATAAGTAGATGGTCTACGAGTATCCTCTTCACCACGAACGACCGCGCAAAATACGCAGAGTTTTTTACCGAGGCGCTTCGCATGTTCTTCCCGAAAAAACACAAACCGTTTACCAATTCCGGTCCCTCGATATTGCGGTAATAAAATCGATTCACCGAAGTATAAAATTTCGTTTGGCTCATAACCCTTTTCGATAAAAGGTCGTTGAAAGCTTTCCTCTTCTTCACTCATCGGAATGCAGGTGCTGGCGCCGACCAACACTTCATCATCAAAGCATAAAATGACGAGGCTTTGTTCAGACCTAAAATAGGTATCTAGATACTTTTTTTCGTAACCTAAATCACCGTCGTACAAATAAGGAAACTCGCGAAACACAGTAATTCGAAGTTTTGCGAGCTCGTTCACATATGCTTTTGCGTCTGCGCCACATCGCTGTTCAAATCGGACTTTGTCCATCCTTCAATCTTAAATAGCTGCTCCGCACAAATCAATCTGAGCTTGTTTCTGAAGCACAATATTCCTATGATAGTCCCATGGCTCATTCAAACTCGATCGAGATCGTCAAAACCTACTACAGTTTTTTCAATAAAAAAGATTACGCAGGGATGCTTTCCCTGCTTTCGCCCGATGTTGTCCATTACATCAGCCAAGGAGACGCTCAAAAAGGGCTTGATGCTTTCTCGTCATTTTTAAAGCACATGGATCGTCACTATGACGAGCGCTTAGATGCGTTCACCTTTATGTCGAGCGAAGATGGGCAACATATTGCTGCGCGATTTAATTGCCACGGAACCTATCTCGCCACGGACGAGCCCTTACCTCCAGCCAAAAACCAAAAATACAGCATTCCAGTCGGTGCATTCTTTGAAATCAAAAACGGAAAAATCGTTCGAATCGATAACCACTACAATCTAACCGAGTGGATTCGAATGATCCAATCATAATGAATCCGATTTCCTACTGCATCAGCACTTTCGATGTCGGAACACCGATCGGCAGCACTGCTGAATTTGAAGCTCTTTTTTTTGAAAAAATTTTAGCGTCCATGAAGCGTGGTGAAAGTTTATTTCTCTTTCCCGAGTATAGCGCTTACATTTTAGCTCAGGTTTTTCCTAATTCTGACTCGAAAGCACTCGCAAAGACTATTTCTGAATACTATTGGAACACGTTTGCTCCGAAGATCGTCGCATTATCAAAAGAGCACCAAGCACTCATTTGCACCGGGAGTGCCCCTTATTTTGATCCAGAGACCCAACTGCTTTTTAATCGGGCCCTCATTGCTTGCAATGGAACCCTACACGTTTATGACAAGCAACGACTCACCCCTTGGGAGTCTGATTACACTCCCGGAACAAAATTCACGTTTATCGAATGGCTGGGATTAAAGATTGCTGTGCTCATCTGCTTCGATGTCGAGTTTCCGGAAATAATCGCACAACTTAAGAACGAACAAATCCATCTTTTAATTTGTCCATCTGCAACTTCTGACATTTTGGGCTCAGAACGAGTCCAACGCTGCGCCAGTGCTGCCGCAGTTCAACTCGGCTGTGCCGTCATGGTCAGCCCATTAGTGGGTCTTGATCTTAAAAACCCAATGGTAGACATTAACGAAGGCCAATGTGCGATTTATCTGCCATCGCAGCAACAGTTTCGTCATGAAATCGATACTCTTTCAAAAGGACTTCATCAATCTCCCTATATCCGAAGCGGGTTCTATGAATTAACAAGGGAGCTTCCCGTTCAGCAGCTAATTGATGTAAAAAAGAAAAACTGAAACGAAGCCGTTTAGATAAACGGCATTTCTACCGACAATAATACGCATAAAACACACCTTCTTCGAACTTCGTTAAGTTCCTATTTATCAATTTCATGGCCTCTTTTGCCGACTGACAAACGTGAATCACATCATCTGACTCTCCTTTTTGTGCGTGGCCGGATGTGGTGCCCCCTTGCCTCCCGCAAGCGGATAACAAAAGACAGAACACGATTACCGAAAGATATATTTTCATAATGCATCCTTATATTGAATTTGAATTTTGGCGTTAGGAACCACAACTCCAGGATCAAGAATTTTAACGGCGATATTCGAATCGGCGTTAACCGTTACCGGTTTAAATTGACTCTGATCTTGATCCATAATCACGCGTTGAAGACTGAGTGCGATCTCGTCCAGCTCAAGCGGGCCTTTAATTTGACTTTCAATTCTTTTCAGTGACTTCCCAGCGACTAATCCAAGACGAAAATCCTTTTGATGATGATTTAAATCGTTTCGAGCGGCGATTTGAATGGCTTCATGATAGGTATCGCTCACCACATCGTAAGCGCCTCTTCCGACGGGATGGTAGGTACTGACACTCATGTTCGCCTTTCCGAACAACGAAATACGGCCACTTTCTAATGCACAAACTCTGATTTTCGATTTTAATTTTAGATAACGCTGATCATTGATCAGGGTGATCTCGTAACCCGGATCAGCATCGATTTTATTTTCGACATCCAACTCCGCTCGCGTCATCGCACCCTCAAAATGAAATGTTCCCGGCGCTTCAAGTGCTTTTAAACTGAAATCGTAAGAATCCGCGTAGCCAATATCAAATCGCTTCGAATAGCTGATTGGGTTCGGTAAATTTCCAATTGGATTAATCTTATAAAATCTCGCAAATTCTTGTAATGGATTATTACTCTGTTGATCTAAAACTTGTTCTGTTTTGATTTGAGCCAAAATCGAAGAACAATACAAACCGGGGCGCTCGCTATCGCAGCGATTACCGGCGTAGCTTTCAAGAAGGCGATTTAAGTTTAAGCAGTCGGTCGTGGTCTTTGAGACCGGATACATCGTAAATGAGTAAAGATCGGGGGTGATGTAGGTGATCACATTCGTTTTCCCCATTCCCGTCGCCTGGGCCATTGCTGTCGAACAAATCAATGCTGTTAAGGCACTTATACAATGTTTCATTTCATCATTCCTCTGATTGGCTCTTTTAATATCAGTGAGAAAGCATTTTTAATGCCGTACTCAAATCAAATAGAGCGTTGCTAAAGCAGTTCTGTAGGCCGAACCCTACAAAATCCAAACATTCTCGACGTTGAATTGTCGTCTTTACCCCCTCAGTGCTGTCACAAAACGCCATTAGGGACGGATCGACATAAATACCGAACGGCACAGCAATTGCTCAATGCCATTGCAGTTCGGATCAATTTAGGAGGTCCTCATTTATGCGATTCACTTTAGTACTAGCCATTCTTTGTTCTTTTGGAATGAATTCTTACGCTTCATCAAGCAACGTGAAAAAATTTGAAATCGATAAAGGAAATGTATCGATCACCGTTGTCGCTCGTCCAATGCGACCCACCGTCACTACCGTAAAAAACGCAGATTGCGATGTGACGGCGTCAGTAAAAAACATCGGGAATACAATCAAAGTAAGCCATTCAACCTCATCCCACTGCCAACGAGGTAATGACATTCTAATAACAATCGGCACTGATAAAGATGTCGAAGTGAATCTGAAAGCGGGAACAGTCACATTAAAAGATGCTGGAACCGCTCTTCAGAAATTTTCGGAATTAGATGCAAACGTTTCTGCCGGAGCGATCGTTACTCAAAATTCAAATGTCGAAGTGAATCGAACTAACAACAGCGCGGGTTCGAGCGCTGTTTATAAAAACAATCCCAAAACCAGTGTAAATAAACCGGCCTTAAAACTTTCGGTTCGGGCTGGAAATATCAGCTTGTAATTCTTTGTAAATACATCAATTTTTAAAATATTGGCAATTACAATATTGTTATTTAAAATAGTATTGTGGACGTTAAAAAAACCATCCAATTATTCGATGCCCATTTAAAGCGAAATGGACTGTATTTCGAAGCGATCATCATTGGCGGGGCTGCACTGAACGTCATGGCAATCATCAAACGAGAAACCATGGACGTCGATTGCCTCGACCCGGCCATTCCAAGCGAGATCAAAGCCTCTGCCGAGCAATTTCGTTCTGCTCACCCCGAGCTCGCCCTTTCCGAGAAGTGGTTGAATAACGGGCCCGATTCTTTGGTTCGAGATTTAGAAGACGGCTGGAAAGGCCGAGTGATCAGCATTTTTGAAGGCGAAGCCCTCTCGTTAAAAACTCTTGGGCGGATTGATCTATTAAAAACAAAACTATTTGCCTACTGCGATCGAGAGACTGACCTTCAGGATTGTATTGCGCTTTCCCCCACCCCAAAAGAACTCGAAGCTTGCTTTCAATGGGTTTCTGAACGGGATGGAAATCCTCTTTGGATCGACAATGTGAAAGCGCATTTTACCAGATTGAAAACGGCGTTGGGGATCGAACATGAATAAACTCCCCCTCAATCAAAAATTGAAGCTGATCGGATTTCGGATCGGGTTTTCGGAAGCTGAACTCCCGCTCACGAATCTTACTCCGTTCGATTTCGACATTGAAGAAACGCTGATTCAAGCAATGATCGAGGCAAGAACTGATTTCAGGCTCTTGGGATTACTTGCCACTTGGATCAAAGCTTTTGGTGGAAGTGTAATCTTAGAAAAGTTTTTCAAAAAGTCGAATGAGCATCAACTCACTGAAGATGATCCCATTTTAAATTTTTTGATCGCCATAGCGATTTTAAACGGTCATATCAAATGGCGATATTGGTTAAAGGCATCCCCCAAGCATCCGATTTACCCGACCGATGAAACGACTCTGAAAAGCTTGATTTCGGTTCGAGGAGAAGACCCCGATCTGGCAAAACTTGGCGTTCGGGTTCCCACCGGTTATTTAAAATCAAAAGAGAGCAATATTCTTTCGCCACCAGAACTGGTCCGAATCAACCATCAATACAGAAATCGACTCATCTTCGGTGCAAATTGGCGTGCGGATATTGTCACCGCCATCGAATCTGGCCTTCAAAACGCCTTTCAAATTTCTAAGAAGATCGGATGTTCCTACGAGCCCGCTCACCGCGTTTCACGAGAGTATTATCTGGCACATCCAGAATTAAAACGACCTCGTCCGAATCGCTCGGCTTACTCCAACGGCCCCACCAACGTATAACTCACCCACGCCAGATGCTCGGGCGACATTGCCATCACTTCAATCGGCTTATGCTTCTCGTAAGTATCGTTCTCGGTCGTCAGCCATTCGTTTTGTCGGTCGGCGTCGGGGATCTTCTGCGATAAGGCTTTAAACACCGACACGAGCGCCATCGCGTTCTCTAACCCCGGCGGAATAGACGGGAGTGCCCGCACTTCGCTCGCACTCATTTTCAGGTAACGCTCTAACAGCTCAGTTGAGACATGGCTTAACTGCGAAAGCTTCGGAAGATCGAGCTCCCATGCGGTCTGCACCCGGCGCAGCCATTGCACTAATGTTACCTCACTCGCATCCGATTGACTTGCTTGCTGACTCATCCGTGGCCTCCCATTAGAAACGGCTCATTCAAAAAACTCATATCGCGCTTCTGCATTGCAGTGGCGTAAAAATCACGGGCGGTCTTCCACAGGTCATCGCCCGTTTCGATGTGGAACACGTTTTTGCGAAACTCGTGCGAGCCCGGATACCCGCTCGAATACCAGGCCAAAAATTTACGCGCGTGCAACAGCTCGCCCTTCGGGTCGAAGGTGTCCTTCAGATACAAACGCTGTTTATCGAGCATGTCTAAAAACCGATCGACCGTTGGTATCCGAATCGGCCGACCATTCAACAGATCCACACTTTGTTCGAACAAAAACGGATTGCGGAGCGCTCCGCGACCGATCATCACGGCGTCCACCCCATAAGTGCGATACCGCTGCACCGCTTGTTCGGCCGTCACCACATCGCCGTTGCCGATGATCGGAATCGGCGATTTGGCCTTCACTTCGCCGATGAAATCCCAATCGGCTTCGCCGCTATAACTTTGCGCACGCGTGCGACCGTGGATCGCCACCCACTGAACACCGGCATCGGCCGCGACTTGCACGACTTCAAGCGCGTTTCGGGTGCCCGAATCCCAACCCGTGCGAATTTTGATCGTGACCGGAATCTTCACCGACTTCACCATCGCGCTTAAGATGCGCGACAGCTCAAGCGGATTTCGGCACATGGCCGCGCCCGCACCCTTTTTGACAATTTTCGGGACCGGGCAGCCTAGGTTTAAATCGACGAAATCAGCACCCATGCCTTCGACGACCTGGCAGGCCTTCACCAGATTCGGTTCGTCTTCGCCGAAAATTTGAAGCCCCACCGGGCGCTCGGCCTCGGCGAATTTCAAAAGCTCAAGCGTGCGATGAGACGCGTATTCGATTCCGTTCGCCGACACGAGTTCGCTAATCACGACCGAACTTCCGTATTCGCGCATCAGCCGTCGAAACGGCGAATTCGTAATCCCCGCCATCGGCGCAAGAAGGAAAGGATGATCGACTTCGATCGGCCCAAGTTTCATCGTCGGAATCCTCTACGTGTTCGCGATCGTGCGCAGCTGCTCGATCGCATCGATGTCGCGCGGAAGCTCGCGGGTTAAGACTTCGCATCCCTGATCAGTAATCAGTAGATCGTCTTCGATCCGAACACCGATGCCGAAGTAAGGATTGCCGCGCTCGCGGAAATACAACCCCGGTTCGTTGGTTAAAATCATTCCGGGCTTTAACACGACATCCACGCCGCGCTCGTGATAAACCCCCGTGTCGTGCACATCGAGGCCAAGATAATGCCCAAGCCCGTGTGGGTAATACTTCCGGTAATTCACCTGAATCACGTTCTCGCGCAGATCGCCTGTCAACACACCTAACGACAACAAGGCCTCGGTCGCCAACTCTGCCGATCGCGTGTGCAGCTCGCGGTAGCTGACGCCTGGCTTCGCCATCGCGGTGATCGTGCGGCTGATCTCGAGTACTTTTTCGTAAATCTTGCGCTGCTCGGGCGAAAACGTCGAAGAGACTGGAAACGTGCTCGTAATATCGGCCGTATACAAACCGACCTCGCCGCCCGCATCGACGAGCAACAAATCACCATGCTTGAGCGTGTCGTTGTTGCGCATGTAATGCAAGGTCGTTGCATTGTGGCCACCGGCGAAGATCGGGTCGTAACCCATGTCGGTACAGCCGTTTTTATAAATGAAATACTGAAACTCGGCCGCTGCTTCGAACTCGCTCATGCCGGCCTTCACCCGCTTCATGAGTTGCACATGCGCGCGAGCACTGATTGAACAGGCTTTACGAATGAGCGCGATCTCGGTTTCGTCCTTTACTAACCGAAGTGCTCCCACCATCGGCGTCGGATCGTGAATCGGAATCGCTCCGTGCCGACCCGAGCCTTGAAAGCGGATGGCCTTGTGGATGGTGGCTAAAATTTTATCATCCCGCCCCGCAATGCGGGCCTGTTCTTCGCCGAAACGGTAATACACTCGCTTGGCATCGGTCAGGAGCTCTTCCAGCTTCGGGTAAAAATCACGCGTGAGATGAGTGGCATCCACGTCAAAGACGAGCTTTGCTCGCTCAACTCCGTAGCGCTCGCCGTCCCAGATCTCGCGATCGGGATCGCGCTCTTGCACGAAGAGATGGCTCATGCCTTTGACCAAAACTAAAATCGCGCCGGGCTCGTCGTATTCGGTCAGGTAGTAAAAATCAGAGTTCTGGCGAAAGCGATACGGAACATCGTGATTGCGAAGCACTTCGACGGCGCCGAAAAAAATAAAGCACCCGTCCGGATCGGAATCCATCAGGGCTTGGCGTCTTTTTTTACACTCTGCCGTGATCGTCGTTTTCAACATATTCGCTCAATTCATTACTGCAAAAATGCGGCCCCCGAATTCGGAGCATCGTCGGCCTGAAGCGTTTTTCGGTTCACGTTCGGCTTCAGCGAGTCAATGTAAGTATACCCCTGAAGGACGTTTTCGTAAAAGTTCTGAAGCTCCACCCCTTCGCGCGGCTTGATCCCGCCCTCGCGAACGCGCTTGTCGATGAGACCTTTGATCTCTTTTTCAAGGTGTGCGGGGCTGTATTGAATCCACGAAAGCACGCTGGCGACGTTGTTTCCGCGAATGACTTCTTCGATGTAGTACCCGCCGGGCTCGGTCTCGTCCAAAAACACGTGCACTTCGTTCACCTTGCCGAACAGGTTATGAAGATCGCCCATGATGTCTTGATAAGCACCCGTGAGGAAGAACCCGATGTAATAAGGCTCGCCGTCTTTCAACGGATGAAGCTTCAACGTATCTTTCACGTCGCGAAGATCGATGAATTTTGAAACTTTTCCGTCCGAGTCGCAGGTGATGTCGACCAGAGTCGCCGTGCGCGACGGCTCTTCATCGAGCCGGTGCAAGGGCATGACCGGAAAAAGCTGCTGAATCGCCCAGTGATCGGGCATCGATTGAAAGATCGAGAAATTGCTTAAGTACTGATCGGCGAGCGCTTTGCCCACTTTTTCGACTTCTTCGGGAACATAGCGCATGTCGCTTGCGAAATGCACGACCTTGCGACAGATCTGCCAATACAGGTGCTCGACCTTGGCGCGGTCTTGAAGGTCCAACACTCCCAGCTTAAACATGCTGAGTGCTTCTTCTTTCCGCTGAATCGCATCGTTCAAGCTTTCGACCATGTTCTTGAAATTGATGTTTTGGAAAGTGTAGCGCATTTCTTTGACGACGTTGTTCTCGTCTTCGGTTTCGGGGAGTTCAAGCGGAGTGGTTCCCATTTCAATCGAGCCGAACACGTTCACGACCAGCACCGAGTGATGGGCCGCAATCGCGCGCCCGCTTTCAGAGACGATCGTAGGCTCGGGGACTTCTTCGCTCGCGCACACTTCTTGAACCGAATACACGACGTCCGAACAGTACTCGCGCAACGAGTAGTTCATCGAGCTCTCGAAGTCGGTGTGTGAGCCGTCGTAATCCACGCCCAAACCGCCGCCCACGTCGAGGTATTCAAGGCGATAACCCATTTTATACAATTCGGCGTAGAAACGAGTGGCTTCCTTCACGGCTTCTTTAATCGTCCGAATGTTCGTCACCTGCGAGCCGATGTGAAAATGCAGCAGCTTCACGCTTTCTTTGTAGCCGTGCTGGGTCAGGTAATTCACGGTGTACAGCATCTCGGGAGTGGTGAGGCCGAACTTCGCGGTTTCGCCGCCCGAGGACTCCCACTTGCCTGCGCCTTTTGAATTCAATTTGCAGCGAACTCCCAGCAAGGGTGACACGTTTAATTCTTTCGCGACCTGGACGATCTGATGGACTTCTGAAAGTTTCTCGATCACGATCAGCACTTTTTTGCCGAGCTTAACGCCCATCAAGGCGAGCTTGATCACCGAGTAATCTTTGTAGCCGTTGACGATGATTAAGGATTCAGCGGGAAGATCTTGTGCGATTACGGCCGTCAATTCAGCCTTCGAGCCTGCTTCGAGGCCGTAAGCATAATCGCGTCCGGCATCGACGACTTCTTCGACAACTTCACGCATTTGATTGACCTTGATCGGATACACGCCCTGATACCGGCCCGAGTATCCGGCTTCTTGGATGGCTTTGCGGAAAGATTCATTCAGCTGAATCACGCGATGGCGGATGATGTCCTGAAAGCGGATCAGAAGCGGCATCTCTAAGCCTTGAGAACCCGCCTCTTGCACGACCTTCATTAAATCGATGCCCGGGCCCAGGCCTTGGCGAGGATGAACGGTGAGGTTTCCGCCGGGGTTAATATTGAAGTACTGATCCCCCCAATTTTCGATGTGATAAAGCTTCAAAGAATCAGACACGCCCCATGGTTTCATAGGCTTATCCTTTAGCATG
>Ga0164242_10001622_pt1 | contig 26651 bp, 21 predicted proteins | sample OricomgcompostMG_FD_108783 | JGI IMG/M metagenome (GOLD analysis project Ga0164242, IMG submission 108783) | Miracle-Growth compost microbial communities from Emeryville, California, USA - Original compost - Miracle growth compost (MG) ...
CAGGTCCCAGGTCAGGCCCGCCGTGCCGAAGATGTTGTTGGCGATCTGCTTGGTGTAGGCGCCCGGACCCAGCAACTGGTTGAAGTCGTAGCGGATGAATTCCGAACTGGTGCCGGTGGTGGCATTGCCGACATAGAAGGGATTGATCTGGCTGGTATTGGCGCTGGTCGGACCGAACACCTGGGCGGATATCTGGCCGCGCCCCTGGCGCGCGTTGCTCACGCGCGAACTATAGACCAGTTCCATGTCGAAGGCGATGTCATCGCCAATGGCCTGCCGCACCTGGAACAGGCCGTTGTAGCGCACCGTGCTGGGCAAGACCGTGCTGTAGCTGTTGGCGTCGCAAGCGCCCTGGCTGGGCCGGTTGGAGGTCGAGGTGCTGTAGCCCGAACCGCCATAGCCGCCGCCCGGCTGATAGAGTCAGGGGGCATGGGCGCTGCTGGGGCTTTGCCTGCGCCAGGCCGGCAGCGCACGCGCCGATTGGCTGAATGACTACCGGCGGCATATCCGCGTCTTCGACCTCGCGCCGCCGGACGGCTATGGCGACATGGCCGTTTTCAATCGCGACCTGGCGGCCGGCCTGGAGCAGCTTCACGCCGCCGGCCACGCCTATCTCACCCAGACGTTGCGCGGCGGCACCCAGACGCATGAAGAGATATTCTACAATGGCCATGGCCTGGTGGACCGGCTGTTGCCGCGCATCACCACGGCGGTGCAGACCTATATCAGGGAGATGGCGGACGATCCCAGCCACCCATTGCCGGCGCGCCGTGGGCGCGGCTTCCGCTATGGCGGTTCCTGGTCCTCGCAGCTCGGCGACCGGGGCTTTCACGTCAACCACATCCATCAAAGGGGATGGATCAGTTCCTGCTACTATGTGGCGGTGCCCGGCGTCGCCGAAGACGCGACGGCGCAGCAGGGCTGGCTGAAATTCGGCGAAGCTTCGGAAGACTTCGGCCCCCGCTTCACGCCTTGCCGCAGCATTCAGCCCCTGCCCGGCCGCCTGGTTCTCTTTCCCTCCTATATGTGGCATGGCACCATCGCCTTCCACGATCCGCAAAAGCGCACCACTATCGCTTTCGACGCCATCCCAGCCTGAAGGACGCCGCCATGAAGACTGTCGCCCTGGCCTTGTGCGCGCTCGCTGCCGCCACCCTGCCCGGCCTTGCCGGGACCCGCGAAGATGTACTGTCCGGCGCGGTGCGCTGCGGCGGCATCGCGAACGACCGCGCCTGGCTGGATTGCTACTATGGCGCCGCCCAGCCGATGCGGGCGCAACTCGGTCTGGTTCCCGCACCCGTGGCACAGACCCGGCTGGTTCCCGGCGGCGGCACGGCGCCGGCATCCGCCACGCAAATGCCTGCCGCCACGCCGGCACGCCGGCCAGGCGGCGGCATCTTCAGCAACTTCTTCGGCGGCAATCTGCTCGCCGATAATGTCGCGGCGTCCGCTGTCATGTTCGACACGCACGGCTTCTTCACCGTCACCTTGGCGAATGGCGAAGTCTGGCGGCAAGAGCAGGGCGACAGCAGCTTCGCGAACCGGCGCAAAGCGGGGCCGCGCACTCTTGTCACGATCCGGCAAGGCGCCCTGGGCAGCGCCAATCTGAAGTTTCAGGGCGACGGCACCGTATACAAAGTTCGTCGCCTGCGATGACTATGCCATCGCGGCGGCGATTTCGGCATTGACCGCCGCCGCCATTGCATCCAGCAATCCATGCAACACGTCCACCAACAGCGCCTTGTCGCCGGCGGCGATGGCGGCCTGGGCCGGTTCGTTGATCAGCGACCGCTTGGCGAAACGGCCATTGCCGTAGGAAAGAAAAATGGGGACACCGCCCGCGACGCAGCGGGCCACAAGATCGAGCAACTCGCCGTTCAGCAGGCCATGGCGATCGCCATCCACCAGCACGACGCGCAAGCCGCCCTTTTCGAAGCCGGGCATATTGCCCAGTTCCGGCGCCAGCATGACGCCGCAGCGATCCGGCCGCATGGCATCGGACAGATGCAGGAAACGCCAGCCGCAGAACCAGTTGCGGCATGTGCGCGGCTTGCGATCCTGGATGGCGCAGCCGCCGCCGGCGATCAGATGCGCGCAAGCCGCATAATCCGGCTTGGAAAGCTCGGGGTCGTCGATTTCCATTTCGACGCAACAGGCCGAGCACGCGCCGCACTCCCGCCCAGGCAGCACCGCCGGCAATTGCATTTTCGCTCCCATCCCATCGCCGGCGGGTGGTCCCGCCGGCCTCAGAAGGTTTCGCTGTTGTAGAAGCGCCCGAACATTTCCTGCTCGGTCGGCCTGTCCTCGGGAATCGTCCGGCTCACCCAGGTCGTGTTCATGTAATGCTTGGTGGTGATGTTTTCGCTGATGATGTTGCCACCCCATGTCCCGCAACCCAGGCTGGGCGTCATCGGCATGCCGTTGGCGAAGGAGCCGGCATTGCCGCTGACATTGGGCTGGCGCACCATGATCCGGCTGACCGGCGCCACCAGCGCCAAACGGCTTATGTGATCGTCATTGTAGGAAGCGATGCCGCAGGAATGACCCTTGCCGCCGACTTCGAAGATTTTCGCCATCATCGCCAGGGCGTTGTCGAAACCTTTTTCGTACCGGAACACCGTCAGCACCGGCGACAATTTCTCGCCGGAAAACACATGTTCCTTGCCGACCCTGTCCTCACGGACAATGATGAATTTCTTATCCGGACCGATGGAAAATCCGGCCTTCTCCGCGATGACCGATGCCGCGCGCGCCACCGTATCGAGCGTGCGGTGGTTCTCGCCGTCCCACATCACCGCCTTGAGCTTGGCTTTCTCTTCCTCGCTGGCGAGGTAGCCGCCTTCCTTCTGAAGCTGCTCGACCATCGGCGCATAGATGCTTTCCTCGATCAGGAGATTGCCGTCGCAGGAGCAGCCGGAGCCGTTATTGTGAGTCTTGCTGATGCGCGTGTTGCGAGCCGCCTCGGCAATATCCGCGGTCTCGTCCACGATCACGGTGGCATTGCCGGCGCCGACGCCATAGGCGGGCTTGCCGGAACTGTAGGCGGCCTTGACCATGGCCGGGCCGCCCGTCGCGATGGTGAGGTCGCATATCGACATCAATTCCTGCGCCAGCGGAATGCTGGGCTTTTCGAAGCACTGGATCAGGTCTTCCGGCGCGCCGAAGCTTTTCAGGGCCGCGCGCAGGATTCGATTCACGGCCAGAGCGGTCTGGCGGCTCGCCGGATGCGGTGAAAAAATCACGGCATCGCGGCATTTGGCGGCGTTGATCGCCATGCCGACCATCGTCACCACCGGGTTGGTCACCGGCAGCAGACCGGCGATGACGCCCGCCGGCTTGGCGTATTTGACGATGCCTTTCTCGGGAATCGTTTCAATGACGCCGATGCTTTTCTGGCGCAGGGCATCGCGCAGGATGCCGACGACCTTGAAGCGCCGCGTCGCCGCTCCCTCGGAATTGCCCATCTTGCTTTCCGCCACCGCCATTTGCGTGAGCTTGACGAAGGTGCCCTCGTTGGCGATCGACCAGGCCAGCAGTCGCGCCAGATCGTCGGCCTGTTCTTGCGTGTAGCCCTCGATCGCTTTCATCGCGGCGCGGGCGGCGCGCAATTTCTCCGCCGCGAGAGACTTTTCTTCGGGCGTGATTTCTCTGGCCATGATGCGTTCTCCTGCGCCGCGCGGCGGCCGGAATGACGGGCCGCGCCGCGCGTTCATTGCAGATCGCTTTGGGGATGACAACGCGTTTCACGGTATGCGATGCGGTATACAAATCCCGTGTGGCCGGGACGTTGCGGCTTCGCTTAACCGGCCACTGCCTCGGCAAGCGCCAAAATGGCGCGCGCGCCTTCAACAAAGGGCTTGTCGATCATCTGGCCATCGAGCAGGACCGCGCCAACGCCGTCCGCTTGCGCCGCTTGCGCCGCCGCGACGATACGCCGAGCCCGCGCGATCTCCGCCTCGCTGGGCCTGAACGCTTCATTGGCGATGCCGATCTGGCTGGGATGGATGCAGGTCTTGCCGGAAAAGCCCTGACGCCGCGCCGCCAGGCATTCGTGACGATATCCCTCCGGGTCGTTCACGGCCCCGAAAGCACCGTCATAAGCGGCAACACACGCCTCCGCCGCGGCCAGCCGCACGGCGACACGGATGTGCGACAACGCCCCCTCGTCCCGCCGCGCAATGCCAAACGGTTCCAGCAAGTCGGCATAGCCGATCTGCAGGCCGATCACACGCTCATGCGCCGACGCCAGCAGGGCGACAAGGCGCAGGGCACGCGGCGTTTCGATATTGACCAATATCCGCGTCCGGCCCGCAACCGCCTCATGCCGTGTCAAACAGTCGGCCAGCAGGCGGACCTGGTCTACATCCTCCACCATCGGCAGATTGATGACATCGGCGTTCGCTACGGCGGCAACATCGGCCTCGAAATGCCGCGTCGCCGCGCCATTGATGCGCACCACGATGATCTTACGGGATGTTTCACGCGCACGAAGATGATCCGAGAGAATTTGACGCGCCTCGTCCTTGCGCGTTTCTGTCACTGCGTCTTCCAGGTCGAAGGAGAGCGAATCCGCAGGAGAGCTTTCCGCCTTGGCGAACAATTCCGGCCTGGTCGCCGGGACGAACAGCTTGCTGCGCATCAACATCGCCAAATTCCCCGAACACGGCTGGCCATTCCATATGGCAACATCGCCTGCCGATAAAGCGACTTGTTACGCCCTCTCTTGCCACGGGTCTGAAAGCGTGCGGCGCCGCGATTGTATACAAAGCGCGCGCCCGACCCCGAACACGGCTTGAGCGGTTTGCAAGCAAGCCGCTTTAGCGGCTTTTGGAAACTTTCCGAACCGCGGTCTTGGTGCTCTTTTTGGCGCCGGCCGGCTTGGACTTGGTCCGCGAAACGGGCCTCGCCTTGGTTTCGGGCGTTTTCTTGGAAGGCACCTTGGCCTTGGATCGCGTTTTGACCGGGACCTCGGCCTTTTTGCGGCTCCGTTTCGCGGCGCCATGGGCTTGATCCCGCGCGGGCGTGCCGGCTTTGGGCGGAGATTCCGCGATCTCGATCGTTGCGGCTTGTGCCACCTCCACTTTCACAGCGGGAGGCACCGCATGGCCTGCTAGAATTTGCAGCGCACGCGCCGAAAGGCCTTTTGGCTTGGCTGCCGGTTGCTCCGTACTCGCGGGCACTTGCGCAAAGAACCTGGCGACCGCTTCATCGGAATGACAAAGGCCCGCTTTGCTGTCTGTCGCCAGCAACGGTCCGTCGATCAGGACGGGATGTTCCATGACCGCTTCCCAATATTCATTGTCGCCGATAAAGCGGTCGTCGAGCCGCAGGTCCAGGAACAAGGGATGATACCGCCTGACCAGGCTTTGGCCATTGCCGCTCAGGAGGCGGGAAAGGGCTCTGAGCTGATCCTTTCCCGGGGCTGTCTCCAGGTATCGGACCACGACAGGGTCATGTCCCGACTCCCGGATCGTCGTCAGGACATAGCTGGACCATTCGCTGGTGTGATCGTGATAATATGTCAGTTGCGATCTTGCCTTCGCCAGTTGCGGCCTTGGACCTTCCTTCTGGACCACGGGGCGGGGCGCTTCCGACAGCAGCGATAGCTTGACGGCTTTTGGTCCTTTTGCGTCCGGCTGTTCTTCAAAGGAGACGCGCTGGCCGGGCTTCAGGGACGCTATGCCCGATGCGGTCAAAGACGCCGATGGAACGAAGATGTCCTTGTTTCCAGCATCCGATGTGATGAAACCAAAGCCCTTGCCGGCATTAAAGAATTTAACAGTTCCGTTCGGCATGCATGTCCTGATGATACACGGCGGAAGAACGCCCGGCGGTTCGCCGCCCCCGCGCCTTTCCAGGCCGCCGGTTTAACGTGATTTTTCCCAGGCTGATAGTGGCTTTTGCCAAAAAGGCGCCAGGACCATGGCGCCATCCGCTGGCCGCTGCGGGAGGATGATCGGCCCTTTCGGAAACGGCTTTCGGCGCGCTCATTTCATTCCCTCGGCGGTATCGCGGAAGAATGCGATCAGCGCGCTGAGCGGCACGGGCAGATGGCCGCGCCCGGAATAATAAAGGTAATAGCTATGCTGCGGAACGGACCAATCGAGCAGCAGCGGAACCAGCGTGCCGGCGCCGATGTGGTCCGTGATGTGGGACTCCATGGTATAGCCGATTCCCACGCCTTCCAGCGTCGCGCGCACCATCAGCTCCATGCTGTCCACGGTCAGGGGGCCACTGACCGAGACCTCGACCTTATTCTTTGCCTTCTGGAATTCCCAATCCAGGATGCGGCCGTTGTTGCGCAGGCGGATGCAGGCGTGGCGCTGCAGATCGTTGGGCGAGACCGGCATGGAATGGCCCGCCAGGTAAGCCGGCGCCGCCATGGCGATCAGGCGCGTCGGCGCGCTGACGCGCAGCATCTGCATGTCCCCGGCGATGCGCCGCCCGATGCGGATGCCGGCATCGAAGCGGCCGCCGACAATGTCGCTCTCATCGTCATCGACCGTGACATCGAGAGAAATGGCGGGATACGCCGCCAGGAATTTCCGCAGGGCCGGGGCCAGCACGGTCTGTGCCGCGACACTGGAAATATTCAGGCGCAGCGTCCCGCTCGGCGTATCGCGAAAGGCATTGAGGTCTTCCACCGCCGCCGCCAGTTCGGTGATCGCCGGACGCACCCGGGCGAGCAGCCTCTCCCCCGCATCGGTGAGGGAAACCCGGCGGGTGGTCCGGTTGAAAAGCCGCACGCCCAGCCGCTCTTCCAGCGCCCGCACGGTCTGGCTGATTGTCGAGGGGCCCAGCCCCAGCCGGTTGGCGGCGCGGCTGAAGCTCCGCCGCTCCGCCACGGCCACGAAAGCCCGCAATTCCGAGAATTCGCTTCCGTGCATTATGCGCTAAAACCAAACAATCTATTCGGATTATATCGGATTATCCGCCGTCCGCCAGTCCGTTATATCGCAGGTGCGAAACGCCTGTCCGAGCCTTCACCCCCATGTCCAACACCCCTACAGACTCGCGGCCGGCAAGCTGGTTCGGCCGCCACCGCCGCATCCTGTTGCTCGGCGGGCCCGTTCTGCTGGGGCTTGCGGCGATCGCTTTCTACCTGATGGGCGGGCGGTACGTTTCGACGGACGACGCCTATATCCAGGCGGCACGGGTCGATATCAGCACCGATGTCGCGGGGCGCGTCTCCGAGATCGATGTCCATGACAACCAGTTCGTTCACAAGGGGGACGTTCTGTTCCGCCTGGAGCAACCACGCTTCCTGATCGCGGTAGCCGATGCCAAGGCGCAATTGGCGCAGGCCCGCCTGAAGGTGCCCGCGCTGCAAGCGACCTATCGCCAGCGCCAGGCCGACGCGAACGCGGCGCAAACCGCGCTGGCCTATCAGACCCGCGAACTGGCGCGCCAGACCAGCCTGCAGGCGCAGGGCATTTCCTCGCGCGCGCAACTGGACCAGGCCCGGAGCAATTTTCAGGCCGCCCAGGCCCAACTGGCGGCGGCACGCCAGCAGGTGGCCAGCGCCCTGGCCGATCTGGGCGGCGATCCGTCCGCCCCCGCCGACAGCCAGCCGGTGGTGCGCCAGGCGCAAACGGCGCTCGACCATGCCAATCTCGAACTGTCCTACACCACCGTGCACGCCCCGTCCGATGGCGTCGTGACCAAGGTGGAGCAAATCCAGGTCGGCGATCATGTCAACGCGGCCACGCCGCTGTTCGCCTTGATGAGCCGCAGCAACATCTGGGTCGAGGGGAATTTCAAGGAAACCGACCTCACCTATATGCGGCCCGGCCAGCACGCGACATTTTCCGTGGACGCATTTCCAGGCCACACATTCACCGGCAGGGTGATGAGCACCAGTCCCGGCACCGGATCGAGTTTTTCGCTGCTGCCGCCGGAAAACTCCTCGGGCAACTGGGTGAAGGTGGTCCAGCGCCTCCCGGTGCGCCTTTCGATCGACCGCGGCGACGGCACCCTCCCCCTCGCCGCCGGCATGAGCGTCAACGTCGAAGTCGATACCGGGCATCGCCGTTCGCTGGCCTTCTGGAACTGATCCATGGCGGACGCCACCGCCGAGGACGGCTTCGAGCAGACGGCGGAAGTCGCCGGCATCGGCGCCGCCACGTCGCACGCGGCGCCGCATTTCACGCGCCTGCCCAATCACGGCCTGATCACGATTTCCGTGATGATGGCGACCATCATGCAGGCGCTGGATTCCACCATCGCCAATGTCGCGCTGCCGCGCATGCAAGGCACGCTGTCCGCCACGCAGGACCAGATGGGGTGGGTGCTGACCTCATACATCGTCGCCGCCGCCATCACCATTCCGCTCACCGGCTGGCTGGCGGGCCAGTTCGGGCGCCGCCGGGTGTTCCTGACCTCGATCTTCATCTTCACCGTCGCGTCGGCGCTTTGCGGCCTGGCGGAATCCCTGCCGCAGATCGTGCTGTTCCGTTTCCTGCAAGGCGTGGGCGGCGCGGCGCTGGTGCCGCTGTCCCAGGCGGTGTTGTTCGACATCAATGCGCCCAAGGATTTCGGCCGCGCCATGTCGATCTGGGGCATCGGCGTCACCATGGGTCCGATCCTGGGGCCGGCACTGGGCGGCTGGCTGACCGAGAATTACAGTTGGCGCTGGGTTTTTTATATCAACCTGCCCATCGGAATCCTGGCCTTCCTGGGCCTGTATTTCACCATGCCGGAGAACCGCAACGCCAAGGGCTCGCGTTTCGACTTCCTGGGCTTCGGCAGCCTGGCGCTCGCCATCGCCTCGCTGCAGGTATTGCTCGATCGCGGCCAGTTGCTCGACTGGTTCTCGTCGCGCGAGATCGTGATCGAGGCGCTGCTGGCCGCCGCCGCCTTCTATGTCTTTCTGGTGCACACTTTTTCCTTTCCCAGACCGTTCCTGAATCCCGCCCTTTTCAAGGACCGCAATTTCGTCGCCTCCAACGTCTTCATCTTCCTGGTCGGCGTCGTGCTGTTCGCCACCTTGGCGTTGCTGCCGCCCATGCTGCAAAACCAGATGCAATATCCGGTGGTCCTGACCGGGCTGGTGACGGCGCCGCGCGGCGCGGGAACCATGCTGGGCATGATCCTGGTCGGGCGGCTGGTGACGCGGTTCGATGCCCGCGTCATCATGGCGGCGGGCCTGGCGCTCACCGCCTTTTCTCTGTGGCAGATGACGCAATTCTCGCTGCTGATGAACACCTGGCCGGTGGTGATTTCCGGTATCGCGCAGGGGTTGGGCGTCGGGCTTGTCTATGTGCCGCTTTCCACCGTGGCTTTCACGACCTTGCCCGCCCATCTGCGCAACGAAGGCACGGCTTTTTTCAATCTGCTGCGCAATGTCGGCAGTTCCATCGGCATATCCGTGGTGATGTTCCTGCTGACGCAGAATACGCAGCGCCTGCATGCCGCGATGACGGAGCATGTCACGCCCTATAACATCGCGGCCAATCCCGCGGCCGTTGCCGCGCATGTGGACACCGCGACGACACGGGGGCTGGCCGGGCTGGACGCGATGATCTCCAACCAGGCGACGATGATCGCCTATATCGACGATTACCGCCTGATGATGATTATGACGTTGATAACGATCCCCTTCCTGTTCCTGATCAAGAAAGTCAGGCCGGCCGCGGGCAGTCATGTGGTGCTGGAATGAAACATATCGCCGTCCTGCTTGTGCCCGGCTTGCTGCTGTCTGCCTGCACGCTGGGACCGGATTTCACGCCGCCGGCGCCGCCCGCCGTGTCCGGCTATGCCGCCGCGGGCGATGCGGCACCGCCGGACGACCAGCGTCTGGCGCTGGGCCAAAAGATCGCGGGCGATTGGTGGGCCGCGTTCCGCTCTCCCGCTCTGAATCAGGTGATTGGCCTTGCCCTGGCCGGCAACCAGGATGTCGAAGCCGCCAGGGCCCGCATCGCCGAGGCGGAGGAAGATGTGAACGCCGCCGCAGGCGCGCTCCTGCCGCGGGTTTCGCTGGGCGTGGCCGCCGGCCGCCAGAAATACGGCAAATCGCTGTTCGGCCCGCTCGATATCGGGATTCCCCCTTTCACCTATTACACGGCGGGGCCAAGCGTCACTTTTCCGCTGGACCTGTTCGGCAGCGGACGGCGGACGGTGGAAGAACGCCAGGCCTATCTCGATTACCGGCATTTCGCGCTCGATGCCGCCTACCAATCCCTGACCGCCCATGTCGCCGCCGAGGCGCTGGCATTGGCGGCGGCGGATGCCCAGATCGCCACGCTGACCGCCATCATCGCCGACGACCAGCACAATGTGGACCTGGTGCAGGCGTCGATCGTTTCGGGGTCCGGCACCAAGGTTCAACTGGTCAGCGCGCAGAGCCAGCTTGCCCAGGACCGCACCCAGTTGCCCGATCTGCGCCAGCGGGAAGCCACGGCCCGCCATGCCCTGGCGATCCTGGTGGGCAAGGCGCCGGCGGAATGGAGCCCGCCCGCCTTCGCGCTGGCGGATTTCACCTTGCCCGGCGAAATTCCCGTCAGCCTGCCGTCCGAACTGGTGCACCGGCGGCCGGACATATTGGCGGCGGAAGCGCAGCTTCATGTCGCCAGCGCCGCCATTGGCGTCGCCACGGCCAATCTGTATCCCCAGCTCGATCTCACCGGCACCGTGACGCAGCAGGCCCTGACGCCCGGCGGCCTGTTCAACAGCGTCAACAATGCCTGGAGCATTGCCGCCGGCCTGACCCAGCCGCTGTTCGACGGCGGGCGGCTCAGCGCCCAGCGCCGCGCCGCGATCGCCCATTATCAGGCGGCGCTTGCCACCTACCGGCAGACCATCCTGACGGCGTTCGGCGATGTCGCGGACCGGCTGCAGGCGCTATCGAACGACGCCGACCGCTTCAACACCGAAAGCGAGGCGGCGGCGATCGCGGCCCAATCCCTGGATCTGGCACGCCGCAGTTATCAGGCCGGCAATTCCGGCGTCCTCGACGTGATCGACGCCGAGCGCCGTTACGCCCAGGCGCAGCTTGGCCTGTCCCATGCCAGGGCGCAGCGCCTGATGGACACCGCCCAGCTTTACCTGGCGCTGGGCGGCTCGCCCGTCACACCGCCCGCGACTGCGGACGAAAAATAGAGAGGAACACGGCGCCGGAGAAGCAGGTCCTTCCTACACGAAGTGGGACCGGATGCTTGTCTTGTCGATGTCGGCCATCCTGGCGCATCCGGCGGCGGCGGCGACCTGGACGAGTTCCTGCTGCAGGATCTCGATCAGGCGCTGGGCGCCGGCGGTGCCGAAGGCGGCCAGGCCCCAGCGGGTGGTACGCCCCAGCATGACGGCGTTGGCCCCCAGGGCGAGCGCCTTGAAGATGTCGCCGCCGCGCCGGATGCCGCTGTCGAAGATGATGGGGATGCGGCCGTTCACGGCGGCCACGATCTCGGGCAGGACCTCCAGCGTCGAGGGACCGTAATCCATCGAGCGTCCGCCATGGTTGGAGACGATGATCGAATCCGCGCCATGCTCGATCGCCAGCCTGGCGTCCTCCGGCTCCAGGATGCCTTTGAGGATCAGCGGGCCTTTGATCATCTTGCGCACGGCGTCGATATATTGCCATGTGTACCACAGCCGCCCGCCATTGATCCGGTACTTGGCCGAACCGCTCAGCGCCGCCGCGCCGCCCCGGCCGCCACGTCCGAACGCACGCGCGACGCGCCCGCCCAGATTGCGGTCCTGCTGCGTGCGTTCATAGTAGGATGCCTGCTGATCGACGGTGACGATGATGCCGTTGACGCCGGCATTGTGGTAGGTGTCCATCGCGCGCTGGCTTCTGGTCAGGTCCTCCAGTGGATAGAACTGCCCCCACAGCGTGCCGGGCGCGGCGGGCGCCACCTGGGCCACCGGCGTGCTGGTGTTGATGCTCAGGATCATCAGCGTGTTCGAGGCCGCGGTCGCCGCCTTGTACATCCCGATCTCGCCATCCGGGTGCAGCGGCGTCATCGCCGCCGTCGGCGCGACGATGATCGGGAACTTCATCTTCACGCCCAGCAGTTCGGACGACAGATCGACCTGCGATGCCGGCACGGGGCTGCGCCCCGGCACGATATCGACCCAGTCATAGGCCTGGATATTGCGCCGCAGCGTGAACTCCGAGCCGTCGCCATGCGCCGTATAGTCATAGATCGCGCGCGGCACATTGCCGAAGAAGACGGGCTCGAAGTCAAAGGCCGTCTGTACCTCGGCCAGGCTCAGCACCCGGTGATGTTCGCTGAGGGGGCGCGGATCGGGCCGCGCCAGCGCCGCCGCGGCGGGCGAGGCCGCCATCAGCCCCGCCAGCCGGACCATCGCCTTGCGCCGGGAGGGATTGGTGAGCCAGGAACGCTCGCTGTCAGCCATGGTTGGTTCTCATCGTGGAAAGGGCGGCGTGAACCCGCACCAGGCTGGAATCGACCGCCGCCAGCGTGGGGCGGCCGCACATGCACATATAGCGCGCCAGTTCGGTTTGCAGCATCTCGACCACGCCCTGCACGCCCTCGGCGCCATAGGCCGCCAGGCCCCACATCGCCGGCCGGCCGATCAACACGCCCTTGGCGCCAAAGCCCAGCGCCTTGATGATGTCCGTTCCCCGGCGGAAGCTGCCATCGGCCAGCACGGGCACCCGCCCGCCCACGGCCTGCACGACCGGCTCTATCAGAAGCAGCGTGCCGGCAAGCCCCGCCGCGCTGCCGCCGCGCCAGTTCGACACCACCACGCCCTTGGCGCCGCGGGCGACCGCTTCCTTCGCCTCCTGCGGATGGGTGATGCCCTTCACGATCACGGGCAGCGCGGTGGCCTTGACGACGGCCTCGACCGCGGCCCAGTCGATGCGAGCCGATGCCGGCGCCCCCGCTCCATTGGCGGTGTTCACCGTCACGAACACCGCCTTGGCGGCCGGCGCCTCGGCCAGCACCGCCTTCGTCCGGGGGCTGCCGGCATAGACTTGCAGATACAGCGGCGTCGTGGCGGCCTGGGCGATCGCCGCCAGCGGCACGCTGGCCTCGCTGCTCACCACCATCGCGGCCTGGGCCGCCGAGGCCCCGCGCGCCATGGCGACTTCACCTTCGGGATGAAAGCGCTTCTGCCCGGCCATCGGGCCGACGATGATCGGCGCGAAATGCGCATCGCCGAACAGGCTGCTGGTCAGATCCAGGTCGCGGGTGGGGATGTTCATCCGGGGGCGCAGGGTGATGCGGTCGGTGACGCTGCGGTCACTGCCCAGGATCGGGGCGACCCGTGCCGCCCCCAGCACGAAGCGCGCCTGCCCTTCGTACTCCAGCACATCCACCAGATCCCCGCGCGGCACCTCCAGCGGCGGCGGCGTCGGTTCGTGATACACCGCCATGGGCCCCGCCGGGGCCCCCTGCGCGGGCAGCGCCGCCCCCGCCACGCCCGCCGAAACAGCCAGACCCATCACCCCAAAAGCCTGCCGCCGCGATGGCCTTCCCGCCGGCGTGTCCGCCGCGTCCGCCCGCTTGGTTTCGTCGTCCGGCATTGTCGGCCCCCGCTGCTGCATCAACCCGGAGCCGCGCCCTGGATATTGACGTGGAGAGTATAGATGGATTGGGTCGCGGCCATGAAGAGATAATCGCGCCTGGGACCCGCGAAGCAGAGGTTGGCGCAGGATTCGGGCAGCCGGATGCGGCCGATGGCCTTTCCGTCCGGGCTCCAGACGGTGACGCCGCCATAGCCGAGCGGGGCGGCGGAGCCGGACCAGATATTGCCGGCACGGTCGGCGCGCATGCCGTCCGGGCCGCAATGCACGCCATCGATCATGCAGTCTGTGAACAGCCGGAGATTGGCGATCTTGGTTCCCGCCACATCGGCGACGAAAATCTTGCCGCCGCGAATGATATAGACCTTGGTGCAATCGGGCGAGAAGCAGATGCCGTTGGGGGCGAAGCCCTGCTCGAAGGGCAGCACCACATCGACCCGCCCACCGGGATCGATGCGATAGACATTGGCGGGCAGCACCTGATGCAGGCCGCCGATCAGGCCGGTGCCGACATTGCCGATGCGTGGATCGCGCACCCCGCCGGGGTTCATCGGGCCGTCGCCGTCGTCGGGATGGCCCTCGGCGATGGTGCCGCCGAAAGGCGGGTCGGTGAACCAGACGCTGCCGTCCTTGTGGGGGGCCAGGTCGTTGGGAGAGTTGAAGGGCTTGCCTTGGTAATTGTCGGCCAGCACCGTCATGCTGCCGTCATGCTCCCAGCGGACCACGCGGCGGAAGGAATCCTGGTTGGAGAGCTGGCGGCCCTGATAGTCGAAACTGTTGCCGTTGGTGCCGAAGGAGGGCTTGCGGAAGGCCGAGATCGCGCCGGTCTCCCAGATATAGCGATACAGCGTGTCGCGCTTGACGTCGCTGAAGATCGCATACTGGCCCTCGGCCGACCAGGCGGGCCCCTCGGTCAGTTCATAGCCGGTGGCGATCCGCTGGATGGTCTCCTGGCCGATGAGCAGTTGGCCGAAGCTGCGGTCCAGGCGCAGCACATCGGGATCGGGGGCGACGCTGGGCGGGGCGCCGGGACCGAAGCGGCGGGGCGGGTTGGTGATGACCGAGGGCGGCGTGCCGAGCATGGGATTGGCGTCGGCGGCATGGGCCAGCGTCGGCATCAGGGCGGCGGCGCCGGCCGCGAAGGCGCGGCGGCTGAGTCGATCGGTCATGTATCCTCCCTCATTCCACCGGCACCAGCCGGATCACCATGCCGGCCGTGGCGGCGGACAACGCCAGTCCGGTGCCCGCGCCGGTCGGATTCTGCAACAGGACATAGAGCAGGCCGTCCGGTCCGGTGATGACGTCGCGCACGCGGCCATATTCCTTGAAGACCGCTTCCTGGCTGACGATCTTGTCGCCATCGATCTCCAGCCGCAACAGTTCCTGGCCGGCCAGCGCCGCGACGAACAGATTGTTCTTCCAGCCCGGATAGCGGTCGCCGCTGTAGAAGGTCATGCCGCTGGGCGCGATGGTGGGCGTATAATAGGCGATGGGATCGTCCATGCCGGCCTGGTGCTGATGGGTGATGCCCGGCTCCAGCCCCATCGAAACCACGCCCCAGCCGTAATTATGGCCTTTGCGGATGAGGTTGATCTCGTCACCGCCCGTGGGGCCATGCTCGGATTCCCACAGATTGCCGGTGACGGGATCGAAAGCCAGGCCCTCCGGATTGCGGTGGCCATAGCTCCAGATCGTCGGGTCGGCGCCGGGCGTGTTCACGAAGGGATTGTCGGCCAGCGGCGTGCCGTCGGGATTGGTGCGATGGATCTTGCCCATCGGCACGGTCAGGTCCTGCGCGTTCTGCATGTGATGGCGTTCGCCCAGCGAATAGAACAGATGGCCCTGGGCGTCGAAGGCGAAGCGCGAGCCATAGTGATCGCTGGTGGTGGTGTAGAGGTCGGGCGGGGCGCGGAAGATCACCTGGTTGTCGACCCAGCTATTGTCCCGGATGTGACCGCGCACCAGCACCGTCATGGTCGGAGGGGCGGGATTGGGCGCCGTCTCGCTGCCCGGGGCGGGCGTGACGCCCGGTTTCACCTCGGTATAGGACAGGTATACCCAGCCGTCATGCACCGCCACGTCCAGCATGCCGCCATCCTGGCGCACGAAGGTCTTGGGCGTGCCCGCCACCGGCTGAGGCAGCAACTTGCCGTGATCGATGATGCGCAAGGGGCCAGACCGCTCGGTCACCAGCATCCGGCCGTCAGGCAGGAAGGCCTCGCCCCAGGGCGTATCCAGGCCCGCGGCCACGACTTCGATCCGGAATGTCTGCTTCTGGCTCTTGATGACCTGGCCGTTGGGATCGGGCACGAAAGGCGGATGCGCCTTCAGCCGCCCGCCCTGGATGCGCAGATAGGCGATAAGCTGGCGGATCTGGTCCTCGCTGAGCTGGTCCTTGAAGGACGGCATGCCGTCACCGGGAAGGCCGTTCTGCACCGTGTGCAGGATGTCATCGTCGGAATGCTCCGACAGAAAGCTCTCGGTGAACAGGCTGGGGCCGCGCGCGCCCGCCAGCGTCGTGCCGTGGCAACTGGAGCAGGAATTGTTGAAAAGCTGCACGGTTGGATTTTGCGGCCTGGACCGCGCGGCCGCCGCGCCGGCGGGCGCCGGCGGCGCGGCGGGTCCCGCCGGCTGTGCCGCCGCGTCACCGGCGACAAGGGCCGCGACAACCAATGCAACGGATAAACCATGGATTCTCATGACGGCCCTCATATCTATTGTCGCAACGCGAATGTGAAAATGGCATCGCCGGCGGGAACCGAGACGAACTGTTTGCCGCCGACGGCATAGGTCACCGGGCCGGCCGCGACATCGCCGCCCACCATGGCTTTCCACAGCACCTTTCCGGTCTTGGCGTCGAGCGCATAGAAATAGCCCTCGCGGCCGCCGGCGAACACCAGCCCGGAGGCGGTGGAGAGGACGCCGCTGCCGGTCACATCCGTCATGTCGAAGTGCCACTTCACCGCGCCGGTGTGCGGATCCACCGCCTGGATGGCGCCATAGCCCGCGTCCGGCGGGCGCGTGTTGGTGACCGGCGGACGCAACGCGGGCACGTCATGCGTGGCCGTTCCGCCGACATATTGATTGCCTTCCACATATTCGTCGTCGCGCTTGATGAAAATGGAGGAGGTATCCATCCAGCTCGGAATATAGAACAGGCCCGTGCGCGGATTGAACGAAGGGCTGTACCAGTTGGTCCCGCCTTGATTGTTCGGGAAGATATTCGCGCCGTCCGCCGTGGGACCAAGGACATTTTGCGGCACGCCCTTGTCGTCGAGCCCCGTCGTCCATGTTACCTTGACGAACGGCTTTCCGAGAAGGAATTGGCCCGTCTCCCGGTCGAGCACATAGAAAAATCCATTGCGGTTCGCGAACAGCATCACCTTGCGCGGGCGGCCCTGCCAGGTGATATCGGCCAGGACGGGAACCTGGGTCGCATCGAAGTCGTACTGGTCGTGCGGCGTGAACTGGAAATGCCATTTGAGCTTGCCGGTGTCGGCATCCAGCGCGACCACCGAGCTGGTGTAGAGATTGTCTCCCATGCGCACATCGCCGTTCCAATCGGAGCCGGGATTGCCGATCCCCCAGTAGATCAGATTCAATTCCGGATCGTATGAGCCGGGCGTCCAGACCGAGCCGCCGCCGTGCTTCCAGGAATCATCCGCCCAGGTTTCATTCCCCGGCTCCCCGGGAACCGGGACAGTGTTGAATTTCCAAAGCTGCTTGCCGGTTGCCGGATCATAGGCGGCCAGGAAACCGCTGATGCCGTACTCGCCGCCGGCCGGCCCCACGATCACCTTGTCCTTCACAACCAGCGGCGCCACCGTCACGGAATAGCCCGCCTCGGGCCGGCCCACCTGCGTGGTCCAGAGCGGATGGCCATCGCGCGCATCGATCGCCACCAGGTTGCCGTCGATCGTGCCCATGAACAGCGTATTGCCGAGAATCGCCAGGCCGCGATTGACCCGGCCGCAACACAGGCGCGCGGCGGCCGAAGGGGTATAGGCATAGGTCCAGAAAATCCGCCCGGTCGCCGCATCCAGCGCGACCACCACATTGGGCGGTTGGACGGTGTACATGATCCCGTTCACCACCAGCGACGAAGCCTCGTACTTCGCGTTGGCCTCGGCGGGCGGGTGAGACTGGAGCACCCACGCCAGTTCCAGATTCTTGACATTCTTGGGCGTGATCTTCGCCAGCGTGCTGTAACGCTGCCCCGTGAACGTGCCGGAGTAAGTGAGCCAGTTCTGCGGCTCCCGATCGGCGTGCAACAGCCGGTCGGACGTCACCTGCGCGCTGCTCGATGCCACGGCCATGCAGGCCAGCAGAAGGACGGCCGGAATCACGCGCGCGAATCGAATTGTCATAATCTACCCCGGCCCGTGCCGCGGCCGCCGGCGGCGGTTGGCGGCGCCTTCAAAGTCCCCAGATAACTGATCAGATCCGCCAGCTCCTGCGGCGTGAACGTATTGGAAAAATCCGGCATGACGGAAACGGTGAGAATCTGTACTTGCAGAACGTTCGACTTCTGGATCGACTGCAGGCTTCCCGCATTGTCGATAAGCTGCACGGAATAGGTATCCTGGTTCAGCAACCGGCCCCGAAACATCTTGCCGTCCTTCGTCATCACCACGACGCGCTCATCGGTCCGGATATCGGCGCTTGGATCGGTCAGCGCGCGTTCCAGGTCGATCGAGCGCCTGGTGGCGCCGATATTGCTGAGATCCGGGCCAAGGAAGCCGCCGATCTTGCCGGACGGCGTCTGCACGCGATGACACGTCAAACAGCCGCCGCGGCCCTCAAATTCGCCCCTGCCCTCGAAAATGATCTTGCCGTTGGCGGGATCGCCGCGCAGCCCGGTGAGTTTCGAGGTGGCCATGGTCGCCGGTTGCGAACGCAGATAGGCGACGATCTGCCTCGCCTGCGCATCCCGAAAGTTGAACGGCGGCATGGGCGTGCCCGGAATGCCGTGTTCGATGATGTTGACCAGATCCTCGTCGGTCGTGGCTTTGCGAAACTGTCCGCTGAACAGATTCACGCCCGTGACGCCATCGCCATTGGGGCCGTGACAGGTGGTGCAATTGGACAGATAGGCCTGCCCGCCCCGTTCGAGATCGACGGGCGTGACGCCATGCCCCTCTTGCGCCGCGAGCCTGCCGCCGGCTCCCAGGGCAATGGCGAGCGCCATCGCCGTCAGCGCCGCCGTCCCCAGGATTTGCTTTGCCCGCATGGCCGCTACCTCTGGCGCGCCGACGATCCGTTTCGTGCCGCGGCACGGACCGCACGGACCAATGCGGCGGACAGTTGGTGCATCCCCATGGCGTTAATTCCTGCTGAAGCCGAAGACGGTGATTTCATGATAGGGCCGGGCGGGCGTCACTTCCGATGACGGGAAATTCGGATGGTTGGACGCGTCCAGATAGCCCTCGGTTTCCAGACTCATGGAATAGAAGGTGCGATAGGTCTTGCCGCCCTTGCCGATCTGGGTGCGATTGCCGATGCCGTCGCTGTAAAGCTGTATCGCGGGCTGGGTCGTCGATACGTCCATGGTGATTCCCGTATCCGGGTCGCGCAATATCGCCGCGCGGCGCAGCGTGCCGGGCTTGCCGTTGACGATCATGCAGATGTCGATGCCGCCGCGCATGGCGATCTGGGGAAAGAGCGAATGCAGCACATCCCCGATCCGCACCGGCTTGCGGAAATCCAGCGGCGTGCCATCGACCCGAGCGATGTCACCCGTCACCAGATTGTCGGCGTCCTGGGGCAGGTATTTATCGGCGAAAACCTGCAACGTCTGGTTGGAAATGTCGCCATTGCCTTCGCCCTGCAACGCGAAATAGGAATGGTTGGTCAGGTTCACGATGGTCGGGCGGTCCGATGCCGCGCGGTAGTCGATCTTGAGTTCGTTCTTGCGCGTGACGGTATAGGTGACGGTCGTGGTCAGCTTGCCGGGGTAGCCGCCGTCGCCGTCCGGGCTCACCAGGGTGAGCACCAGGCTCGGTTCGGCGCCCTCGCGCATCCGCGCCTCCCACAATTTGCTCGCAAACGCCGCCGTGCCGCCATGGATCACGAATTTGGCGTCGGGATTGCGCTTCTCCAACTGAATGGTCTTGCCGTCCAGCGGGAAACTTCCGCCATGGCCGATGCGGCCGACAGTGCGGCCGATGACGGCGCCGAACACGCTGCCCTTCAGATAGGAGGCGGCGTCGTCGAACCCCAGTTCGACATCGGTTTTCGCGCCTTTCCTGTCGGGCACATAGAGATTCACGATTCTGGCGCCGTAATTGGTGATCCGCGCCTCGAGGCCGTTGGCGCCGGTCAGGGTGAAAAGCTGCACCTTCCGGCCATCGGGCATGGCGCCCCAGTCGGCGGCGGTGATATTGGCGGCCTGCACCGGCCGCGCCAGCAAGAGCATGGCGGCAAGCAGCGACAGCGCCATTGCGGAACCCAGGCAGCGTTTCACGTTATCCCTCCGATTTTCTGTCCCATTTCGCCCGTCGGGGCCACGCCTATTATGCCGGAAAAAAAAGGGCCGCAGGTACACGCTGCGGCCCCAGGGGAAGATACACGAAACTGAAATCGTGGCCGCAGGATTACAGATTGCCGCGGATACCGATCGTGAAATAGCGGCCCATGGTGTCCTCGCCGGCCGGCGCCGCCAGCCCGACGCCGGGATTCGACGAGCTTCCGTTGACGACCGGGGTTTGGGCATTAAAGACGTTCTGCACCGAGACATACATTTGCGCGGTCGAGCCATCGCCAAAGTCGAGTTTCTTGGTGACGGTGATGTCCGAGGTGTTGAAGGACGGCACCCGCGGCTCGGCATAGTAGGTCGGCGTCGCCAGGAACCCGTTCTTGTTGAAACCGCTGAACCAAGTGAGCTGATAGTTCACGCTCCAATTGTTGAGCGTGTAGCCGGCCATGAACGAAGCATGGCCTTTCTGGCTGGTGGTGTGCTGGACCTGGGCCCCCTGGAAATTGATGCTGTCGATCTTCGGCTGCACATTCAGGAAGAGGCGGAAATTGACCAGGCCCGACAGGCTGGAGTCCACATCCGCGGTGTCGAAGCCATAATCGACCTCATAGTCCTCGCCCTCGGTCGCCTGGAAGGCGGCATTGAGGCTCTCCGACAACACTTCAAGCGGATAGTTGTCGGGCGAGGTGTCCGACCAGGGATGCGGGCGGATATACAGGGCGCAGTAAGGCGAAGTGCCGCCGGACGCGTTGCAGACGGTCTGGATCTGGGTGTTGCTGCCGGAGATACTCGTGATCAGGTTCTTCATGTTGATATTGTAGAAGTCCACCGACGCCGTCAGCCCGGGAATGTAGCTGGGCGTATAGACAATGCCCGCCGTATAGGTGCGCGAGACTTCCGGCACCAGGGCGGGATTGCCGCCCGAGCGCTGTTCCAGGCCGTTGCCGAAACCGGTCAGAATATCGTTGAAGCCGATGCTGGTCAGGGTTTCGGGCTGGTACAGGTCGTTCAGTGTGGGCGCGCGAATATCGACCGAGGTGGTGCCGCGGACGCGGAAGTCGTCGTTGATGCGCCAGTCGAGGCCGACCTTCCAGGTCTGCACCGCGCCCGAAACGCTGTAGTCGGTGTAGCGGCCCGCCACATCGGTGGAGAGAGACTCGATGAGGGGAAGGTCCTTGAGGAGCGGAACATTCACTTCGCCGGCGAATTCCCACACATTCTCGTCGGCCTGGACGCTGGCCAGGGCGTTGTTGTCCCAATAGGCCTGGGTGACTTTGGACTGATCGACGGGGCCGGTGCCGGCGGAATTGCCGCAAAGGCGAAGACCCGTGCAATCGACCAGCTGGGTCGGGTCGGCGTCCGATTTGACGATATAATTCTGCCAGCGCATTTCGGCCGACAGCGCCGCCCGGATCGGGCCCGCCGGCAAGGTGAAGATGTCGCCGGCGATGTCGGCCGAGACATCGTCGACTTTGTTGGTCATGGCGAACTTGGTCGTCCTGGACCAGTAGTTGAAGGCCGCATTCGAGATGCCGTTGGGGCCGAAGGCGTCGATCGGGACGCAACCGGGATAGAGATCGCCATACAGCGCGATCGCCTCGGGCGTATCGTTGTAGCAAACGATCTGGCCGTTCGGGAGCTGCACCGCATCCTGCTGGGCATCGTGATACTGGTTGTTGCCGTTGTTGATGCCCTTCTCCGACAGGCGGCTTTCGCCATGGGTATAGTGGAAATTCCAGTCGTAAGCCCCGAACACTTCACCCGACAAACCGGTGGTGAAGGTAAGGTTGCGCGTCGTGGAATTGGTCCGGCGGGTGTAATCGCCCTGCTGGCCGGGGAAAAGCGGGTCGATCCATTCCGGCATCTGGAAGGTATTGGTGCCGTCGGTCGCCCAGTTGGGGTCGGTGGCGCTGTCATCGCCCAGCTTCGCCCGGTCTTCAGCCGACAGGAACGGATTGTTCTTGTAATAGAAGATGTTCTGCCGCTGGAAATCCTCCTGCGACGGGATGAAGTGGCTGAACACCCGGGCCTCCGCGGCATTGGCCTCGGCGAAGAAAACCGTGTCGTCATTCAGGTCGTAGCTGAAGCGGCCGAAAGCATGGGATTGCGTCAGGGCGGCGCTGGCCGTACCGACGCTCCACCAGCCGCCGTCGCCGCCCTGCTCGACCGAGGTCTTGGACGGAACCGGGATGCCGCCATAGGTCGGTCCGATGACGTTGTTGGAGACGAATTCCTGGCCGTTGACCGAGCAGTTGCTGCAAATGATGTTGCCGTAGATCGTCTCTTGCGTCAGGCGGCCTTGGGGAAAGTTGGTATAGGGATCGTTGATTTTCCCGGTGCCGTACTGGCTCCAATACTGCGCACCGCGGGGACGCGCCTGCTGCTGGACTTCGTCCTGGTGATTCCAGCCCAGCTCGGCTTCGATATGGCCGCGGCCGCCGAACAGGCCGGTGCCCGCCGCCACGCCGTAACGCTGGCTGAAACCGTCGGCATAGGTCGAAAGGCCCGCGCTGGCCCGGTATTTCAGGCCGTCGAAATTCTTGTCGAGAATGAAATTGACCACGCCGGTGATGGCGTCGGAACCGTACACCGCCGAGGCGCCGCCGGTCACCACGTCGACGCGGGAGACCAGCATCTGCGGCAGGGTGCTCACATCGACGCTGCCGGCCGAGTTCGAGGGCGGAACGCGCATGCCGTCTTGCAGCACCAGGGTGCGTTGCTGACCGAAATTGCGCAGGTTGAGGAAGTTGCCGGCGCCGTTGTTGCTGGCGCCGCCGGCGTTGCGCGAGGTCGAACTGAATGCGAGCTGGGGCAGCTTGGTCAGGGCGTCCGCGATGGTGGTGGGGGTGGTGACCAGCAACTGGTCCTGGGTGATCGCCGTCACCGGCGTGGGAGAATTGGCGGCATCGGTGATGACGCGCGAACCCGTGACGACCACGCTTTCCACATTGGCCTGCGCGGCCGACGCATCCTGGCCGCCGCCCGCGGCGGCGGACGCGGTCTGGGCGCAGACCGGATAGCTGAACAGACTGGCCAGCAGTGCAATGACGGATACGGTGGATTTGGAATCGCGAAGCATGGCTTCCCCTTCTCTGTCGCAGTGTCTTTTCTGCCGGGAGATGGCAACAGCCCCCTGCGCAGTCACGTCACCGGAGAAGCCAGTTCCCTGCAGCATTACCTGCAACGCCTCGGGAACAGTGTACAAACCTTTGACCGGATTGCTCCGGACCTGAGCCAGTTCGTAGGGATAAAGCACCACTACCCCTGTCTGCCGCGATAAGGCAGGCAAAGCAGTCGTCAGGCTCTCATCCGAAATATCCAAATTATATTTCGTGGCCTGGGCATACGATGGTCTTGCAGAAGCGGGTCCAGAAATTGCCAGACATCCGCAAAGCGCAACCGCCGCGAGCGACTCTCCCCTTACATTCATTTTTCTGACCCAGCGGGTTGGCACAACACTTTGCCTTCGCACCGGCCTTATGATGATTGAGACCGGCGAGGAGGCCAATCCACCTAGAACCGCGATGAAAAAATCCGGATAGGCCGGCGTTGTTGCTCTTTTACAACGCCATCATAATCGCATGCAGAAAGAAGCAGGCACCGCTCTGTCGGTTTCTCGCCGGCTCGCGGACAACGCGCGCGCCATTCGTCAGGCATGTCAGTTCTTGACGGCCGGCGCTTCGGGACCCGAGACGAAACGGACATGCTGCCGGTCGATCCATTCCGCATGTATACCGAAATTGTCCTCCAGCGCGGCGAAAATGGCCGTGATCTGGTTGGTTCGGAAGGCGCCGCCGACGGGCAGGTTTTCCAGCGCCGGGTCCGCCAGCTCGATCTTGATGTTCGAATAGCGGCTGATATCGGCAAGGACTTCGCTCAGGGGCTGGCCGGTATAGATCAACTGTCCCTGCCGCCAGGCCAGCTTGCGTCCCATATCGGCGCGGGAGACCGTTTCGGTGCGCTCGACCTCCCGGTCCAGCACGACATTCTGCCCGGCGGTGAGGACACCCACGCTCTTGCCGGCGCCGGCACCATGGCCGTCATCCGCGGGCACGACCTCGACACGGCCCTTGGTGACGCCGACCTCGACCGCGCCCGTTCTCGACAGATGGACATCGAAGGCGGTGCCGATGTCGCGCACCACATAATCCTTCGCATGGACCGTGAACGGGCGCGCCGGGTCGTGCACGACCTCGAAATAGGCCTCGCCGCGCACCAGATGGACATCGCGGCGGTTGCCGGAGAAGTCCACGTCCAGCCTGCTGTTCGTATTCAGGATCACCGTCGATCCATCCGCCAGGGCGACCCGCTTGTGGCCGCCGATAGCCGTTTCATAGGAAGACCTGGCGGGCGGATGGCTTTCGGCCTTGGCGAATTTCTGGAGCTGCGGATGGAAGAACGCCGTCGCGCCCACGGCCGCCATCACAACCGCCGCGCATGCCGCGAGCCAGGGGCCCGCCCTTTTCACCATGTCGGGCTGACGCTCTTGCGCGTCGGCCTGCCGCCCGGCCTCGCCGCCGGCAAGCGGCTTCAGCGCGTCGAATTCCGACCAGAGATTGCCGTATTCCGCGATGGTCTCCCGATGGAGCGCGCTGCGGTTCAGCCACTCCTGGAACGCCGCCTGGTCCTTGGCCGAGACATCGCCCGCATCGAAACGCGCCACCCACGCCGCGGCCTCGGCCTCTATGGCTGCCGTGTCGGGAAACGCCAGGATTCTCCCTTTGTCGGTCATACCGCTTTCACGCCCAGCACGGCCTTACTCCGCCTTCTTGTTGGCTTTGACAAAAGCCGTTGGAGCCCGTTCGGGCATAAGGGGACTGCCGCTCCCTTCATCCGTGCCGCCATGCGCCCGCATAAAAGCCCGGCAGCGCGACAGTCCGACGGCAACATGGTTTTCGACCGTCCTGACGGAGATATTAAGCCGGACCGCGATTTCCTTTTGGGACATACCCTGCATTTTGCGCAGTATGAAGACCTTCGCACATTGGGGCGGCAGGGCCGCAACCGCGCGTGCCAGCAGCCGAATCCGTTCGCGACTATCGACAACATCATCAACTGCGGCCTGACCGCTGTCTTCTATGACGTCCTGGCGGTCAAAATCCCCTAGCGGCTCGATGGCCGCCGAGGCTTGCCTGGCGAGCTCATTAAGAGCCAAGTTCTTGGCAACCTTGAACAAAAAGGCTTTCGGGGCCTCGATCGCGCGCGTCGATTCCGCGGCAAAGGCACGCAGGAAAGCCTCCTGCGCGAGATCGTCGGCGGCCTCGCGGGAATGGATGAACCGCCTCAGATAGCGTTTGAGGGCCAGCTCATTCTCGAGATACGCTTCGAGGATCGTCGCCAATTATGCCCCGCCTTCGACCAGCCGTTCCATGGAGCCTAGCGCAGTTCCGGCGGAAACGACAGATGGGTGGCACCTGCCGCGCCGGAAAGCGGCGCCGATGCCGGCATGGCGGGTCCGGTCTATTTCGCCCCGCGTTCCAGGATGCGCTGCATCGTGCCGATCAAACGGGTCTTTTGCAGATTTTCCGGCTGGTCCGGCGTCTGGTACAGAGCATCCAGCATTGCCAGATCGATCTGTGAAAGGGCCTCGGTGTGGAAATCGGGCGCGCAATCCTTGAGGAACAGATTGGCGATGCTGGGGGCCGGCTGGCAGCGGCCGGTGGCCGGTGTCTGGGCCAGCGTCAAAAGAGCGATATAGTCCCCCAAGGTGGCGAGCGTCATGCCTTTGATGGCGTTGAAATCGACCAGCACGGTCGCGTCGCCCATCTCCGGCACCATGCCGGTAAACAACCGGGTCAGGTTGGCTTTGGCATCACCTTCCAGAGGCACGGGCTTATCCGGGGGCACGTTGATTGGCGGGAAATCATTCGTCCAGGCATAGGCGCCGCCCCGTGGAAGATCCAGGCGCAGAAGCCCGTCGTCATCGCGGTAATAGCTGGCGTACCAGGCCTGCACCGGCTGGCGCATCCGCAGATCGCGGTTTGGCGCGGTGGTGAGAAGCCGCATGCGGTCATTCGCGATGATGGCGTCGATGGTCGCCTGCGGCTCGGCCGTCACGAAGATGGCGATGTTCGTTTTGCAGGGATCGCGCCGGTCCAGCGGCGCGCCGACCTGTTGCGCGATATCCCGGATGCGGCGCTCGATGACGAAGGCGGCGGCGGGCGCCATCCCGGCGACATGCGGACAGATCGGTATTTTCCAGCGCGCGAACTGGCCCTCCAGATTGCTGCTGGGTTGCAGCAGCGACTGCACGAACGTCAGCGACAGGAGCGCGTCCTTCGCGCGTTGGGCATCGGAATAGACGGTTTCTGGCTCGCGGCTTATCAGCGGCGGTGGCGACTGTGCCAGTGCGGGCCGGGCCAGCAAGGCTCCGACCATGACCAGGACGCGGACGTTCATGGACCCTTCCGGCACGGACCCCTCCGGGCGCTTCACACGTCAGTGTAATCGCTGCCCATGAGAAAATGAGGCCGCCTTGCGCGTGCGTAAACAGCCTTCACCGCCGGCGGAGGCTGGAAGACCGGGCCCGTGCCGGAAAATGCCTGGAGTTACCGGGCTTTGCGACCATAAACCCGAATTGTCTGATTTTCATGTCTGCCTCTATTTTTGCATGTTGTCAGAATTTCCAGGAGACGCCGCCGCGGATGGCATGATCCTGGGCGGCGGCGGAGAGTGCGCCATCATAGC
>Ga0164242_10001623_pt1 | contig 26645 bp, 22 predicted proteins | sample OricomgcompostMG_FD_108783 | JGI IMG/M metagenome (GOLD analysis project Ga0164242, IMG submission 108783) | Miracle-Growth compost microbial communities from Emeryville, California, USA - Original compost - Miracle growth compost (MG) ...
CAGCACGGCGGCCACCCCGGCGACGGTCGCGCTCATGAGCGGACGCGCGCGCAGCCAGGGCGGCTTGGGCAGCGCCGCGCCCTCGTCCGCCGGCACGACCTTCACCGGAATGCGCGCGAGCTTCTCGCGACTGCGCAAGCCGTGCTGGCCAAGCGCCGTGTCACCCGGCAGGCCTCGCCCATCGGGCCCGCCCGACGATTCGGCGCCCGCGCGCGCCGGTTCAACCGTGACGGCGTCCATGCTCAGCCTCCTGCCTCGAAGTGGGCCTTGAGCAGACGATTGACCTCGGCGGCGGCCTCCATCTGCACCATGTGCCCCTTGCCTGCGATCACCTCGACACGCACCTCCGGCGACAACCCCTGCGCATGCTTTGCCGGAATGATCTGGTCGGCTTCGCCCCAGATCACCAGCACCTTCGGCGCCAGCGTCGAAAGCCGGTCCCGGAACACGCGCCGCTGCGCGCCACCCTCGAAAGCTTGCGCCGAAATCTTTTTGAGCGCGTCCTGCACCCCTTCGAGCCGCTTGTACTTCACGAGATCCTCCACGAGCTGGCGCGTGACGAGCGCGGGATCGGCGAACAGCTTCGTCACATGCGGCTTGAGCGCGTTGCGATTCGCGGCCGCGACGAAGCCTTCGATATACGCGCTGTCGATCTCGTCGCCGAGCCCCGCGCTCGCGATCAGCGAAAGCGAGGCGACCCGCGCGGGCGCGCGCTCGGCCACCGTCATCGCCACGGCGCCGCCCAGCGAATGCCCGACGAGATGCGCGCGCTCGATCTTCTGCGCGTCGAGAAAATCGACCACGCTCTGCGCGAGCTCGTCGAGCGCGCCGCTCTCCACCGCTTTGCCCGATTCGCCGTGCCCTGGCAGATCGAGCGCCCAGACGGTGCGTCCCGCGGCGAGATCGGCGTGATTGAAGAGCCAGTTGTTGAGATCGCCGCCGAAGCCGTGAATCAGCACGACGGGCGTGCCGTCGCCCGCGCCCAGCTTCAGATAGCGCAGCGTACGCCCGCCGATCTGCGCCTTCTCGGGCTGCGGGCCGGCATCGGCGTCGCCGGCTTTGGCGGGGACGAAATCGCGTTGGAACTCGGCTACCGCCGCATCTATTTCGGCATCCGAATCTTCTTGGCCGGCTACCACGCCGAGCAGCGCGCCCACCGGCAGCGTGTCGCCTTCCTGCGCAATCTGCCGCCGCAGCACGCCGTCGAACGCGCACTCGACGCCCGACGCGATCTTGTCGGACTCGACGTCGAGCAATTCCTCCCCTTTGGAAACCTTCTCGCCAGGCGACTTGAGCCAGCCGTTCACCTGGCCCTGCTCCATCGAAAGGCCCCATTTGGGCATCGTGATCATGTGAATCGGCATGACTTCAGCTCCTTGCTGCGCGCGCGGCATCGGCGATCTGCTGCGCCGTCGGGATGTAAAGGTCTTCGAGCGAGGCCGCGAACGGCACCGGCGTATGCGGCGCGGTCACCATGCCGACCGGCGCCTTCAAGTCGCGAAACGCCTTGTTCGCCACGAGCGCCGCGATATCGGTCGCGATCGAGCAACGCGGGTTCGCCTCGTCCACCACCACCACGCGGCCCGTGCGGCTCACGCTCTCGAGGATGGTCTCTTCGTCGAGCGGCGAGGTCGTGCGCAGGTCGATCACATCGGCTTCGATGCCGTCCTTCGCGAGTTGCTGCGCCGCGTCGAGCGCGTAGTGGACCATGCGTCCATAGGTGACGATGGTGACGTCGTCGCCGTCGCGCGCGATATTCGCCTCGCCGAACGGAATCGAATACGACTCCTCGGGCACATCGCCCTCCATCGTGTAAAGCAGCTTGTGCTCGCAGAAAATCACGGGGTCGTTGTCGCGAATCGCCTCGATCATGAGGCCCTTCGCGTCATAAGGCGTGGCGGGACAGACGACCTTGAGCCCCGGGATATGCGTGAACAGCGACGTGAGCATTTGCGAGTGCTGCGCCGCCGCGCGCAGGCCCGCGCCGTACATCGTGCGGATCACGACCGGCGTGACCGCCTTGCCGCCGAACATGTAGCGGAACTTCGCCGCCTGGTTGAAGATCTGGTCGAAGCACACGCCCATGAAGTCGATGAACATCAGCTCCGCCACGGGGCGCAGGCCGCACGCCGCCGCGCCCACCGCCGTGCCGATGAAGCCGCCCTCCGAGAGCGGCGTATCGAGCACGCGCCCCGGAAACTTGCCATAGAGGCCCTTCGTCACGCCGAGCACGCCGCCCCAGGCGTCTTGCTCGCCGGGCGAACCCGCGCCGCCCGCATTGTCCTCGCCCATCACGATCACGCTCTCGTCGCGCGCCATCTCCTGAGCGAGCGCTTCGTTGATCGCCTGCGAATAGGTGATTTTCCGTGCCATTTCCGTCTCCTTGATCTGGAATCCTGATTACCTGGGCGTGCCGCGCTCAGGGATACGACACGTACACGTCGGTGAGCAGCGCCTCGGGAGCGGGCAACGGCGCGGCCTTCGCCTTCGCCACCGCATCGTCGATCAGCGCTCTCACTTCGGCGTCCACCTTGCGCAAATCGTCGGTGCTCGCGAGCTCCGCGCGCACCACGCGCTCTTCGAAACGCTTGAGGCAATCCTTTTCCTCGCGCAGCTTCTGCACTTCGCCGGGCGCGCGATAGGTCTGCGCATCGCCTTCGAAGTGACCGTAGTAGCGCGAAAGCTTCATCTCCACGAGCGTCGGGCCACCGCCGTTGCGGGCGCGCGCGATCGCTTCGCCCAGCGCCTCGTACACGGCGAAGAAGTCGAAACCGTCGACGATCACACCCGGCATGCCGAAGCCATTGGCGCGATCGGCGATGTTGTCGGCCGCGACCGACCACGTCGAGGAGGTCGCTTCCGCGTAGCCGTTGTTCTCCGCGACGAAGATCACGGGCAAGCGCCACACCGAGGCGAGATTCATCGACTCGAAGATCACGCCCTGGTTCGACGCGCCGTCGCCGAAAAAGCACACGCCCACGCCGCCCGTCTTCTTTTGCCTGGCCGCGAGCGCCGCGCCGCAGGTGAGCGGACCGCCCGCGCCCACGATGCCGTTCGCGCCCAGCATCCCCTTCGCGAGATCGGCGATGTGCATCGAGCCGCCCTTGCCGCGACACGAGCCCGTGGCGCGGCCATAGATCTCGGCCATCATCTCGCGCACGTCCACGCCTTTCGCAATGCAATGGCCGTGGCCGCGGTGCGTGGTCGCGACGTAGTCCTTATCGTTCAGATGGCTCATGGTGCCGACCGCGGACGCCTCCTCGCCCGCATACAAATGCACGAAGCCCGGGATCTCGCCGGTTGCGAATTCGACATGCAAGCGCTCCTCGAACTCGCGGATCGTGCGCATCGAGCGATACGCCGCGAGCAACTGCTCCTTGTTCAACGTGACAGACATGGTTGTCTCCTGTGATGACCACTTGGTGATGCCTGCGGTTTCCAACACGAACTGCGTGGGTGAAATGGCTCCTTTATCGAGGGGTATCCGAGGGCGATCGACAAGACTCGCGTATCAGCGCGAGGCGTCGTGGGCGCCGTAGGCGGCCTGGCGCAGCAACTGATGCGAGGCTGCGTAACGCAACGTGCGCGCGACGTCGACGGTCAACGGCCCGCTCCAGTCGAGCGCGATTTCGTAGCGGTCGCCGCGTGCGGGTTCGATCTCGCGCTCGCCGTCGAAGGCGAGCGTGCCGTGGTCGGCGTCGAGCGGCAGCGCCATGCCCACCTCGAGCCGCTGGCAGGTGAGCATCGTCACGCGCTCGATGCGCCCGGGCGCGATGGGCGCGATGAGCGGCACGCCTTCGCCCTCGCCGCCGCCGCGCGTCGCTCCATGCGCAAAGGTCATGTGCAGACCGTGCGCGGCGTCTCGACCGACCGGCGCCCACGCTCCGCCGATCGACGCGAGCCCGATGCCGTCGGGTGGCGCGAAAGCCAGAAATAACGATTCGATATCCGAACTATCTGAAATCGCCCGTGCGCCGATGAACGGCTGACGCGACACGCAAATGTCGACCAGCGCGATCTCCTCGCGCCCGCGATTCGGACCTTCGACGCAGCGCGCGACGAGACGCTTGTTGCGCGCGAGCGCCGTTTCGGCCGGCACCGCCCCCGTGGCGACGAGCGCACCCGCAAGCCCCGCGACCGTGGCTTCGCGCAACTCGGGAAAGGCGTTGTTGGTGCCGGTGGACAGCGCGAGCAACGGCGTCTCGCCGCAATGCGCCGCGACCGCGCGATGGGTGCCGTCGCCGCCGAGCACGGCGATCAGCGCAACCTGCTCGCGCACCATATGCGCCACGCCCGCGTGGGTATCGGCGGCGCTCTCGCTGATCGGCAGATCGACGAACTCCACCGCCGGCCAGCGTTCGTGCCGGGCGACGGCAGCATGGGTTTCGAGCGCGCGCAGCACGAGCGCGGCTACGCCGGTCCGGTCGCGCAGCGTGAGCACGCGCTCCACGCCCAGCGCGCCGAGCCCCGCGAGCAGACGCACGACCATGTTGGCCTTTTCCGCGGTCGGAAAGACGGAAGCGTGGGTGGTAAGACGGCGGATGTCGCGCCCCGAAGCGGGGTTCGCAATCACGCCTACGGTCACGGGCGTCGTCACGGGCGTTGTCTCCTGTCACGCGATACCTTTGCTCGCGCGGACTCGTTGTGATCGCGGCGCATGCATGCCGCGCGGTTGCCGTCACTCTCTGCAAGCGTTGTGCCAATGCATGCGAAAAGCCTCCCATCGGCCGCGAAATGCCTTGCCTGCGGGCTTTGCGCCGATCGGGGCAGTGCGCTCGCACGGTCGTGCGTCGCTCGGACAGCGTCTCAGTTGTGCCCTCGCCCGCGCCGCCGGTGAGACGCCACCCGCCATCCGCTCCGATGCAAACCCCGTTCAGCCCCAAGCAGCGGGCCTGAGCGGGCTTCGTGCCGCGCCCCGGCCGGGTCTCGCGATACCCCGAGACGATCGTCTCAACCGTCTCCCATGCTGCGCTGCGGTGTGATCGCACGCGGCAGATGTGCTACAAAAAGACTCCCGCCGAACGCTCCGAGCGCCGACGCCCCCCGTCTGGACTCGTCTGGAACCGCCATGCCCTACGCACTCGCGCCCACCCGCCACGCCGAACGCGTGCGCGGCGCCGTCGAAGGCCGGTTGCCCGCGCCGAACGACTCGCCGCGCCTCGCCTCGTCCTGGCAGCGCTCGTTCGAGCGCTATCAGCTCGATCCCGGCTCGGTGATCGGCCCGCGCGTGCTGAGCGCCGCCGAACTGCGCGAGATCCGCGATCGCGAGGAAGCCTTCCTGCGCGCCTCGGGCCAATGCCTCACGCGCCTGCACGAAACCGTGCGCGACGCCGACTATTGCGTGATGCTCACCGACGCGCATGGCGTCACCATCGACTACCGCATCGACCGCGAGCGCCGCAACGACTTCAAGCACGCGGGGCTCTATATCGGCTCGTGCTGGTCGGAGAGCGAGGAAGGCACCTGCGGCATCGCGAGCGTGCTCACCGACCTCGCGCCCATCACGGTGCACAAGACCGATCACTTTCGCGCCGCATTCACGACGCTCACGTGCAGCGCCGCACCCATCTTCGCGCCCGATGGCGAACTGATCGGCGTGCTCGATGCCTCCGCCGTGCAGTCGCCCGACCATCGCGACAGCCAGCGCATCGTGAACCAGCTCGTGCGCCAGAGCGCGACGCTCATCGAAGACGGCTATTTCCTGCATCGCACGGGCGCGTGCTGGATTCTCTTCGGACACCAAAACCGCAACTATGTCGAGGCGCAGCCCGAGCTCTTGATCGCCTTCGACGAGAACGGCAACGTGGCCGCCGCGAACCGCCGCGCGCGCGAATGCATTCCGAACCTGGACGGGCCGCGTCATATCGACGAGATCTTCGATTCGTCGCACGTGCAGTTGCGCGATATCGGCCGTATCGAAGCCATCGCGGCGCTGCGCTTGCGTGCGAACGGCAGCATGCTCTACGCGCGCATTCGCGCGCCGCTCGGGCGCACGGGATTCCCGGGAGCGCCGCGCACCCCGTCTCCCGCCGCGCATGGCGCGACGCCGTTGCGCGACACGCGTGCCGAGGACACCTACGATCGCAGCGCGCTGGGCCCGTTCCTGCGCAGCGCGGATGCGCGTGTCGCCGAAAACGCCCGCATCGCGCAACGCGTGGCCGGCAAGCATCTGCCGGTTCTGCTGCGCGGCGAAACCGGTGCGGGCAAGGAAGTGTTCGCGCGTGCGATCCACGACGCGGGGCCGCGACGCAACCGGCCGTTCGTGGCGGTGAACTGCGGCGCGCTGCCCGAGTCGCTAATCGAGAGCGAGCTCTTCGGCTACGCGCCGGGCGCGTTCACGGGCGCGCGGCGCCACGGCGCGCGCGGCAAGATCGCGCTGGCCGACGGCGGCACGCTGTTCCTCGACGAGATCGGCGACATGCCGCTCGCGCTGCAGACGCGCCTCCTGCGCGTGCTCGCCGAAGGCGAAGTGCTGCCGCTCGGCGGCGAAGCGCCCACGCGCGTCGACCTCGACGTGATCTGCGCAACCCACCGCGACCTCGCTCAAATGGCCACCTCAGGCACGTTCCGCGAAGACCTCTATTACCGGCTTTGCGGCGCCGTGCTCATCCTGCCGCCGTTACGCGAGCGCCGCGATATCGCGACGCTGGTCGACTCGGTGTTCGCCGAAGAGGCGCAGGCCGCAGGCCGCCCGCTCACGCTCGACGCCAACCTGGCCGCGCGGCTGGCCGCATTCGCCTGGCCCGGCAACTTGCGCCAGCTACGCAACGCCATGCGTTACGCATGCGCGGTGTGCGATACCGTGCGTGTCGAGGCGCGGCACCTGAGCGCCGATCTCGCCGCGCAACTGTCCACGCCCAGCACGTCCGGCGTATCTCGCGCCGCCTCCGGCGCCGCCATGGCCAGCGCGCCCGCAGCCGACAGCGGCGACGAACGCGCGCGCATCGTCGCCGCGCTCACTGCGCATCGCTGGCGCCCGAATGCGGCCGCCGCGGCGCTGGGCATCTCGCGCGCGACGCTCTATCGGCGCATTGCGAAACTCGGCATCGTCGGCCCTCATCGAGCCTGAAATACGTCTGACGCGCGTTGCGAGCGCGTTCTTTAGCCAGCCGGATCTCGCCCATCGCCTGCACCTGCAAGCGATGCAGGGCGTCGCGCCGACGGGCGCCACATGGTTGCGTCCGCCGCCATCGCGGCTGCACGGAAGTATTAAATATTGTGCGGCGCGATTGTGTTGCCACGAAAGCGTGGGTATAAATCGACCGCTTCCCGTCCACGGATACGCCAACTGTCCTATCCTTGTAGCGCAGCGCGACCGACTGGATGCGTCGTCCGTTCCCGGCTAACCGAAATGCCCTCAATGGAGTGATTGCCATGCTCAAGAAGCTGCTGATGCTGTTCCTCGCGCTGGGTCTGTCGCTGTCCGCCGCGCTGGCCGCGGCCGTCGAAGTCAATACCGCGGATCAAGCCGCGCTCGAAACCGTCAAGGGCATTGGCCCGGCCCACGCCAAGGCGATCATCGACGAACGCAGCAAGAACGGCCCCTTCAAGGATGCCGACGACCTCGTGAATCGCGTCAAGGGCATCGGCCCGAAGTCGGTGCAGAACCTCGAAGCCGCGGGCCTGACGATCAATGGGTCGGCGGCGCCGCCTGCGGGCAAGAGCAGCGCGTCGTCGAAGAGCAGCAAGGGCGCCGCTCCCGCTGCCGCCGCCGGAACCACGCCCAACCCGATGACGACCTCCCAGGCGGCCACGGCCGCTACGACCGCACCGCAAGCCGCGTCCGCGGGGAGCACGAGCAAGTCGAAACACAAGAGCAAGAAGAACAAAGCCACTGCCGCGGCGAGCGCGCCTGAGGCGGGATCTGCCGCTGCGGCGCCGGGCGCCGCTTCGGAGACCAAAGCGAAGAAGTCCAAAAAGTCGAAGAAGAGCAAGGCCGCCTCCGACGCAGCCGCATCGGGTGCGTGATTCCGGCACCCGGATTTGACGTGCTCCGGCGTGTGCGGCCCCGGCCGTCAGCGGAGCGCGTAGATGAGCCACCTGCGGCGCACTTCGCGTGCGCCGTCCGATTTCCCGGTCGCGGCCCCCGTCGCGGCCATCATTCAGAGAGATTGTCATGAGCCTGCTAGATACCCTCGGTTCCCTGCTCGGTTCCTCGTCGCAGCAACAAGGCGGCGGCCAAGCCCAACTCCTCGCCGTCGCGATGGAATTCATCAACAACCAGCCGGGCGGCCTGAACGGCCTCATCCAGAAGTTCCAGCAAGGCGGCCTGGGCGACGTCGTGCAGTCGTGGGTCGGCAACGGCGAGAACCAGGCGGTCTCCCCGGATCAACTCCACAACGTGCTGGGTTCGGACGTGGTTTCGGGTCTCGCGCAGAAGGTCGGCATGCAGCCCGAGCAGGTGAGCGGCCTGCTTGCGCAGGTGCTGCCGCACGTGATCAACGCCGGCACGCCGAACGGCGAAGTGCCTAACGGCGGCCAGATCAATTCGGAGAGCGTGCTGGGCACGCTGGGCGGCCTCGCTTCGCTGCTCGGCGGCGGCAACAAGCAGGCGTAAGCTGCGGCGCTCGAGCGCGCACGCATGAAAAAAGGGCAACGGAAAAATTCCGTTGCCCTTTTCGCTGGCGCCCGCAGGTTTGCTGCGAGAAGCGCGCCTTAGTGCACGACGCGTTCGAACACGAACTTGCCGTCCTGGATGTCGACCGGAATCACATCCTTCGGCCCGAACTTGCCCGCGAGGATCAGCTTGGCGACCGGGTTCTCGATCTCCTGCTGGATCGCGCGCTTGAGCGGCCGTGCGCCGAACAGCGGGTCGTAGCCCACCTTGGCGATCTGGCCAAGCGCTTCGTCCGACACCATCAGCTCCATGTCGAGCTTCTCCAGACGCTCGCGCAGGCGCTGCAACTGGATCTTCGCGATCGACTCGATGTTCGAGCGGTCGAGCGCATGGAACACCACGACTTCGTCGATCCGGTTCAGGAACTCAGGCCGGAACTGCTGCTTCACTTCGTTCCACACCGCGTCCTTGACGGCTTCCTGCGGTTCGCCCGCCATCGCCTGGATCAGATGCGAGCCGAGGTTCGACGTCATCACGATCACCGTGTTCTTGAAGTCGACGGTACGCCCCTGGCCATCGGTCATGCGGCCGTCGTCGAGCACTTGCAGCAGCACGTTGAACACATCCGGGTGCGCCTTCTCGATTTCGTCGAGCAGAATCACGCTGTACGGCTTGCGGCGCACGGCCTCGGTCAGATAGCCGCCCTCCTCGTAGCCCACGTATCCCGGCGGCGCGCCGATCAAACGCGCGACACTGTGCTTCTCCATGAACTCGCTCATGTCGATGCGGATGAGGTGATCCTCCGAATCGAACAGGAAGCCCGCGAGCGCCTTGCAGAGCTCGGTCTTGCCCACGCCCGTCGGCCCGAGGAACAGGAACGAGCCATAGGGCTTGTTCGGGTCCGCGAGACCGGCGCGCGAGCGGCGGATCGCATCGGCCACGGCGTTGATGGCCTCGTCCTGGCCCACCACGCGCTCGTGCAGCTTGTCTTCGATCAGCAGCAGCTTTTCGCGCTCGCCCTGCATCATGCGCGAAACCGGAATACCGGTCGAACGCGACACGACTTCGGCGATTTCCTCGGCGCCCACCTGGGTGCGCAGCAGACGATGGCGCGTCGGGTTGTTCTGCTCGCTCGCCTCGGCCTGCGTGACCTGCTTCAGTTGCGATTCGAGTTGCGGCAGCTTCCCGTACTGCAGTTCGGCCACCTTCTCGAGCTTGCCCTCGCGCTGCAGCTTCGTGATCTCGGCGCGCACGCGATCGATCTCTTCCTTGAGCTGCGCGCTGCCCTGCACCGCCGCTTTCTCGGCAGTCCAGATCTCTTCGAGATCCTTATATTCGAGGCTCAGGCGATCGATCTCTTCCTCGATCAGTTGCAGACGCTTTTGCGACGCTTCGTCCTTTTCCTTCTTGACGGCTTCGCGCTCGATCTTCAACTGGATCAAACGACGGTCGAGCTTGTCCATCTCCTCGGGCTTCGAGTCGATTTCCATCTTGATCTTCGAAGCGGCTTCGTCGATCAGGTCGATGGCCTTGTCGGGCAGGAAGCGGTCGGTGATATAGCGATGCGAGAGCTCCGCCGCCGCGACGATCGCCGGGTCGGTGATTTCCACGCCGTGGTGCAGTTCGTACTTCTCCTGCAAGCCGCGCAGGATCGCAATGGTCGCCTCGACCGACGGCTCGTCGACGAGCACCTTCTGGAAGCGGCGCTCGAGCGCGGCATCCTTTTCGATGTACTTGCGATATTCGTCGAGCGTGGTCGCGCCGATACAGTGCAGCTCGCCGCGCGAAAGCGCCGGCTTGAGCATGTTGCCCGCATCCATCGCGCCTTCGGCCTTGCCCGCGCCCACCATCGTATGAATCTCGTCGATGAAGACGATGGTCTGACCTTCGTCCTTGGCGATGTCGTTGAGCACGGACTTCAGGCGCTCTTCGAACTCGCCGCGGTACTTGGCACCCGCGAGCAGCGCCGCCATGTCGAGCGAAAGCACGCGCTTGCCCTTGAGCGTCTCGGGCACTTCGCCGTTGACGATGCGCTGCGCGAGGCCTTCGACGATGGCCGTCTTGCCCACGCCCGGCTCGCCGATCAGCACCGGGTTGTTCTTGGTGCGGCGCTGCAGGATCTGGATCGAGCGGCGGATTTCGTCGTCGCGGCCAATCACGGGATCGAGCTTGCCCGAACGCGCGCGCTCGGTCAGGTCGACGGTGTACTTCTTGAGCGCTTCGCGCTGGCTCTCGGCGTCCTGGCTATGGACCTGCGCGCCGCCGCGCACCGCGACGATCGCGGCTTCGAGCGCCTTGCGCGTCAAGCCGTTCTTGCGCGCGATTTGCCCCGCGTCGCCTTTATCGTCGGCGACGGCCAGCAGGAACATCTCGCTCGCGATGTAGGTGTCGTTGAGCTTCTGCGCTTCCTTGTCGGCCTGATTCAACAGGCCCGTGAGCTCGCGGCCGACCTGCACGTTGCCGTCGGTGCCCCGCACCTGCGGCAAGCGGTTGATGGCGTCGTTAAGCGCGTTCTGCAGCGCCTGAACCTGCACGCCCGCACGCGACATGAGCGAGCGCGCCGAGCCGTCCTGCTGCGCGACGAGCGCCGCCAGCAAGTGGACCGGTTCGATGTATTGATTGTCGTGGCCGACGGCAAGGCTTTGCGCGTCGGCGAGCGCTTCCTGGAACTTGGTGGTGAGTTTGTCGATTCTCATTTAAAACGAGACCTCCAGTATCTTGACTGTCACCAAATCTGAGGGAGTTTGCGCGAGTTTCAAGCGCGCATCGCGTCATTTTTTCCGATTTTTGCGCGCGACGCGCGCGTGGCGGCCCGTGAGCACGGACGGCTTGGCTGCACAGGCGCCCCAAGGCACCTCTGTGAGAATAAGCAGTAGAGCGGAGGCGGAATGAACGGGCGCTGCGCCTCAGTGCTCGCTGGATGGCGCGTGGCGCGCGGCTGCCGTGCGCGACACGAACGTAATGGGGGCCATGCCGAGCAAGCCGGTCAACTCGCCGGCGGGCTGTGCGAGTTCGCCGACGGTGTGCCGGTCGAGTTCGGCGAGGAACGCCTCCCGCGCCGCCGCCAGCGCATGCTTGAGCCGACATTGCGGCTCAATGACGCAGCTCCGGCGCCCGCCGTGCTCGTCGGGGAAGCATCCGACGAGCGCGAAATCGCTCTCGGTCTCGCGAACCACCGCGCCGACGCTCAATTCAAGCGAGTTCGGCCCGAGCCGCAAACCGCCGTTGCGCCCGCGGATGGTATCGACCCAGCCCAGCTCGCCCAGACGCTGCACCACCTTCATCAGATGGTTCTTCGAGATGCCGTAGGCGTCCGAGATCTCCTGAATCGTCGAGATCTCGTCGCGACGCAGCGCGAGATAAAGCATCACGCGCAGCGAATAATCGGTGTAGTCGGTCAGTCTCATGGTGTCAGGGGCCAGGTAGATGCGCAGGCGCAAGAATCCATACGATAACATGCAAGCCGCATGCAAGTTTTTGATCTCTTGGGTATTATGGTCGCTTCGATTAGCGCTTCGCAGTCATTCTGCTGCACAGTTTGCTGTTATTTGCATGACCCGCGAGTCGCCGCATGGCGGCGCAGCGCATCGCCCAGGCTTCCGACATGACGCATCCTGACGCCAGCGCCGCCCCCGTGCGGCACGCCACCCCCACCGAAGACAATATCCGCGAACTCGTCTACGCGTTCTATGACCGTGTGCGCGCGGACGCCCTGCTCGGCCCGGTTTTCGACGGCGTGCTGGAGGGCCGTTGGGACGAGCATTTGCCGAAGATGTGCCGCTTCTGGTCGAGCCTCGTGCTCGGCACGAAAACTTACCGCGGCAATGTGCAGCAGGCGCACGACCCGGTGCCGGGCGTCGAGCCCAAGCATTTCAGTCACTGGCTCTATCTCTTCCTCGACACGGTCCAGGCGCGTTACGAGCCCGCAGCGGCGGTGCAGTTCATGGAGCCGGCGCTGCGCATCGCGCAAAGCCTGCAGTTGAGCCGCTATGGCTGGGACTACACGATCCCGCCTGAGCAGCAGGCCTTGCTCGACGCGGTTGCGCCGCGGCGACGCCCCGCAGGCCACGGCCACGATCTTCCCACCCACCCGACTGGCGAGCCGTTTCCGGCCAAATTCATCGGACGCCCGATGGACAAGGACGAAGCTACGCCTTCGCGCTGAACCGCCCGCCATGCGTCGGCAGGGAGAAACGGGCAGTTAGTTGCATATTTTAGACGCCCCCGGACGCCAACTTCGCAACCAGCGGCGCGCTCAAGTCTCTTTCGCCGCGTTCGTCGAGCGCACGCCCCAGCGTGCCAGCGCCGCATCGTCGCTTTCGCGCGCATCCACCCAGCGCGCGCCGTCCTCGGTCTCTTCCTTTTTCCAGAACGGCGCTTCGGATTTCAGGTAGTCCATGACGAACTCGCACGACGCGAACGCATCGCCGCGATGCTTCGACGTGGTCGCCACCAGCACGATCTGGTCGAGCGGCGCGAGCTTGCCCACCCGATGGATGATCAGCGCTTCGATGCCGGGCCAGCGCCGCTGCGCTTCGGCGACGATGCCTTCCAGCGCCTTCTCCGTCATGCCCGGATAGTGCTCGAGCTCCATGCCCGCGACCGTGCTGCCGTCGTTGAGGTCGCGCACGGTCCCGACGAAGCACGCCACCGCGCCGATCGCCGGATTGTTCGCACGCAGTTGCGCGACTTCAGTCGTCAGGTCGAAATCCCCGGTCTGGACACGCACGGGCATGGCCGCTCTCCTCGTCGCTCTGGTCAGGTCGTCTTGATCGGTCAGCCGCCCGTGACGGGCGGGAAAAACGCCACTTCGCAGCCTTCGGTGATGCGCGTGGCCGGTTCGGTCATCACATGGTCGCAGGCCATGCGCAGCGCGCGGCCCTCGGCCAGCGTTTCCGCCCAGACGCCACCGCGCGCGCGCAGCCAGCCGCGCACGTCGCCTACCGTGACGATGCCCTCGGGCAGCGTGACGGTTTCGTCGGCGACGCCCAGCGCCTCGCGCACACTCGCAAAAAATTTCAACTGGATCTTCATCGGATGACGCTCAATACAGCAGTTCGGTAAAAGGGATGAAACGCACGGTCTCGCCGGCGCTGATCGCATGATTCGGCGGATTGTCGATGAGACCGTCGCCCCAGACGGTCGATGTCAGCACCGCCGAGCTCTGGTTCGAAAACAGGTCGAGACCGCCAGCCGGATTCACGCGCGCGCGCAGGAATTCGTTGCGGCGGTCGGCCTTGGCCTGGGTGAAATCGGCGCGCAGCGAGAGTGCGCGCGGGCCCACGTGCGTCGCGCCGGCGAGGCGCAGCAGGAATGGCCGCACGAACAGCAAGAAAGTGACGAAGCTCGACACCGGATTGCCCGGCAGGCCGATGAAGAAAGCCTCGTCGGCATCCTTGCCCGCATCGTTCCCTGCCGCGGCCTGCGCCGCGTCTTGCGGCCGGCGCACCGCGCCGAACGCGAGCGGCTTGCCCGGCTTCATCGCGATCTGCCACATGTTGATACGCCCTTCGGCCTGAACCGCAGGCCTCACGTGATCTTCCTCGCCTACGGAAACGCCGCCCGAGGTCAGGATCAGGTCGTGCTTCGCGGCGGCCTCGCGCAGCGTCGCACGGGTCACATCGAGCCGGTCCGGGACGATGCCGTAGTCGGTCACCTCGCAGCCCAGATTGCGCAAAAGGCCCGTCAGGGTGAAGCGATTCGAGTTGTAGATCGCACCCGGCCTGAGCGGCTCGCCCGGCATGGTCAGCTCGTCGCCCGTGAAGAACACCGCGACTTTCACGCGTCGCGCAACCGTGAGCGTCGCGCAACCCACCGACGCCGCCAGCCCGAGCGCCGCCGGCGAGAGCCGCGTGCCCGCGGGCAGGATCACCGAGCCCTTCTTGATGTCGGCGCCCTGCGCCGTGACCCACTCGCCCGCCTTGGGCGTATGCAGGATCGTCACGTCGCCGTCGGCGATCTCGGTCTGCTCCTGCATCACCACGGCGTCGGCGCCCGGCGGCACCGTCGCGCCCGTGAAAATGCGCGCCGCCGTGCCCGCCGCGAGCGGCTGCGGCGCATGACCGGCGGGAATGCGCTGCGAGACCGGCAGCCGGCGGCTGCCTTGCGCGAGATCGGCCACGCGCACCGCGTAGCCGTCCATGGCGCTCGTGTGCATCGGTGGCACGTCGAGCGGCGAAACCACCTCGGCCGCCAGCACGCGATTGAGCGCGTCGAAGGTCGAAAGGGTTTCGGTTGCGTTGGCGCTTGCGGTGTCGGTCAGCGGCTTCGCGGCGGCCAGCAACGTGGCGAGCGCATCGGCGGTCGACAGCATCGGCGCGCGCGGCGCGGGCGCGGCGGTAGCGGAGGATGGGGAATGAGGCGTGGACATTGGGCGGACTGTTGGGCTGGACTGGACGCCGCTTGCGGCGCCTTCGACAGAAGTGGTCTGTCGGTATTGTAGCGGCGGGGACGCGGCATTGCGCCGCCACCCCTTATGCCGCCCATTCGCTGCAACCGTACTGCGACGCCTGGCACCCCGGCGCCACGCCTTTGCGGCGCCCCTGCCGCGGGCGGGCAAAGCCCGCGGCAAGGGGTTCGAATCACGCTCGAGCGGCTATCAAAGCCCCGTATGCGCGGCGATGTAGTCCTTCACGCGCTGCGCATCGGCCGGCACGACCTCGAAACGCTGCGGCAGCGCCTCCAGACCGTCGAACGCCGCCGGACGCTCCGGCTCGCGCGCGAGCGCCTCGCGAATCGTCTCGCCGAACTTCACCGGCTGCGCGGTTTCGAGCACGATCATCGGCACGCCCGGCTGCAGATGTTCGCGTGCGACCTTCACGCCGTCTGCCGTGTGGGTGTCGATCATGGTCTGGTAGCGCGCGTAGACGTCGCGGATCGTCGCGATACGGTCCTCGTGGCTGCTGCGGCCCGAGACGAAGCCGAACTGCTGCACGCGCACGAAGTCGCCGCTGGCTGCCAGATCGAAACCGCCCTTTTCCTCGACGTCGCGGAACAGTTGCGTGACGCGCGCCGGATCGCGGCCGAGCAGGTCGTAGACGAAGCGCTCGAAATTCGACGCCTTCGAGATGTCCATGCTCGGGCTGGTCGTGTGATACGTCTCGGCCGAGGCGCGCACGCGGTAGATGCCCGTGCGGAAGAACTCGTCGAGCACGTCGTTCTCGTTCGTGGCGACCACGAGCTTTTCGATCGGCAGGCCCATCATGCGCGCGATATGGCCCGCGCAGACGTTGCCGAAGTTGCCCGATGGCACGGTGAACGAAACGCGTTCGTCGTCGCTCTTCGTCGCGGCGAAGTAGCCCGCGAAGTAATAGACGACCTGGGCCACGACGCGCGCCCAGTTGATCGAGTTGACCGTGCCGATCTTCTGCTGCGCCTTGTACGCGTGGTCGTTCGAAACGGCCTTGACGATGTCCTGGCAGTCGTCGAACACGCCTTCCACGGCCAGGTTGAAGATGTTCGGGTCCTGCAGGCTGAACATCTGCGCGGTCTGGAACGCGCTCATCTTCTGGTGCGGCGAGAGCATGAACACGCGCACGCCCTTCTTGCCGCGCATCGCGTATTCGGCGGCGCTGCCGGTGTCGCCGGACGTCGCGCCCAGGATGTTCAACTGCTGGCCCGCCTTCGCGAGCGCGTACTCGAACAGGTTGCCGAGCAACTGCATCGCCATGTCCTTGAACGCGAGCGTCGGACCGTTCGAGAGCTCGAGCAGCGAGAGCTGCGCGCCGTTTTCCTCGCCGAGCGTCGTGAGCGGCGTGATCTTGCTCGCGTCCTCGCCATGGCGCACGTTGCAGTAGGTCTGCGCCGTGTAGGTGCGGCGCGTCAGGTCGCGCAGGTCTTCGGCGGGAATGTCGTCGCTGAACTTCGAGAGGATCTCGAACGCGAGGTCCGCGTACGAGAGACCGCGCCAGCGCGCGAGTTCGTCCTTGCCGATCTGCGGATACCCGGCCGGCAGATAGAGGCCGCCGTCGCGCGCAAGACCGCCGAGCAGGATGTCGGAAAACGAATGATGCTCGCCGGCGCCCGCGCCGCGCGTAGATACGTAATTCATAGCCCTTGCCTTAGTTCAGTCCTTCCATGCGCAGCTTCGTCACCTGCGACTTCACGGTCGCCAGCTTCTCGATCTGCGCGATCGCCGCATTCACGTTCTTTTCGACCGTCTCGTGCGTGATCAGGATGATGTCGGTTTCCGCCTTGCCCTGCGCGTCGATCTGCTCCGACTCCTTTTGCAGCAGCGCGTCGATCGAAATGCCGCTATCGGCGAGAATGCGCGTGATGGCCGCCATCACGCCGGTCTGGTCGGCCACCCGCAGGCGCAGGTAGTAGCCGCTCGTGACTTCGTCGATCGGCAGGATCGGCGTGTTCGAGAGGCTGTCCGGCTGGAACGCCAGGTGCGGCACGCGATGCTCGGGGTCGGCCGTGTGCAGGCGCGTGACATCGACGAGATCGGCCACCACGGCGGAGGCCGTCGGCTCCGCGCCCGCGCCCTTGCCGTAGTAGAGCGTCGTGCCCACGGCGTCGCCGTGCACGACCACGGCGTTCATCGCGCCTTCCACGTTCGCGAGCAGGCGCTTGGCCGGGATCAGCGTGGGATGCGTGCGCAGCTCGATGCCCTTCTCGGTGCGGCGCGCGATGCCGAGCAGCTTGATGCGATAGCCGAGCGCTTCCGCGTACTTGATGTCGATGGCGTCGAGCTTGCTGATGCCTTCCACATACGCCTTGTCGAACTGCACCGGCACGCCGAACGCGATCGCGCTCATGATCGTGGCCTTGTGCGCGGCGTCCACGCCTTCGATGTCGAAGGTCGGATCGGCTTCGGCGTAGCCCAGTTCCTGCGCGCCCTTGAGCGCCGTCGCGAAGTCGAGGCCGCGCTCGCGCATTTCCGAGAGAATGTAGTTCGTGGTGCCGTTGATGATGCCGGCGATGTACTCGATGCGGTTGGCCGTGAGACCTTCGCGCAGCGCCTTGATGATGGGGATGCCGCCCGCCACCGCCGCCTCGAACGCGACCATCACGCCCTTGGCGCGCGCCGCTTCGAAGATCTCGGTGCCATGAACCGCCAGCAGCGCCTTGTTCGCGGTGACGACGTGCTTGCCGCTGGCGATGGCGCGCAGCACGAGCTCCTTCGCGATGCCTGTGCCGCCGATCATTTCGGCGACGATCGAAATCGACGGGTCATCCACGACCGCGTTGAAATCGCTCGTCAATTCGACGGTACCGGCCTCGCTGCCGAGCGCCGCCGTGGCTTTGGCGGGGTTGCGCACGGCGATGCGGGCAACCTCGATGCCGCGGCCCGCGCGGCGTTTGATTTCTTCCTGGTTGCGGCGCAGTACCGTGAAGGTGCCGCTGCCCACCGTGCCGAAGCCCAAGAGACCTACTTTGATCGGTTCCATGCAGCGTGTGTTCGTCTAAATGTTTAAAAGGGGAAAGCGGGTGCGCCGCGCCTGAGAATCGACTGGCCGGCGCGCATCTCGTATGCCTCGGGCGCCCTCAGGTGCCATGCCTCTGGCGATAGCCGTCGAGGAAGCGCGCGATGCGGTTGATCGAATCGGTCAGGTCGTCGACGTTCGGCAGGAACACCACGCGGAAGTGGTCCGGCTGCTTCCAGTTGAAGCCCGTGCCCTGCACCAGCAGGACGCGCTCCGCGAGCAGCAGGTCGAGAATGAACTGCTGGTCGTCCTGAATCGGATACAGCTTCGGGTCGAGGCGCGGGAACATGTAGAGCGCCGCCTCGGGCTTCACGCAGGTCACGCCCGGAATGGCCGTGAGCATGTTGTAAGCGAGCTCGCGCTGGCGATACAGGCGCCCGCCCGGCTGGATCAGCTCGTTGATGCTCTGGTAGCCGCCCAGCGCCGTCTGGATCGCATACTGGCCGGGCACGTTCGCGCACAGGCGCATCGAAGCGAGGATGCCGAGGCCCTCCGTATAGTCTTTCGAGCGGCGGCGGTTCTCGCCCGTCATGCCCGAGAGGAACATCCAGCCCGCGCGGTAGCCGCACGCGCGATAGCTCTTCGAAAGGCTGTTGAGCGTGACGGTGATGACGTCTTCGGAGAGCGAACCGAGCGCCGTGTGGCTCTTGCCGTCGTAGATGATCTTGTCGTAGACCTCGTCGGCGAAAATGATCAGGCCGTGCTCGCGCGCGATCGCCACGATGCCGCGCAGCAGCTCGTCCGAGTACAGCGCCCCCGTGGGGTTGTTCGGGTTGATGATCACGATCGCGCGCGTGTTCGGCGTGATCTTCGCGCGGATGTCGTCCAGATCCGGCATCCAGGCGTTCGACTCGTCGCAGATGTAATGCACCGGCGTGCCGCCGGAGAGGCTCACCGCCGCCGTCCAGAGCGGGTAGTCGGGCGCCGGCAGCAGCACTTCGTCCTCGTCGTTCAGGAGCGCCTGCATCGCCATGACGATCAGCTCGGAGGCCCCGTTGCCGATATAGATGTCGTCGAGCTCGACGCCCTTGACGCCCTTTTGCTGAGCGTAATGCATGATCGCCTTGCGCGCGGCGAACACGCCCTTCGAGTCCGAATAGCCCGATGAGCCCGGCAGGTTCAGGATCATGTCCTGGATGACTTCGTCGGGCGCATCGAAGCCGAACGGCGCGAGGTTGCCGATGTTCAGCTTGATGATGCGATGGCCCTCTTCTTCGAGGCGCTTGGCATGCTCGAGCACCGGCCCCCGGATGTCGTAGCAAACGTTCTGCAGCTTGTTGGATTTGAGGATCGGTTTCACGGCGGGCGGTTGGTCCAAAAGCGGGTCTAGGAGCGGTCTAAAAGCTTGAATCGCGCTGCAACGGGGTTGATCGGCGTGGGACGGCGTGCCGCGCAGGGGCGGCGCGGATCGCGCTCGTGGTTTGCACGCGCGCTGTGCGCGGCCTGGCAGCCTGCCTGCAGCTTGTGACTGCGTTCGCCCTTCGATGGATGATTCAGGCAAATGGCGTGATGCGGATGCTGCAGGCGCACACGGGGGGCTCACTGCCGGGACCGGTGCGGGTCGCACCTTTGGCGCACCTTCGGGCGCTTTTGAGCGGGGTCCGTCGTCGCAGCCGCCAAAAAGCTATAATTTAGCGGATTTTGGCCGACTTCCGCAATGCGCAATCAGCCGCGCGGGCCCGTCCCGCCACGCACGCAGCAAAATTGGGGCGCGAGTGCCGCGAGCCCAACTCCGCATGCGACCCGATATGCGCAGGGTTGTCCGGCCCGGCCGCCAGGATGCGCGAGGCACCTGGCCGCGCCTCCCGAACCGAGACCTTCCGGAACTGAAGTTTTGAAACTACACCAGGACTCCAGCGGCGCCCTGAACACCGTCACGGGTTACGGCGCCGACTACGTCGAAATCAACCTCGAACGCCATACCGGCAGCATCATCGTGATGCCGGGCTCCCCCGTCGTGCCCTGGCCGGTCAGCGCGTTCGACGCCCTGACCCCCGAACTCTTCGAGATGCTCCTGCCGATGCATCCCGAGGTCGTGGTCTTCGGCAGCGGCGAGCGACTGCGATTTCCGCATCCGCGCCTGACCGCGGCCCTCAGCGCGAAGCGCATCGGCGTCGAGGCGATGGACTTCAAGGCCGCCTGCCGCACCTACAACATCCTGATGGCCGAAGGCCGGCGCGTGGCCGCCGCGCTTCTGATCGAAAACTGACCCGCCCTGGGCGGCTTCGAGTCGCTTCGAGCCGCCTTAAGCCTGCCTTCAGGTAAGCCCGGCGCGCCGTAGTACACTTGCGCGCCGCGCAGGCGTTGCGCGCTTCCCGCGACCGGCGCGGGCGCTGCGCTGCCTGACCGACCGCAACATCAACAAGAACAGGCTGGAACCCATGAACGATACGCCCTCGAGGCTGCCGCTCAACCGCAGCGCGATCCTGCTCCTGATCGTCGCTCTTGCCGTGATCTGGTTCGTGCCGCTTGGCTGGCGGCATCTGCTGCCGAGCGACGAAGGCCGCTACGCCGAAATGGCGCGCGAGATGCTCGCGAGCGGCGACTGGATCACGCCGCGCTACAACGGCTACAAGTATTTCGAGAAGCCGCCGCTGCAAACCTGGATGAACGCGCTCACGTTCGCCTGGTTCGGCCTCGGCGAGTGGCAGGCACGCCTCTATACGGCGCTCACGGGCTTCGCGGGCGTGCTGCTGATCGGCTTCACCGGCGCGCGCGTGTTCAATGCCGCCACGGGCTTCTTCGCCGCAGTGGTGCTCGCCTGCGCGCCCTACTGGAACTTGATGGGTCATTTCAACACGCTCGACATGGCCCTGTCGTTCTGGATGGAGCTCACGCTCTGCGCGCTGCTGCTCGCGCAGCGCCCGAACCTGCCCACGCGCGCGGCGCGCCTGTGGATGTGGGTCTGCTGGGGGGCGATGGCGCTCGCCGTGCTCTCGAAGGGCCTGATCGGTCTGATCCTGCCGGGCGCCGTGCTGGTGCTCTACACGGTGATCGCACGCGACTGGGCGATCTGGAAGCGCCTCTACCTCGTGAGCGGTCTGATCGTCTTCTTCGCGATCGTCTCGCCGTGGTTCATCCTCGTGCAGCAACGCAATCCCGAATTCTTCAACTTCTTTTTCGTCGTCCAGCAGTTCCAGCGCTACCTCACGCCGGCGCAGAACCGTCCCGGCCCGTTCTATTACTTCGTGCCGGTCATGCTGGTGGGCTTCCTGCCATGGCTCTCGGTGAGCGCGCAGAGCGTGCGCCATGCGCTGCGCGCGCCGAACCAGCCCAACGGCTTCGCCCCCGTCACGCTGATGCTCGTCTGGAGCGTCTTCATCTTCCTGTTCTTCAGCGCGTCGCACTCGAAGCTGATCTCGTACACGCTGCCGATCGCGCCGCCGCTCGCGCTCATCATCGGCCTGTATCTGCCCCTCGTGACACGCAAGCAGTGGAACCGTCATCTGGCGGGCTACGCCCTCCTCGCCGTCGCGCTGATGGCCGGCTCCTTCGTGCTCACACGCCTCGGCGACTCGCGCAACCCCAATGCCCTCTATCGCGAATTCCAGGTCTGGGTCTTCGCCGCCGCCGCGGTGGCCTTCATCGCCACCATGATCGGACTGCGCTTCGCCCGCGCGAAGCGCACGCCCGAGACGGGCGCGAGCTCGCCCGCCGTGGCGCTCGGCGCCGCGTGGCTGCTGCTCGCGACCATCGCGGGCACGGGCCACGACGTATTCGGCACGCTCAGCTCGGGCGCGCCGCTGGCGCCGGCGGTGCGCGCGGCCATCGCCAGACTGCCGCCCGACACGCCGTTCTATTCGGTGGGCGTGCTCGACCATACGATGCCCTTCTACGTGCGCCACACGATGACGATGGTTCAAGTCACCGACGAGCTGGCCTTCGGCATCTCCGAAGAGCCGCAAAAATGGGTGCCGACCATCGCCGCCTGGGAACAGCGCTGGAAGGACGAGCGGTACGCGCTTGCGCTAATGCCGGTGCAGCGCTATGACGAACTGGCCGCGCAGGGTTTGCCGATGCAGGTGATCGCGCGCGATTCGCGCCGCGTGATCGTCGAGAAACCGCAATCCTGACGAGTCCGGGTTTGCGGCGGCCATGCCGCGCGCATGAGCGATAATGCTGGGCGCCGTTGCCGAGGCCCGGCGGGCGTACCGGGAACCGGTACCGGCCCGGGAATGCGCCGCATGGACGAAGCGCCCGCGCCACCATGCCGGCCGGGCGCGAACCGCGCGCCGGCACCCGTTGCTCGGGCATCCGGGCGCCCGCGGCAATTCCGCCCCCCATTCACCTAGCGACCCCATTAGCCATTCGACACGATGAATCCGATTTCCCTCATCTGCATCCTCGCCGGCGTAAGCCTGAATGCCTGCGCGCAACTGTTGCTGAAAGCGGGTGTCAATGCCGTTGGACACTTCGAATTCACCCGTGCGAACATCCTGCCCATCGGCTGGAAGCTCGCGACGCAACTGCCGATCATCGGCGGGCTCACCTGCTACGTGTTCAGCGTGGTCGTGTGGATCGTGGGACTCTCGCGCGTGGACGTCTCGATCGCCTACCCGATGCTCTCGCTCGGCTACGTGGTCAACGCGTTCGCAGCCTGGTATCTGTTCGGCGAGGTTCTGAGCGTGCAGCGCCTCATCGGCATCGGCATCATTCTGGTCGGGGTGTTCGTGCTTGCGCGCAGCTAAGTCACGCAAGCGCATCCGGGCACGCAGCGAGGCGCGCTTGCGCGCCTCTGGCATCCTTGCACCGCAGCCGAATTCTGATCTTTTCTGACGTTCTCACGAGCCAAGCACACATGACCGAGTCATCCGCGCAGTCCTCCGTTCCGTTCCTGCCGTTCGTCAAGCCCGAAATCGACGAAGAAACCATCGCGGGCGTCGTCGACGTGCTGCGCTCGGGCTGGATCACGACCGGTCCGCAGAACCAGGCATTCGAGGCCGCGCTCTCCGAGTATTGCGGCGGCCGCCCGGTGCGTACCTTCAACTCGGGCACCGCGACGCTCGAGATCGGCCTGCGCATCGCGGGCGTGGGCCCCGGCGACGAGGTCATCACCACGCCCGCCTCGTGGGTCGCCACCAGCAACGTGGTCTACGAAGTGGGCGCGACGCCCGTTTTCGTCGATATCGACCCCATCACGCGCAACATCGACCTCGACAAGCTCGAGGCCGCCATCACGCCGCGCACGAAGGCGATCATTCCGGTCTACCTCGCGGGCCTGCCCGTCGACATGGACCGTCTGTGCGCCATCGCCCGCCAGCACAAGCTGCGCGTGATCGAGGACGCCGCGCAGGCGTTCGGCTCGACGTGGAACGGCAAACGCATCGGCGCGATCGGCGACATCGTCTCGTTCAGCTTCCACGCCAACAAAAACCTCACGTCGATCGAAGGCGGCGCGCTCGTGCTCAACAACGAGGACGAAGCCGAACTCGCCCGCAAGTACCGCCTTCAGGGCATCACGCGCACGGGCTTCGACGGCATGGACTGCGACGTGCTCGGCGGCAAGTACAATCTGACGGATGTGGCAGCGCGCGTGGGCCTCGGCCAGTTGAAGCACATCGAGCGCTTCACCGAGCAGCGCCGCAAGCTCGCGCACGCCTACTTCACGGGCTTCGAGGGCAGCGCCGCCGTGAAGCTCGGCGTGGGCCTGCCGGTGGCCGACTTCGCCAACAGCAACTGGCACATGTTCCAGATCACGCTGCCGCTCGAGAAGCTCACGCTCGATCGCGCGGGCTTCATGGCGCAGCTCAAGGAGCGCGGGATCGGCTCGGGCGTGCACTACCCGGCCATCCACCTCTTCACGCTCTATCGCGAGCGCGGTTTCCGTGCGGGCATGTTCCCGCACGCCGAGCAGTTCGGCGCGACCACGGTCACGCTGCCGCTCTTCACGCAGATGAGCGTCGCCGACGTGGCCCGCGTGTGCCGCGCCGTCGACGAGATCTGCAAGCAGTACGCAGTCGAGGCCGCGGCCTGATTCCCGGCTTTGCACGTGGATTCAGGCGTGCGGGTGCGACAGCCCAGGGGGGCGCACCCGCTTTGCGAGCGCTTTACATCCGCTTGAGAGCGGCCATATCGACGCCAATTACACGCATTATCAGAACGGAAAAGACGCACTCATGACCCAAACGGAACAACGCACCTTGACCCCGGAAACGCCGGAAGTCTCGGTCATCATTCCGGTCTACAACGAGGAAGCGGGACTGGCCGCGCTGTTCGCGCGCCTGTACCCGGCGCTCGACGCGCTCGGCACCTCGTACGAAATCATCTTCATCAACGACGGCAGCCGCGACCGCTCGGCCGCGATGCTCGCCGAGCAGTTCCGCGCGCGGCCCGACACCACGCGCGCGATCCTGCTCAACGGCAACTATGGCCAGCACATGGCGATCCTCGCGGGCTTCGAGCAGGCGCGCGGCGAAATCGTCATCACGCTCGACGCCGACCTGCAGAACCCGCCCGAGGAAATCGGCAAGCTCGTCGAGAAGATGCGCGAGGGCTACGACTACGTGGGCACCATCCGCATGCAGCGCCGGGACAGCCTGTGGCGCCGCAAGGCCTCGCAGATGATGAACCGCCTGCGCGAGCGCATCACGCGCATCAAGATGACGGACCAGGGCTGCATGCTGCGCGCCTACAACCGGCATATCATCGACACGATCAATCGCTGCGGCGAGATCAACACCTTTATTCCGGCGCTCGCCTACACCTTCTCGCAAAATCCGATCGAGGTCGAAGTCGCGCACGAAGAGCGCTTCGCGGGCGAATCGAAGTATTCGCTCTATAGCCTCATTCGCCTGAATTTCGACCTCGTGACCGGCTTCTCGGTCGTGCCGCTACAGTGGCTCTCGTTCATCGGCGTGATTCTTTCGCTGGGCTCGGCAGGCCTGTTCGTCCTGCTGCTGATTCGCCGCTTCATCATCGGCGCGGAAGTGCAAGGCGTGTTCACCCTCTTCGCCATCACGTTCTTCCTGCTCGGCGTGATCATCTTCGCGCTCGGCCTGCTCGGCGAGTACATCGGCCGCATCTATCAGCAGGTGCGCGCGCGTCCGCGCTATCTCGTGCAGACCATCCTCGAGGAGCGCAACGGCCGCGAAGTGGTCGGCACGCCGCGCCAGGACGTGGTCCAGGGCGTGCAGGCGTCGCTCAACATCGGCGCCGGGGCCGCCGCCAATCAAGGCGCAACCCCGGGCACACAGCGAGGAGCCCAGTCATGAAGCCGCGCGCCGTCGTTTTCGCGTATCACAATGTGGGCGTGCGCTGCCTGCAGGTGCTGCTCGCGCGCGGCGTGGACGTGGCGCTCGTCGTCACGCACGAGGACAGCCCGACCGAGAACATCTGGTTCGGCAGCGTGAGGTCGGTGGCCGAGGAGCATGGCATCGATGTCGTCACCCCCGCCGATCCGAAAAGCCCCGAGCTGCGCGCGGCCGTATCCGCCGCGCGGCCCGATTTCATCTTCGCGTTCTACTACCGGCACATGCTGCCGGTGGACCTGCTCGCGATCGCCCCGCGCGGCGCGTACAACGTGCACGGCTCGCTGCTGCCGAAGTACCGTGGCCGCGTGCCCACGAACTGGGCCGTGCTCAAGGGCGAGACCGAGACCGGCGCGACGCTGCACGAGATGGCCGCCAAGCCCGACGCCGGCGCGATCATCGCGCAGACCCCCGTGCCGATCCTCCCCGACGACACCGCCGCGATGGTGTTCGACAAAGTGACCGTGGCCGCGGAGCAAACGCTCTGGCGCGCGCTGCCCGCGCTGCTCGCCGGCGAGGCGCCGCACCTGCCGAACGATCTCGCGCACGGCAGCTACTACGGCGGGCGCAAGCCCGAAGACGGCCGCATCGATTTCACGCAGAGCGCGCAGGACGTCTACAACCTGATTCGCGCGGTCGCGCCGCCCTATCCCGGCGCATTCGCTGACATCGGCAACGCGCGCTTCGTGATCGCCCGCGCGCGCATGGCGCGTCCCGGCGCGGATCTGTCGAAGCTCGCCGGATTGCCCCCCGGTATCCACGTAAGCGATAATGCGCTTTTCGCCGTCTGCGGCGACGGCCGCGCCCTCGCGATCCACGAACTGCGGCATCAGCCGAGCCTGGAACAGGGCGGTCAAGAGTCCGTCATCACCCCCGCCGCGTTCTCCGAATTCACTTCATCTGTCCCCCGTCCATGAAAAAAGTCCTGATCCTGGGTGTCAATGGCTTTATCGGCCATCACCTCTCCAAGCGCATTCTCGAAACCACGAACTGGGAAGTGTTCGGAATGGACATGCAGACGGACCGCCTCGGCGATCTCGTCAAGCATGAGCGGATGCACTTCTTCGAAGGCGACATCACGATCAACAAGGAATGGGTCGAGTACCACGTCAAGAAGTGCGACGTGATCCTGCCGCTGGTGGCGATCGCCACGCCCGCGACCTACGTGCAGCAGCCGCTGCGCGTGTTCGAGCTCGACTTCGAGGCGAACCTGCCCATCGTGCGTTCGGCGGTCAAGTACCGCAAGCACCTCGTGTTTCCGTCGACCTCCGAGGTCTACGGCATGTGCGGCGACGAGCAGTTCGACCCGGACGCGTCCGCCCTCACCTACGGCCCGATCAACAAGCCGCGCTGGATCTACGCGTGCTCGAAGCAGCTGATGGACCGCGTGATCTGGGGCTACGGCATGGAAGG
>Ga0164242_10001624_pt1 | contig 26642 bp, 12 predicted proteins | sample OricomgcompostMG_FD_108783 | JGI IMG/M metagenome (GOLD analysis project Ga0164242, IMG submission 108783) | Miracle-Growth compost microbial communities from Emeryville, California, USA - Original compost - Miracle growth compost (MG) ...
ACGCCATTGAGCAAGGCTTCCTTACTAGTGAAACGCCTTATTTTAATAATCTGGTTGCCAATAAAAAAGACTGGGCAGAAAAATGGTTGGTGCCCATAAAGGATAGTTGGCTCGCGTCCAGATTGCAATTGTCCGGCCCAAGAAATGGCGAAAAGTGATTTAGCTTAGCGTTTAAAATCTGTTGGACCATTATGCCGCGAGATAAGATTTTTGCCGTCCTGCGCTTAAAATAAAGATGCCAGGTAGGGCATTTATCTCACCCTACATGCAATTGTAACAAGGTTTATAATAAGGCCAGCCCCGGATCAAAAGGAGCCTACTCAGTCCCTTCAGAGAGTCAGCCTGGCGAATTTTTATCTTGAGGATCAAATACATTTCTAAAATTTTGGCTGCACTTTACCGGCTGCATCACTGATAGCTCCTGCTAGAATAGCAAATGGGTGGGTAAAGTCAGCAATTGCATGACCACTTTTGTCTTTCGGTGTAACTCAGTCACTTTTACCTTATCCAGAAGATGAATATTTTTCCGTTTATTGCCTGGTCAATTGTAAACTTCAAAAGGCACATATTGTCTATTGTTGTATTATAGTCAAGTATTGCGCTCTCTAGCCTGACTTAAGGAGCCCCTCTTATACCATTAAGGGTCTATTTTATTATTCAAAACCAACAAACGTACTTCATATTCATAATTGCGGCCGCTCCCAATTGGGGTCAATACGCGATCACTACCCTGGCGAAAGGAGATGGAGACTGCCGGGCCTTTAATGCATTTTAAATTCGCAGTCGTGGATTATATCCCAGCTCAGCCGAACCGGTGAATAAGCCCGGATGCCTAATTTATGCTTACTTTTCAATTACTATTTATCCAAAGATCAATTCGGATGGATTCCAGCTCGTTATCATACTTATTTTTCTAGGCGTTGCCCACGATTGGTCGTAAAAATTGTTTAATAGTTATATATTCATCCAAATGATCAATTGAGCTTTTTGAATAAAAAAAGCTCAAAATGCATCGCAATTTAAAACAAAATAACTTAAATGTGTTTCAGATTATTTTCACTAAAAATGAGACATTCTTGAAAATTCATATCCCAATCTGTTTTTTTATTTGTGTCAAGTGGGGGTTAACCCGTACTTAGGAGACTAATATATGCAAATGATAATATCTTTTGTTTAATCCACCTGTAGAAGAAATCCAAAGCCCAAGATTTGTTAAATCGATTCTGATGGAATTTGGCTAAATGATTGTGAAGTAGTCGATAAAATAAAGAAAGAAATTATTGTTTGAATAGTTTCAATATTATAACATATAAAGATGAAGAAAATGATTAAGGTTACCTGATTCATTTTGTTTTTTTTACCCAGTTAGTGCTAACGTTTGCATTGTAGTCAAAGTGTTGTTCAAATTGGATCTACGATTGTTTTCTGAAATATTTTTTTCCTGAATGACTGGACACTGGATAATCGGCGTAAGTTGCGTAGATAGATTAGATTAGATTGAAGGGCTTTTTAAGGAGGGCAATAGGGATAAGTTGTTTGAAGCAGTCTTATCAAAAAATCATACCTGTGAGTTAGATACTTCGCATATGGTAATTTATTAAATTAATTAATTCCTAAACTAATAATTGATGGTTATTTTAATTGCTGAGATACCAATGTAGCCGTGGGATAATATTCAAATAAAATATAGACTCAAGAAAGAAATTCCATAGCAGGCCGTGAAAGCTGAATTATAATACCAATCCAGAAGGTAAAAAATATACTTTAAATTTTATAATTTTTAAATTAATATTTATGAAAAAACTAGATCGGAATTTTCGTAGTTTATTTATTCACGTCTCATTTCTGTGCTTATTCTTTTTATTAATGGTATCCTGTAGTAAAACTTTAACTGCTAATAAAGTCGATGGAAAATTGAATGCCGGTTTAAATAATAACCAAGAAATACACATCGCTGAAATGATAGACCCAGGAAATGCAGATGCAGCTATTAACGCATTTAATAATGCCTTCCTTATACAAACTGGCGGAATTACTTGTTATAGAAAATCTATTAATGATAATAATTATGATGGCACGTGGGTCTTGGGGCTTGATATCCAGGGAATGGAGGATGCTTTTGAAAGAACTGGAAGTCAGGCGCACAAGACACTTGTGAATAATCTATGCAGCTCCTTTCTTCAACTTACACCAACACCATGGGACTGGGATGGTTGGAACGACGATATTGCCTGGATGTCTCTTTGCCTGATAAGAGGGTATCAAATGACTGGTACTGCCAATTTTCTTACACAGGCAAAGTACGGCTTTGACATGGCCTGGGAGCGTGGATGGGATACGCAATATAATAATGGAGGCATTTGGGAGCAGCAACCCAATATGACGCCTTCAGGGCAACCCATTAATAAGTGCGCTCTATCCAATAATCCCATGGGTGTATTGGCTTGCTTGATTTATCAAAGTAATCATGATCAGTGGTATTTAGATCGTGCTCAGGAAATATATAACTGGTCGAGATCGCATCTTTTTAATACCAGTAATGGTCAAGTATATGCAAATATTGATCGTAATAACCAAGTGGATCAAGGTACGGCAGTATATAATCAAGGTGCTTTTGTTGATTTTGCCAATCTACTACATGAAATAACAGGGGATGTCCAATATTATAATGATGCCAAAAAGGCTGTTGATTATGTAAGAGATAATATGACAACTGGTGGTATAATCAGTAATAGTGCAGGTTATCTGAATACGTGGGCGGATGAATTCGCTCGTGGTTTGGGCCATTTTGTTAGAGATAATCAATTATGGAGTACTTATTATAGTTGGATGGTACAGAATGCGAATGCCATTTGGAATAATAGACGCACTGATCTGAATCTTACTTGGAATGGTTGGGCGCAACAGACTCCCATAAATAATGATGCTCCTACTTCAAGTTTTATCAGTGCTGTTTCGTGGTTGCAATTTACGCCTGCTGTCCAGCCAGGTGAAATAAGTGGTACGCATGTAATCGTAAGTGATCAAAATGGTATTGCAATTGATAATGGTGGTCAAAATGGCAATGGAGATGGTGTTGTTTTATGGGGACTTAATTATGGCCAGAACCAAAAATGGAATTTTACACAAAATGAAGATGGTTCCTGGAATATTGTGAGTCAATCAAGCTGGAAGGCATTAGATGTACCTGGAGGGGGCGCTATGAATGGTCTTCAAATGGATCAATGGACGTCAACAAGAGCAGATAATCAGCGATGGTGGGTAGATAAGCAAACTGATGGAAGTTATAAAATCTGGAATAAAGCCAGCCAAGGTGCATTAGATAATTCTAGTTCTTCCGTTAATGGATATAACCTTATTCAGTGGGGATGGAATGGTGGAAATCAACAAAAATGGTTGCTTCAATAATAAGCGTTATTGAACAGAAATGCGCATAATTATTTTTATTAAAATATTTAAAAATTAAATAAATTAAATGAACACACAGTATTATTCGGAACTGAATGCAATTTTATTTACAAAAATTAAGCAGGTAATTTTTACGACGATTTTGGTAGCTACTGTTCTGAGTTGTTTTGCCTGTAGTAAAAAGGATACAAAAAGTAAGCAAGACGCTCCTGCCGAAGTTAAATTAAAAACGAGGATTGCGTGTGTTGGCAATAGTATAACGGCAGGCTTCGGTCTCGAAGATGCGGAACATCAAGCGTGGCCAGCCCAATTAGCTACGAATTTGGGTGACAAATATTCGGTGCTGAATTGTGGGGTAAGTGGAACGACCATGCTTAAATCCGCTGCGAATAGCTATTGGAATACTAGCGCATTTAATAATGCAAAAGGCTTTGATCCACAAATTGTTATTATTATGCTTGGCACTAATGATGCACATCCTGACAATTGGACTGACAAAGAACATTATTATATTGATTATGTTGCAATGATTGAAGCTTTTCGAGCAAATGGGAAAATGCCTAAAATATATATTTGCTATCCAGTTGCGTGCTATGGTGATACACGCCAAATTGATAACCTGCAAAATGAAATTATTCCAGCTATAAAACAGATTGGACAAGACGAAAATGCGACAGTTATTGATTTAAATACACCTACTCAAAAGATGCGGGCTGAATTGTACAATGACAACCTACATCCCAATGTTAATGGCGCATCCTTGCTGGCAAAATTAATCGCACAGCAAATCAATGCTACTTATGACAAATAAGCACATGTGATTATTTGTCATAAATCTAATCAATAATAGAATGAAATATTATTTTAAGAATGTTAAAATACTTTCTTTAGATTTGACTGGCAAAGAGAAAGAAAGTGCTCAATCTCACATAAGATATAGTTGTAATTTTATTAATCTATAAATAAATAAAATGGAAATTATGAAAATTTGTTTTGAACAATTAGTCAACACAGAATTGCTGACTCGAAAATAAAAATAGTCCTTGGTGGATTCAGAAGTAGTACATATGGCAGCGTAAAAGGAGACACGTTTTAAAATGCATCCTATCAATATCATACCGATCCGGCATACGGTTCTGGTAATGGCAGTAGGGGCGAATACTACGGAAATCTTTGCCCTTCGACCTGGCCCGTAAGTTGGACTTCTTGTCATAATTTTGGCAATGATGGACCAGAGGCTTTTTGGTGTTGAAAATCTTTCAATTCTGACCAGTTAACGATTTAAAAGATACTAACACATTATTTTTTGTTCGGAAAAATTGAGGAGACGATAAGAAAAATTACTTTAAGATGCTCAAAAATATCGGAGCCAATCCGTAAAGGTCGAAAATTCCCTCGGAATCATCAACCTAAAAGGAAACACCATATGTGCTATAAACCTATTTAAATCCTTAAGTTAATAACATTGCAATTAATTAAAAAAAAATAATAGGCAAACTAACGTACAAACCATTTGTTATCATGATAAATGATATATCAAAATTGAACTCGAATTAGAAATATTTTCTCTTTGCAAATACATATTCCAGCTTTGCTTGTAGGATTTTGAGCAATTTTTTGAGTTGGGCATTATATGCATAAAATACGTGATTAATATAATGCCCGGTAAACTGTTATTATTTTTGTATGATCACCTCTTATTTCCATTAATAATGGTCTGGTTCTGTTGTTCATTATTGACGCTCTTTTTATTTTTATCTTTTTTGCTGGTAGTTACATCAACTTGGACGATTGCTTGCCTGGCATCTAAAGGAGATACCGTTTGGTTGCAATTAGTAAATATGATATTATTAGCATGGCGGATATAGTAACCCCATGCTGGTGCGTTTCCAAATATATTCCCCTTTGGATATTTGCCACTGTATTCGGCAGGGTTGGGTGGGACGGAAGCCAAGCCGCCCTTACAGTGGATCTTGACATTGCTAAAATGCACATCGCTGACACGATAAGTTGAATCATTCGTACTTATTCCAGAAATAATACTGCCAATGGATGCTGCCATTTTTCGACAGTCGACATTTTGAATGGAAATATTACTAACTATGCCAGTCTTTTGAGGGCTGCCGATAGGAGCTTTGCCTCGTAAATTGGCACCGTTAAGGATGAAAATGAAGGATGGAAAACCAGATATATTAAGGTTAGTATATTTGATATTATTAATGTCTGCACCATCAGCACTGTTTAATTCAATAGCGGCATTGCCATTATTCCAATTTGCAATTTGCATAGCCACGTCTGTGACGCTAATATTCTTAAAACAACCATAGGAATCTGTGCCTAATTTTAATCCGCCGCAGTTAGTTACAACTGAAATATTTTTAATAGTAACCCCATCAACTCCTCTTGCAACGCAGCTCTTTGGGCAAAGAGCATCGTCCACACTTACAATGGTGCTGTTTGTTATGGTAACGCTATGGCAATCCATAATATCAATGCCATCTCCATTTGCCGCAAAGTCATTTCGTTCATTTATCCCATCTATTGTTATGTCATCACATTCAATTAGCGCAATACCCCAACATGCTCCGTTTACAAGATCAATATTTTTAACGGTGATATTGTGCCTACCCAGAGCAAGATAAAGTAATGCAGGTCGGGTGGTTGAAGTTCCGTTGTGATCTCCTTGTGCACAATCATTTAAATTTCCGGTAGGCGATTCGTTTACTCTGGCATTGCCGTCTATTTTGCCCCCACCCGTGATGGTAATATTATTGGCGCCGTTTGAGCAAATAAAGCCTCTTCCTAATTCGCCTTCTTTACCTGGCCAATTTACGCGACTAGCGGTGTCTGGCCTGAAATCTGGATAAGCTTTTTTATAAGGTGATCCTCTTAAGGTTGCTCCTTCAGAAACCCATAAAGTCATATTAGATTTTAACATTAATTCTCCCGAAATAAATATTCCGGCTGGTATAACTACGGAGCCATTTGTACCAGAACAGGCATTAATGGCTTTTTGCAGTGCCAGCGTGTTATCAGTAATTCCGTCACCTACTGCACCGTATTTGGTAATATTAAAGATTGGTGAAGGTGGTTTTAAAAGTCCGTTACTGCTTATGGCTATATTATCGATATTTGGTCCTCCCGCAGAGGTATTAGATGTTATACGAAGTTTATTTAGACCGCGCTTTAAATTAACGGTCACCCGTGTATTCCAATACCAATTCCAATCCTTATAAATTGACCTAAATGGGATATTTTTAACTACTGTCCCGTTTAATTTCAATTCAGATGGACGGTTTGCGCCAGATCCATTAGCGTATTTGATGATTAGTGTATATTTTCCGGATAAAGGGACATTAATATTGTTCCATTCAGCGTATGAACCCTTGTTGCCCATTTGAAGATAACCCTTGCCAATATAAGGGAAGTTTGAATTGCTTATAGTACATCCAGATTGCGCTGAAAATTGTTCGGCTTCAATATATGTTGTTCTAAGTGTCGTTGCCGAACTTTTTGACAGAATTATGATATTCAGAAGCCCAATGAGTAACACTATTTTTTTTATCATGATAAATGCTTAAAATATTTTAAATGAATATTTTTAACCTAGGTAAATGTTCTGCGACATTTAATCGTGTCAAATCTATTTGGATAGATAATGCGGTGGATACATGCACTTGTGAGAATCAGGCGTGCGTTAATTGCAAAATTTGTTTAAAAGCTCATTTATGTTAAATACTGATGCTGTGTTTGTGAATCCGAGGTTTTGCTTTTGCTGATAAGCCATGGCGAAAATACGGTTGTTTAATGATTTTGTCCAAAGATTGAAGAGAATTTTTATTAATAACCTACTGAAAAAATATTTAATTTCACTTATGGTTGCATTATGGTCAGTTTTAAAAATAATTTGACTAGGCAAAGATCTATAATCGCAAAGAAGCTTTCAGATCCATATATTTTGAATTTCTCGGATAGCCGGCCTCGCTTAAAACTGTAATTCTACTCAGGAGGTTTACGGAAACGGTTGCGTAAACTTTTTAACTAAATAAGATATTTTTCCGTTAATTTAGTGTCGGTTTGAGTGGGAGGAACCTGGTAGAAAAACTGAACTTATTACCTTTTAAGAACTCATAAACTTTTTATTTTTATTGAAAATTTGCACTGATATAGACTTTGGGTTTAGTATGAATTTTACTGAGGAGTTGACTCTTTCCTGCTGTTAGGGATGCACATGTTTGCATGAAATTGATATTTGATTGAAAATGATTGATATATTAAAATTATTAATGAATGTGTTCTGAAGAAACAGTCCGTGCTTTATTATTGGAAATAGCTTTGAAGGATGATCAGTCATCCTTTAAGCAATTGTATTTTCATTATTATCAAAGAATATTTTCATTTATAAAAATTTATATTAAGGATACTTCAAATGCGGAAGAAGTTGCAAATGAGGTTTTTGTAAGCATCTGGAAAAAGAGGACAACCTTCAAGGATATTCGTAATTTTACTGCATATATCTATCGTACTGCAAAAAATCATTCTTTAAATTATATAGCAAAAAATAAACTACCTGCACACATTGATGTGGAGGATATAAATATTGATATTTTATCTGCTGATCCTTCTGTAATTGATCATATTTCTGGAACAGAGTTTTCCCAAAAGGTGAATGCCTTAATTTCAAAATTACCTGCCAAAGGACGAGTGATTTTTAAACTCATAAAAAATGATGACCTAAGTTATCAGGAAGTGGCCGATCTTTTGAATATTTCTGTCAAAACTGTTGAATATCATATGGGTGTATGCCTTAAATTGATGGCGCACGGGCTTAATCACGTACCTTATTATATGGATAAAAGTAAGCACTAATTTAAATAATACATTAGATTCATTTAAGGTGATATTTAATTTAGGTTTTAAGGCCCTTTAATTGCTGATAGTATTGAGATAATTCTGCTTGACTTGGATTTTATAATGTGTTACAAAGGTTTTGACAAGTTAATGAATCCGCTGAATACCTTAAATGTGTGTAAATAAGAATAATTCTCCTTTGGCTGTCTGAATAAAGTTCCATTTTGTGTAGATTTAAAATTTGTATTATTTGGTGTAAATGTCTAGCTCCTGGCCTTTTGCCATTTCATCATAATTGACGAACAATCCGTTAAGTGATTTACCATCAAGGGTGAGCCTAGCGATATTTTTGCCTTTCCCTTTTTTATTAATTGTAAATGTCTTCCCATTTCCAAGTTCGATTTCTATTTTATCAAAAATAGGTACGGATACGATATATTGTGGATCTGCGGGGGAATAGGGGTATATTCCCATCGCATTAAAAACATACCAGCCCGTCAGCGAACCATGGTCATCCATTCCAGGAAGCGCAAGACCTTCTGGTCCCATACCAAAGTAATCCGATAATAGTTTGGTTAAAATCGCCTGTGACTTTTCAGGTTTATTTACAAAGTAATACAAATAAGGGTAGTTAAAGTCGGGCTGATTGCCCATGCAGAACTGACCTAGGAAGCAAGATAGGTTATCCTTTGCGTATCCACCCCAGGGTATGGTGAATAATGAATCGACTTTATTTTCAAAATCTGTGGGACTTTTATAAAGTGAAATAAGGCCCTTGGTGTCCTGTGGAACAAAAAAAGAGGCCTGCCAGGCATTTGCCTCCCGATACATAAATTCATAATAAGGGTAGTTGGGGTCAAAGGGGCTATACCATGATCCGTCAGCGAGACGCCCACGCATTAGTTCTGTTTCAGGATCGAACACATTTTTATAATTTTCACTGCGCTTCATCATAGCATTATAGGTAACTGAATCGCCCAATACTTTTGCCAGGAGTCCAATGGAATAATCTGAATAGGCAAATTCGAGGGTTTTAGTTGTGCCGGCTGTGGAAACGGTTTCTGTTACAGGGTTTGTAATATTTGCTTCCGGAACATAGCCAAGTTTAAGATATTGGCCATTGTGAGGTCTGGGTCCCCGCACGCTATCACTTGTTGGGGTATTGGCATTATTTAGCATAAGCTGATATGCCTTTTGGACATCATAGTTCTTTATGCCACGCAAATAGGCCCCCGTGATGAATGAAGACGCAAAATCTCCGTGAAAGGAAGTTGGCAGAAAGCCACCTGATTTTTCGCCTGTTAGAATAAGGGACTTGATTATATTGTTGCTAACTTCTGGGCTTACCATATCAAGCATTACGAGTTGGGTTCTAAAAACATCCCAGAAAGCGGGACTTGAATATGTGTCAAAACCAGGGATCGTATCTTTTTTTTCAACCGGGTTGTCTGAATGATTACCAGGAAGCCTCCGGTTTCTGTGGTAAAGGGCTATTTTGCCATCTGCATCACTAGTAATACTTGGGTACCAGAATTGGCGGTACAGGCAGGAATAGAATAGCATCTTTTGTCTTTCAGTGCCACCTGTTACTTTTACTTTATCCAGAAGCTTTTCCCAACTATTGTCTGCCTGTTTGTAAACTTCCGAGAAACTTTCGTTGGCAATTTCAGACCTATAGTTGAGTTTTGCCCCTTCCGGACTTACCCGGGAAATACCTATTTTGACTTCTAGTGGTTTATTTGATTTTTCAAAGCTAACAATAGGAATATCAATATCACCTGTCAGTGTATGCTGTCCACCAGCGCCTTGGCCACTAGGTGGGATTTCTGGCTGGTTTGGATTACGCTTGTAAATGTTGAAACTATCGATCTTTAAGTTAGTGACCGCATAAAAATATAGCCCACCTTGTTGGCCTGTAACAATATTATCTCCTGCTTTATTAAATTTCCAAGAGCTACTACCGCCACCTGCGTGCACAAGGTCGAATGCGAGTTTTTTATCCTGACCTTCCATGTATGTGTATTTATGGAAAGCGCACCTTTTGGTGGCTGTCAATTCAGCTTTGATATGGTACCGATCCAATAAAACGCTGTAGTAGCCTGGATGAGCCGATTCGTTTTTGTGGCTAAATTTGGATGCAAAGTCGTCGGCTGTAAAATTAGTTCCTTCCAGAGGCATTATTGGTATATTAAGCTGCCCCCAATCTGTGCCACTGGTTTGCGCAAATGCCTTGATGGTACCCACCTCATATTCATAGCCGCTACCGCTCCCATATGTGGTCACAGGAACAACCTGGACCATAGCAAAGGGTACGGTGGCAGCCGGGCCTGTGAGGCCGTTCCAGGTTCTCCACGGTGGATTGTAGCCTAGTTCAGCTGAATCCGTGAGCACTGTTGTGCCTAATAGTGGATTTACATATTTTGTCAAATGTAATCCAGGCTGACTACAGGATAAGGAGGTTAATATTAGGGCGAAAGAGAAAATATGTCGGTATTTTTTCATCATTGCTTTTTGATTAAGATCAAATTTTATGGATAAACATTTCCAAAATGTCAGTCGATTGATTTGAAATGTAAATTCCTGACTTTAGCAACCATTGAAGCTTAAGTCAGATAATCATTTATTGAAATGCGGCCAGTATTGTGTTCAAAAGGTCACCTGGTCCATGAGTGTTTCTTACATAACATGTAACCTTCCTATGCCTTAACCGCCATAGGAGTATAAAAAATCTTTAATTATGAATAGGGCGTGTTTGTTAAAATATTGCATTGATGATGGCTCGTTTTAAACTGCAGTAAATTAATACTGCGAGTCCGAGAATATTGATTGTTGAATAAACTCTATTTTTAAAAGGCTTATTATCAGTGTATACATGAGAATATCGGCTAGTTTTAAATTGGTGGTGCAATGAAATTTTAATGGATTTATAAAAAATGTCAAAAAATCCTAGGGTTATAATTATTTTTATTGTCTTTTAGATAGAGACAATATATATGATCAATAATATTTGGATACTTATTGGCAAAAAATTAAACAATGAAGCTTCTTCGACTGAGTTGGAGGATTTAGCCCGTTTACTCAAAGAGGATGTTAATGGCAATTATCCAATGGAACTTATTGAGGCATTGTGGAACGAGGAGTATGGGACATATGAAACAGATGAAAATGTTTCCACGGAACGACTAGAAGAAAAGTGGCAGGAATTTACACAATTGATTAATCGTCAAGTTGATGAAGAAGGCCAAATAGAAGATAATGATAAAAAAATAGGGCGAAGGCACTTTTGGAATAAAAAGTATATTTTGGCGTTGGTAGCCTGTTTTATTGTTCTTTTCGTTTCAATTGTGGCGGTGAAGATGATTGTTTTCAAAAAAGCACCGGCAAAGAACATTGAAATAGCAACTGCCAAAGGTTCTATAAGACAGATTTCTTTACCAGATGGCAGTTCCGTTATTTTAAATGCGGGAAGCCATATTTCTTATAAAAAGACTTTTGATGCCAAACACAGGGCACTTTTTCTTTCTGGGGAAGCCTTGTTTGATATTGCTAAAGATCCTAAACATCCTTTTGTGGTAACTACTCAATCAATGAGAATCAGAGTATTAGGAACCAAATTTAATGTCAAAGCCTATCCAGATGATAATGTGGCAGAGGCGTCTTTGTTTAGAGGTAGCATTGAACTTTCTGTGGTTAATGAGCCCGATAGAAAGATTCTTTTAAAACCGTCTGAAAAGATTAAAGTGATTAAAGAGCCACTTAATCCAATTAGGGAGGAGACAAAAATTGCGGAACCTCCAACGATTAAACTCATTGAACTTGGGCAAGTGACAAAAAAGCAGCAGGACTCAATTCCAGAAGAAATGATGTGGATGAATCACCAAATTGTATTTGATTCTGAGCTATTTGGAGAAATTGCCAAAGAAATGGAGCGGAAATATAATGTGTCCATTATTTTTAAAAATGTGGATGCTGAGAAGTATAGATTTACCGGGAGGTTCGATGATATCCCAATTGACCAGGCCCTTGATAAACTGGAACTAATTTCAAAATTTAACTACAAAATCAATGGAGACGTAATCACAATTTATTAAAAACAAACGACGGGTGGCCGAATTAAGAACGGGAAATGCTACCAACATTTCCCGCTAAAAGGCCATTCATTAAATGAGCTACTTTCCAAGAAGTCATTAATTATTTAACCTTAATTTGTTCGAAATTATGAAAAAAAATGCTAGCTGTAAATTTTATTTTCAGCATAGAAAAGTATTAAAAATACTTATTATGTCCAAGATCATATTATTTCTTGTTCTAATTTCTTCGTCACAATTATTTTCTAAAGGCTTTGGGCAGACCAGTTTTGATCTGAAAGTTGAAAATGCCAATTTGAAAAAGGTTTTCAAGGAGGTAGAGCGGAAGTCTTCATTTCATTTTTTATATAATGATGACGTTTTGGCTAAAAATGAATTTTCATCAAGTTTTAATATAAAAAATGGGTCTATTGATTCGGTTTTAAGCAGATTATTGGCACAAACCGATTTGACCTACAAAATCAGTTCGAACAATACTGTGATTATTTATGAGAAACCGGCTGATGCGCAGTTTTTGAGAATTAGCGGTATGGTTACTGATACTTTAGGTAACCCAATTATTGGTGCTTCTGTGGTGATTGCCGGAACAAAACAAGGTACGGTGACCGACAATAAAGGCGCTTACAGTATTTCTGCAAAAAAGGGCGATGTACTTCACTTTAGTTATGTCGGCTACATAAGCCAGGATGTAACCGTCCAGGATTTGGAAGAAATAGATGTACATTTAGTTCAAACAGTTTCTTCGTTAGACGACATTGTCATGATTGGTTATGGAACGCAGAAAAAGAAAGATCTTACCGGTGCAATCAGCTCTGTTGATGTTTCTAAGATGCAAAACAGAAATCCAACATCCGTACAGGAAGCGTTACGAGCCAATGTGGCAGGTTTAAATGTAGGATTTAGTTCGGGAGCTAAACCTGGAGGAAGTCTACAGGTACGTGGAACCAACTCATTAAGTGCAAGCACGAGTCCGCTAATTGTAGTTGATGGAAGTATTTATAATGGTGCGCTGGCGGACATTAATCCGCAGGATATCGCGACGATTGATGTTTTAAAGGATGCCAGTGCGGCTGCCGTATATGGGGCTAAGGCCGCAAGTGGAGTGGTCGCCATCACAACGAAAAGAGGACAGACCGGTAAACCTGTAGTAAACTTCAATTCTAATATTTCTGTAGCTACAATGGCTGTTAATCAACCTGTTTATCAAGGCCAGGGTTTTGTAGATTGGCGCAGCGATGTGCAAAGAAGTATGCACAATTTCAATGAAAAACCCTATGAATACAACGACCCGCGTAAATTGCCGGCAGATGTTTCCCTGGATGATTGGATGGCTTATGATGCGTCGACAGGAGATCCTGTTACCGCTTGGCTAGGGCGGTTGGTTTTTAAACCTATTGAAATTACTGATTATCAAAACAATCAAGTGACTAATTGGTATGATATGGTATTTCAAAATGGCGTGCAGCAAAATCATACAATCAGTTTATCGGGAGGGACTAAAAACCTGCATTATTACTGGTCGGCTGGTTACTTAAATAATGATGGAGTAGTAGTAGGCGATACATACTCTACTGTTCAAAGTAGGGTGAAACTTGAGGCTGATGTAACGAAATTTTTGACCGTAGGCATTAATACCTCATTTGCGGATAGAGATGAAAGTTCTGTCCCAGTGGATTGGAATCAGATTACACGTATTTCTCCTTATGGAGGGATGTGGAATACAGATACAACTGATTATCGTTACAGCCCACAAGATGATGCAGGTTCTGGCGCCAGAAATCCGTTGTATGGTCCTAAATACACGGATCGGATGAAAAAGTATTACACCTTGAATTCGATTATTTATGGTAAAATCAAACTGCCATTCGGGATTACTTATACAGCCAATTTTACGCCACAATTTGAATGGTATCAATATTTTAATGCCAATTCTTCTATAAATCAGGATTATACAAATTTGGGGGGTAATGCTGAAAGAGATCAGCATCAAGTTTATCAATGGCAAATTGATAATATTATTAACTGGAACCATACTTTTAATGGGTTACACCATTTTGAGGTCACTTTACTGGCGAATTCTGAAAAATATCAATATTGGTCCAATAATATGCAGGCGCAAGGTTTTGATCCTTCAGATGTCTTAGGTTATCATAATTTTTCTGCTGCTGCTCAGCAGGTGATATCTTCTGATGACGAATATAGCACTGGTGCAGCCTTGATGGCGAGATTGTTTTATTCGTATAAGGATAGATATATGATTACGCTTTCAACACGCAGGGACGGCTATTCTGCATTTGGTCAGAAATATCCTTGGGCTAATTTCCCTTCAGCAGCATTTGGTTGGGTGTTTACCCAGGAACCTTTTATGAAACCCACCAATAACTGGTTGAATTATGGAAAGTTAAGAGTTTCTTATGGTATCAACGGAAATCGAGATATTGGTCGTTATGTTGCGCTGGCTAATCTAACAACGGGTAAGTATTTGGAAATCAATCCTGATGGTACTACGAGTGTTGTATCTCAACTATGGGTAAATCGTATGCAAAATTCCGATTTACAATGGGAGAGAACTGCAGCATTTAATATTGGTCTTGATTTTGGTATTTTCAACAACATTGTTAGTGGCTCAATAGAAGCCTATAAAAGTAAAACGACTAATTTGCTGATGAATCGCTCGCTTCCAGATGTGGATGGGTTCTCAAATATTCAAACGAATCTTGGACAGTTAGATAATAAAGGATTAGAAATCACTTTAAATACACATAATATTCATCGTGAGAACTTTTCCTGGAATAGCACATTTAATTTTTCTTTGAATCGTAACAAAATAGTTCATTTATATGGCGATTATCATGATGTTCTAGATGCAAATGGAAATGTAATCGGACAAAAGGAACAAGATGACATTAGCAATGGATGGTTTATCGGACATCCTATTGATGCCATCTGGGATGCAAAAGTAATAGGAGTCTACAAAACAAGTGAAGCGGATGAAGCAGCCAAATATGGCAAAGTGCCAGGGGACTTCAAAGTACAGGATGTGAATAATGACGGCTTGATTACGAATGCGGATAGACAGTTTCTTGGAAATTCTCAACCTAGATTTCGCTGGACCTTGTCAAATGATTTTCAATTTTTCAAAAATTTCGATTTATCATTCCTAATTTACTCCTATTGGGGTCAAATGGCGACTTTCAATCAAGCTAAAAATACAAATCCAGTATTGGAGCGTATTAATGCTTATGTATATCCTTATTGGACGCCAGAAAATCAGGTAAATGATTTTGCGAGACCATTATCCTCGGATGGTGGGGCTAGTTATAATGTCTATCGCAAACAGTCTTTTATAAGGCTTGACAATGTGGCATTGGCCTATTCAGTGCCTGGTAAGGTCTTGAAACGGTTTGACATCCAAGCATTAAAGTTTTATTTCACCGTTAAAAATGTGGCCGTATATACACCCGATTGGGATTATTGGGATCCTGAAAACGGTGGGCCAACTCCCAGAACCTTTACTTTCGGTTTAAATGTTACGCTGTAATATATCCCTTACAATTAAAAGCATAGATAATGAAAAATAAATTCTCTAGCATACGCTATTTTTTGTTGGCAGGTGTAGGTATAACCCTACTGTTTATTTCCTGCAAGAAATCCTGGTTAACTCCTAAGCCACTATCCCTATATACACCTGAAAATGCATACACCACTCCCGAAGCACTGCAGGATGCGGTGGTGGCCTGTGAAAAGAATCTTCGGTATGAATTTTATGGTGATTGGTCGCCCATCCTTACTCAGTTGATATTCTCAGATGAATGTATAGAAGCAAGCGGTGGACCAGGTAACCAGGATTTAAGTGGCAGCATAACACCAGATGCCATTGTTTCAAGTAGTGGAAATACGAACGCTACAAAGATATACTGGTACTGGGACCAGAGTTATGCCAGGCTTAAGTATGCAAATACTGTATTAGCCTATATAGATGTTCCTAAATGGGATACTACAAAGGCAGATCAAAAGGCAAAACGCAATGCACTGATTGGCTCAGCTTATTTTTTCAGGGCCTACACTTTTTATGAGTTAGTAAACAGTTTTGGAGACGTACCCTATGCTGGTTGGCTTTTAAGTTCTCCAAAGCTTGATTTTCAGACCGTTGATCGTAAGGTTATTTTAGAAGAAATGAAAAAAGAGCTTGAATTTGCGGTTCAGTGGGTACCTGATGACGTTCCTAAAGGTCAGGTTACCAACGGTGCTTGTCTGCATATGTTGGCCAAAATTGATTTAGCGTTGGGTGATTTTGATGGTGCAATAGCCGCCTCATCTAAGTTAATTAATGGTGGCAAATATCATTTAATGACAAGTCGTTTTGGACAGGATGCCAATGATCCTTCACATAATGTTATCTGGGATCTGCATCGCCCAGCCAATAAAGCATTGCCGCAAAATACAGAAGGATTAATGTATGTAATTGACCTTGACGGATATAAGACCATAGGCGCTGATTTTGGTGGCGGAATTCAAAGTATGAGAAATTTTACACCTTGCTGGTATCAAAATATTAAGACGCCCGCTGGTAATCCTGGAGCGTCTGATCAGGTGGCTGGAATAGCTACCCCACAATGCGTAAGTATGGGTAGAGGTATAGGAAGAGGGCGAGGAACCTGGCACGCCAACCATGAAATTTGGGTGAATGATCCTGGGGATTATCGTCATGCTAAAGGAAATTGGGTGGAGATGTCTGACTATGTCTATAATAACCCAGATTTAAAAGGTAAAGACACTTCTTATGGCAAACCCATGCAGCTCTATAGCGCAACCGGACAATTATTGGTTTCTGATACACTTAGAAGCTGGTATGGCTGGCCTTATTATAAACTATTCATTCCGGATAATGAAAATAATCCACCCAAAGGTGGTCACACACCCTGGTATGTTTTTCGTTTGGCAGAAACTTACCTTATCAGAGCGGAAGCTTATTGGTGGAAAGGGAATTTGTCAGCCGCTGCTGCAGATATAAATGTTGTGAGGGCACGAGCAAATGCAAAACCTATTGAAAGTAAGGATGTTAACATGGCGACCATTTTGGATGAGCGTACAAGAGAATTAGCCTATGAATCGCCTAGAAAAGTAGAACTTACCCGCATTTCTTACCTTTTCGCTCAGACAGGAAAAGCCGATGAAAAGGGCAGGACCTATAAAATGAGTGATTTCTCAACAAATAACTATTGGTATAACAGGATAATGGATGTTACCTATATTTATAATAAAGGGGTTCGGGCTGCTCAGGGCACTGGAGACCTTTTTACGATCAGCAAATATATGGTCCTATGGCCTATTCCTCAATCGGCCATAGATGCAAATATAGATGGTCATATCAACCAGAATGTAGGTTATAATGGCGCGGAAAGTAATCAGCCTCCATTGGAGAGTTTACCAACACCTTAAATTCGCTAGTGATTTAAGTTTTATTAAATAGGATTGAATAATTTAGTTTAACCCGTTGTCAGTACATTTTAAAGTTTCTGACAACTGGTTAAACTGTAATTATTTAGGAGGTTCACCGGAATTTAATGGGGAAAATATCGCCATTTTTTCTGCAGTTCCTGAATACCTTTTTTTAATAAACTACAAAAGATAGGTAGATGAACCAAAGTGCGATTCTCTCCCTTTTATTTTTGTGATTTTTCTTTCACTGTAATGCTCAATGACCTACATGATCAATGGCGTTAACCGCTATCCATTGTCTGTGTCTTAAAATATTAAATTTTTGGATCATGAAACATGCAGTTATACGTTTATCGATCTTTATATTATTAATCCCAGTGCTGACGCGGTATTGCAATGGGCAAAATGCCAGTGCACCGCAATTACAGGGTCAGCCCAATACAATAGAATTTGCACCTTATCCATTACAGGTTCCTGTGCAGCATTCGCTTTTAGCGCGCTGGGAAAGAAAAAAAGTACTTGCTTCAAAAATGATAGATGATATGGAGCGGAGTGGAAAAATGAAGGGGAAACAAAAGGGACGATGGTCTGTTACGGGTATAGGCACCATGCATTTCACTACTGCGCATGCAAAAGACGGCCATCAATCGCTTCTTTTCACCACCTCTATTCGGGATACGGCTTATCTTTCCTTACCTGGCAATCATAACAGATTGCATTCGCAGACTTTTAATATAACCGGACAGGCCGGCGCGTCTTCGATAGAACTTAAATTTGAACAGCCAATGGATTGGTCGCAATATAACCGGATCTCCTTTTGGGTTTATGTATATCCTTCCACGATGCCGCGCCATAATATCAATTTAGCCTTTCATAACCAGGGTAGCGAAAGTAATGCTTTGACAACGGCTTATACACATTATGCCAATAACCTGATACCCGGTCAGTGGAACCATGTATTATTTGAAATGCCACATCTTGCGCGCAATAAAGTGACCATGTTTAGCCTGACCAGAGAGCTCACGGGCAACAATCCTGGGGAGAATCCTATCGTCCGCTATGCCATTGATGAGCTGGAGTTACAAAAAGTTCAGACTGACCCTTATGAAGGATGGGCGGTCGCACCCGGTTTATTTTCATATAATCAAATGGGGTACCGGCCTAAAGATACCAAAGTTGCCTGGCTTGGAAGCGCTGCCAGTACTTCTTTCTCACTGATCAATCAGGCTGGGGAAAAGGTGTTTAGTGGCCCTGTAAAAACTTTACATAATAAAAATGGCACATTTTATCAACTGGACTTCTCATCTTTTGAAAGGCAGGGCGTTTACCGGATGCAATGTGGCGGCCTTTTATCTAATCCATTTTCGATAAGGCAGCAGATCTGGTTGGATCCCGTTTTTAAGGCGGTAAACTTCTACTTCTGTCAGCGTTGCGGATTTGATGTGCCTGGTTACCATCAGGCGTGCCATATGGATTGGCAAGGTTTCCGGGGAGATGAGAAAAAAGTAATCAATGGCGGCTGGCATGACGCAGGTGACTTATCTCAGGGAATATGGCGTAGTGCCATGGCCACTTTTGCCATGATGGATAATCTGGCCGTTTTGCAATCCCAGAATAATGTCGGGGAAGTGGTAAAGAGATTAACATCTGAAATAGCCTGGGGGATGCAGTACCTCCTCAAAACCAGGTTTGGGGATGGCTATCATATTCATTGGTGCAGGATGCGTATGTTTACGGATAATCAGATCGGTACCATGGACGACGTATTAGTGCCTGCTGAAAATATTACTTGGGAGAATTTTCTGGCAGCCGCCGTTGAAAGTAAGTTTGCTCTTTTGTTAAAACATACTTACCCGGATCTGGCAAAGCGGGCACAAGCCGCTGCATTGGATGATTATCAGGCGGCCTATCGAAGTAAAACAGTTTGGCAAGACGCCTCTATTGAGGAAGCCTCCTGGGGCGTCACTTCCTCGTTGCTCCTGGCCAGATTGACGGGGGAAAAAAAGTATGCAGACCAAGGATTTGCCCTGGCGGATTTAATTATAAAATGCCAGCAACAGAATTTTGTAGAGGATATTCCGATCACCGGATATTTTTACACCAATACAAGTAGGGAAAGCGTGATCCATAATAAACATACGGCCTTTGAAGAGGCTCCAATGATTGCTTTATCTATGCTCTGTGATCAATTTCCCCAGCATGAAAATTGGATGCGCTGGTATAGTGCTGTTGCACTTTATAGCCAATTTTTCTTAGAAAGGGGCAGTAAAATCGCAGCACCCTATAATTTGTTACCCAATTCCGTGTGGTCAAAACAGGAAATCATGGCGGATAAACACCCCAAGCGTCTAAAAACAGATCTTCAGCAATATGAGGATGGAACTCAACTCAATAATCACTATGCACTCAGGACATTCCCAATTTGGAGTGATGCTATATTTCATGGAAGTACCAACGTCCAGCTATCAAGTACCTGGGCCCTGGCCGAGGCGGCTAAATTAAGGCAGGACGAAAATGCCATGCAATTGGTAGGACAACAATTAGCCTGGGTTTTGGGTGCGAATCCTTTTTGCCAGAGTCTGATGTATGGAGAAGGGTATAATTTTGCTCCACAATATGCATACTGTCTAAAAAACGAGGTGGGGTCCCTGCCTGTAGGCATGGACAGCAGGTCGGCGGATGCGCCGTACTGGCCTGCCACAAACAGTGCTACTTTTAAAGAGATGTGGATGGAACCTGTTAGCCGGTTTTTAGGGGCAGTAGCAGTTTATGCCGCTGCAAATCCTGCCGCTTGGATCTCAAAAGCCAAGGAAAGCAAATTGCAGGTCAGACTGTCAACTACCCAGCCAGTAGCTGGCGAGGCTACAGTAAAGCTGAGGCTCACTGGTCAGGGCAAACATGATATTGCCATTAGATGTTTTAATGCCCAAACTGATTTTATACATAAGCAGGTTGAGTTATCCGGATCCACGCCTGTAACTATTGCACTGAAGGTAAGTATCAGGGATCAAAATAAACCTTATGTAGGGGTATTGACTTTTGATCATGATCCTAATAACAGAAAAGAATTTATCGGGGCGTGTATTTCCGGAAAGTCCTTATTGGCGGCAAAATAAGCACTTTCATTTGTTATTGTAAATTGGGTATTTATCTATTTACCATATTAGATATAAATATGAAATATAAATATTATTGGATATTGTTGGCGTTTCTGTGTTGCTATTGCCACGGCATCCTTAGTGCTCAGTCTAAAGGTTCAGGCAATCATAAAACTGCAACACCCTGCATGGATGTTTTGCCTCTTTTTACCGCTCCGGGTGTACCTGTGATGGCGCCAGAGGAAGCTTTTGCACCTCTTATTCACAGTACTGAAGAGAGTCCCCAAAAATTACCAGGTAATGGCTTGGCCCAGCATCCTATGTTATATGTAGGTGAAAATTGTAATAGGATGTCGCTTGTCAATAAGGGGAAGGTCATCTGGACCTATTCCACGGGAAAGGGTCCAGAGTATGACGATGTTTGGATGCTTTCTAACGGCAATATTTTGTTTACCAGAATGAAGTACATTGCTGAAATAACACCGGATAAAAAAGTTGTCTGGCGCTATGATCTAAACCAAGCACCTGGCATGGATCATACGGAAGTGCATACCTGTCAGCCCATTGGCTTGGATAAAGTGATGTTCGTGGTCAATGGATTACCTCCCAAATTAATGGTCATTAATATTAAAACAGGCAAGGTGGAAGTAGAACATGTTTTGCCTTATAAAAATCCACAGGATCCTTCTGGCATACATGGACAGTTTAGAAGGGCCCGGGTTACGGCCGAAGGTACTTATCTGATATCCTTTTTGACAATGAATCAGGTAGTGGAATATGATAAAAATTTTCATGAAATCTGGCATTATAATATAAACTCTCCATGGGCTGCCATCCGGTTAAAAAATGGCCATACCCTCATTACAGATGAGAAAGATGCCCTGACCAGGGAAGTGAATAAGCAAGGGAAAACGCTTTGGGAGTTTAATTGTGCCACAGATTTGCCAGCAGCCTATCAATTTAGCTCAGCACCGCAGAGTTGCACGCGGTTGGCAAATGGCAATACCATTTTTACCTCCAGAGGAAAAAATGGTCATGGTCCGCAATTGATAGAGGTCAATGCAGCAAAAAAGGTTGTTTGGGTATTGCAAGATTGGCAAAAAATTGGTGACGCGACAGCTGTTCAGGTTTTGGATGAACCAGGCTTTCCTGAACTTCCGGGTGCATCAACCCATTAAGATTCAAATAAAGCTTTTATAAATGCAAAATAAATCATAAAGTGAAAAGGATGGAATTTTAAGAGATAAAAAGTAGCGTCCAGCAAAAGGTGATAAGTTGAAGAAGTTGTAGTAGCGTAAATTTAATTTTTAGTGGAACTTGTGGCTAGGGATTACTTATGGTACTTATAATATGCATGAGAAATGGATAGTGATTTATTTATGAGGTTTTCGTATTATGCAAACGAATGCATAAATTATTTAATTTATTTTAGGATATTCTTATATATGAGCGTTTTTAGCAGGCTTTAAACATTATGGTTAATTACAACTAGTGATGTTATACTACTAGTTGAGAATTCTGCAATTCCTTGGATGGTGCCGTTTTGTTGAGTCAAGCTAAATGATATCAATAATACCATAGAATTTTTTTTTAATCACAAGACAGTTATACAATGATGCATTTGCAAAAGAAAATCACATTATTACTTATTTTATTTTTGGGCTTTTACTTCCAAAGTAATGCTCAAGGCAAAAAACTGGATTTGGTGTCGCCTAATGGACAGTTGAAGACGTCCATTGAGTTGGGGGACAAAATTTACTACTCTGTTTTTGCGGGTGATCAGTTGCTTTTGGAAAAAAATCACCTGGGTTTAGATTTAGGTGACGGGGTACTTGGCGAAAATCCCCAAATGGTTTCTGCCAAAAAATCAAGTGTTAATAATGTAATCAAACCTTATGTCTCTTTGAAGTTCTCCTCAGTTACCAATCATTACAATGATTTACTGTTGACCTTTAAAGGCGGTTTTCAGGTTGAATTCAGGGCCTTTGACGATGGTATTGCCTACCGATTTATTACCGACAAAAAAGGGACTATTCATGTCCATAATGAAGATTTTACCCTGAACTTTCCTAAAGATTATGACTTGACCTTGCAGCAGTGTGGTGGTTTTAAAACCTCTTATGAAGAGCGCTATCAGCAGCTGGCCTCCCAGTTGTGGAAACCCACGGACAAAATGGCTCATTTGCCCATATTAATCGATACGAAGTCTTCCTATAAAATTCTGATCAGCGAATCTGATCTGCATGATTATCCCGGCATGTTTTTAAGAGGCTCCGGTGAAAACGGTGTCAAAAGTGTTTTTCCGCCGGTGCCCCTTAAATTTGGCCCTGATGGCGACCGTAGTCAGAAAATATTGGAAACAGCGGATTATATTGCCCAGACAACTGGAACGCGAAATTTTCCCTGGCGTTATTTTGTGATTACATCGCGTGACGGCCAGCTGATTGAAAACACCATGACGCTGCGTCTGGCCGGCAAAAGCGAGATAGCCGATCCATCCTGGATCCAACCCGGACAGGCGAGCTGGGAATGGTGGAACGGTGCCACACCCTATGGTCCTGACGTTAACTTCGTATCCGGCTATAATCTGGATACCTATAAATACTTTATTGACTTCGCCGCCAAGTACGGGGTTAAATACATCGTCATGGATGAGGGATGGGCCAAAAGCACGACCGATCCCTATACCCCCAACCCGAATGTAAACGTAAAGGAATTGATCCGTTACGGCCAAAGTAAGGGGGTAGGTATTGTACTGTGGCTGACTTGGCTTACAGTACACAATAATATGGATCTGTTTAAGACCTTCCATGAATGGGGTGTAAAAGGGGTTAAAATCGATTTTATGGATCGCAGTGACCAGTGGATGGTCAATTACTATGAAGATGTGATAAAGCAGGCCGCCAAATACCATATTTTTGTTGATTTCCACGGAGCATTCAAACCTTCCGGGCTGGAATACACCTATCCTAATTTACTCTCTTATGAAGGCGTCAGAGGTCTGGAGCAAATGAACGGCTGTAATCCGGATAACAGTACCTATCTGCCTTTTATCCGCAATGCAGTGGGGCCAATGGACTTTACCCCAGGCGCCATGATCAATATGCAACCCGATGTATACAGTGCACAAAGACCCAATGCAGCAGCCGTCGGCACAAGGGTGAACCAGATGGCACTCTACGTTGTTTTTGAAAGCGGTATCCAGATGTTGTGCGACAATCCGACCTTGTATTATAAAAATCCGGACTGCACAGCCTTTATTACCAGCGTGCCCACCACCTGGGACGAAACCAGGGCCCTGGAAGCCAAGGCTGGTGACCTAGCCGTAGTCGCTAAACGTAAAGGACAAAAGTGGTTTATTGGCGCCATTACCAATGGTAAGGAAAAGGAGCGGCAAGTTACCCTGAATTTTGATTTCCTGGATAAAGCCAAGACCTACACCATGACCTATTTTGAGGATGGCATCAATGCAGGACATCAGGCAATGGATTACCGCAAAAAAACAAAGCAGGTTAAGGCCGGAGATACGATGACCATCAAAATGGTTCGCAATGGAGGCTGGGCAGCTGTGTTACAGTAAGGTATAAATTATGATATACTGCCCGAAGTTTATATTAAATCAATGAATGGTTGATTTCTAACCAGGAAGGCCAATAGTAGCAACATGGTTTTTACGATTCATTCAAATTATTTCACGTTAATAAAAGTGTTCACAAAAATCTATTATGAGGAAAGTATTTTTAATTGTAGCTTCATTTGGAATAATCTCCACAGGCTTCAGTCAGGTGTATAAAGAGAAAAATGCACCTGTAGAAAAACGCGTCAGCGATCTGTTGTCACGCATGACTTTAAAGGAAAAGGTGATCTTTATTAATGGTGTTGACTGGATGTATACAAATCCAATTAAGCGTTTGGATATTCCTTCCTTTAAAATGTCCGACGGACCTGTAGGTACGACTACCTGGGGTAAGAGTACTGCTTATCCTGCAAGCATACTGTCCGCAGCAACATGGGATACAGCATTGGTGCATCGTCTTGGGGTTGCATTGGGTAAGGACGCCCGTGCAAGGGGCGTTAATTTCTTATTAGGCCCTGGTGTAGAGATTGCCAGAGCACCCATGACTGGAAGGAATTTTGAGTATTTGGGAGAAGATCCATTTTTAAGTGGCTCTATGGCCGTCAATTATATTGAAGGAGTCCAAAGCCAGGGTGTTGTGGCCACTGTTAAACATTTTGCCGCAAATAATGAAGAATATGACCGTAATAATATCAGCTCTGATATAGACGAAAGAACCTTAAATGAGATTTATCTGGCCGCGTTTAAAGCTGCCGTTCAACAAGCGAAAGTAGGTGCAGTAATGAATAGTTACAATTTGCTTAATGGTGAACATACTTCGCAAAATGCTCATTTAAACAAGGACATTTTAAAAAAGATATGGGGCTTTAAAGGGCTTTTAATGTCAGATTGGGGAGGTGTTTATGACATAATGGCCGCCTTTAAAGGCGGTACTGATCTGGAAATGCCGGGTAATAGTCAGAAATCCTCAAAAGTCTTGTTGCCCGCTTTGGAAAAAGGTGAAATTAGTGAGAAGGAACTCAATGACAAGGTGAGCAGAATTTTGAGGGTTTGTTTTGAATTTGGCTTTTTCGATCGGCCGCAGGAAATTGCAAAAATACCTAAAGACAATCCAGAAAATTCGAAAGTTGCTTTAGATTTAGCCAGGGAGGGTGTTGTACTTTTGAAAAATGAGGACCATGTATTGCCTTTTTCTAAAAATGTTAAGTCTGTATTGGTTATGGGTACCAATGCGGAAGGTTTCGTGACGGGTGGAGGAAGCTCTAAAACAACACCTTTTCATTATGTGAGTCTGATTGACGGATTGACCAAATTAAGTGATGGCCGTGAAGTGACCTATTTTCCAGAAGGATTTCCCAGCACAGAAAATATCGCTAAAATCTCTGAATTTTATACGGATTCAGAATTACAGCATAAAGGTTTAAATGCGACCTATTTTAATAATAAAAATCTAGAAGATACACCACTGACTACAAGAGTTGAAAAAGCGGCTAACTGGACAAATGATCCTCATGTGCCTGAACTTAAAAAAGGTAGTTTTTCTATTCGGTATACTGGTTATTTTAAACCGGCAAAAACAGAAGAATACGCCCTATGGGTTAAAGGTGATGATGGATTTAGAATATACATAAATGATTCTATCGTAATGGACGAGTGGTCCGACCATCCAGCGAATGTTCATAAAAAAGAAATGATGTTTACTGCTAATAAGTTATATCATATTAGAATTGAATATTATCAAAGTGGCGGTAATGCACAGTTGGCTGTTGGGTGTGTACCTGCTGAAAAATCAGGATTTAAACCTGCTATAGATGCAGCCAAAAAAGCGGATGCAGTTGTACTTTCTTTTGGTTTTGATCAGGTTACAGAAGGAGAAGGACATGACCGCCCCTTCAAGTTGCCTCCGGGACAGGATGAATTTATCGGGGCAATAACAAAGGCGAATCCTAACACGGTGGTGGTGATCAATGCAGGAGGAAATGTAGATATGCAGTCCTGGTTGCCTAATACACATGGTTTGTTGCAAGCTTGGTATCCAGGCCAGGAGGGCGGAACCGCACTGGCTGAAATCATATATGGTAAAGTGAATCCTAGTGGAAAATTACCCGTGAGCTTTGAGAAAAAATGGGAAGATAATCCAACCTATCTTAACTATTATGATGAAGATAAAGATAAGCA